>TARA_B100000963_G_scaffold172701_1_pt1 | contig 21923 bp, 21 predicted proteins | sample TARA_B100000963 | Tara Oceans TARA_B100000963 (sample SAMEA2622097) | marine metagenome | biome: marine biome (ENVO:00000447); feature: surface water layer (ENVO:00002042); material: "saline water (ENVO:00002010), including plankton (ENVO:xxxxxxxx)" | depth 5 m | reverse complement strand
ATTTAAACTTTAATTATATTCTACTGATGAAACAAATCGAAATTAAAAAAATAGTGAAAGCTTTAAACGCATCGGATGGTGCTGGGGTCAAATTAAAAAGAAGCATTGGAACACCCGAAGCAGATTATGTAGATCCATTTTTAATGCTTGATGAATTTGGGTCAGAAAATAAAGACGATTATGTTGCAGGTTTTCCGCCACATCCACACAGGGGAATAGAGACAGTGACATATATGTTAAATGGTGAATTTGAACACCAAGACAGCACTGGCGCAAAAGGTATAATGACTTCTGGGGATGTCCAATGGATGAAAACTGGTAGAGGAATTATCCATTCTGAAATGCCTGCCATGAAAGAGGGTAAATTACTTGGTTTTCAACTTTGGATAAATATGCCTGCAAAATATAAAAAAAACAAACCTGAATACCTTTATATTAAAGGTAATGAGCTTGGAGTTCATGAAGATGATGACAAAAGTATAAAAGTAATTGCTGGAAAATTTGAAAAAGTTGAAGGTCCTGAGAAAAACCATAATGTTGAACCAATTTATTTTCATGTCATTTTAAACGAAGGAAAAGAGTTTGTTTATGATAACGTGCCCTCTGGTCACAACTCTTTTATTTATTTGTTAAAAGGTGAGTTAAAGGTTGGAAATATCGATCATAACAAAATAGAAGATTCAAATTTAATATTACTTAAAAGAGGAACTAAATTGACAGTAAAAGCTATTAAAAAAACTGAATTTTTATTTATCGCAGGTAAACCTATTGGAGAACCAATAGCTAGAGGGGGTCCTTTTGTTATGAATACTAAAAAAGAAATACTTGAAGCCATACAAGATTATAACAACGGAACATTTGCTAAATATTAGATCTTAAAGTACGTTTCGATAATGCCAAAATCAATAATTATAAAAAAAAATGGTGGGCCAGAAGTACTTGAACTTCAAAACATAGAAGTTGGTAGTCCTGGGCCTGATGAAATTAAAGTTAAAAATTATGCTATAGGGTTAAATTATATAGACACTTACCACAGATCTGGTTTGTATCCTTTAAAAATGCCAAGCGGCATAGGATTAGAAGCTTCAGGAAAAGTTGAAGAAGTTGGATCGAATGTAACTGAATTTAATAAAGGTGATAATATTGCATATGCCTCTACACCAATTGGTGCTTATTCTCAGGAAAGATTGATACCTGCAAGTGTTGCGGTCAAAGTTCCTGATGGGATATCGCATAAATTAGCAGCAACTTTGATGACAAAAGGTTTAACTACTCACTACTTACTTTGCAAAACTTATCTTTTAAAAGCTGGTGAAATAGTTTTATTTCATGCTGCGGCCGGAGGTGTTGGCCAAATATTTGCGCAGTGGGCTAATAGTATTGGGGCAAAGGTAATTGGGACTGTAGGTTCAGATGAAAAAATCAAAATTGCACAAGAAAATGGTTATGCACATGTTATAAATTACTCAAAGGATGACTTTTCGAAAGAAGTAATGAAATTTACTGATAATCAAGGAGTTCCCGCAGTATTTGATGGTGTTGGAAAAAAAACATTTAAGGGATCAATAGCATGTTTAAAACCGAGAGGGATGATGATCAGTTTCGGAAATGCCTCTGGTCCGCTTGATCCAGTAAATGTACCAAAAGATATTCAGTCTAAAAGTCTGTATTTGACAAGGCCAACAATTGCACATTATTTTACAAACAGAAAAGAACTACAAGCTGGTGCTAATGCAATTTTTGAAAAAGTTAAATTTGGAAAAATTAAAATTAAAATTTCGAAAGAATATAGTCTAGCAGATGCCAAACAAGCTCATTTAGATTTAGAGGCACGAAAATTAACAGGCCCCGCTGTTTTAATTCCGTGATTGAAAAAAAAATAATATCTCCTTGTATAAGTATATGTAAAACAGACCCTATTACAGGTTATTGTTACGGTTGTGCTAGAACTGATGAAGAAAAAAAAATTTGGAAAAGTGAAATTACAACAATGGAATGGAAGATTAAAAATTTAGAAACCATTAAATCTAGAATGCAAGGTTGGCAATTAGATACTTTTGAAGAGTCTTATCAACACAAAAAGAATAAAGGGATTTCTTTATATAAAAAAAATCTTTTAAAGAAATAGTTTAAAAATCTTTTTTCATCGAATCCATATCACTCAAATGAAATTTAAGCGCTTGATTAGAAAGTCTAATTTCTTGTAAAAATAAAAAAATTGAAATAATCATGCAAATACAACATGCTGCAAAATTTAAGCGCGCGACTTGTATAGTGTTCAAATAAAGCATTAGCACTGTGGACATATTAAATAAAAACCCAAAGGCTGCAAATCCCATTACGTACTTTAATAAATTAGTTCTTTTATTTAACACGTGTAATTGATTTTCCCATTCAGGCGGTACTTTTTTCTCGAAAGTGTACTGATCATGTATTTGTCGTATCAAGGCACTTAAGGTATGGAATCTATTGCTATACATGGTCATCATTAAAGGAATGGCTGGAAACATTAGTGCAGCTACTGTGTAATCTATATCCATATCGAATCAAATTGATTATGTAGATAGTGTTTGGTATTTACAAGTCATATTTTCATGAAACATTTAAAAATATTTATCGATTTAACAAGATTGAACAAACCAATTGGCTTTATGCTTTTATTTTGGCCTTGTTCTTGGGGTTTGGCTTACGCATATAATATAAATCAAAACACTAAAACATTTGTTTATTACTTGCTTCTATTTTTTATTGGGTCTGTATTGATGCGAAGCGCTGGTTGTATATTCAACGATATAGTAGATAAAGATTTTGATAAAAAGGTTCAAAGGACAAAAAAAAGGCCGATCGCATCTGGCATAATATCTGTAAGGCAGTCGATTTTCTATATAATTATTTTATGTCTCACAGCTTTTATTGTTTTATTGCAATTTAATTTACTGACAATTTATTTAGGGATGGGATCTATGCTTTTAGCCTTCACATATCCGTTTATGAAAAGAATAACTTATTGGCCTCAACTTTTTTTAGGACTTACTTTTAACTGGGGGTTAATTATGGGTTGGGTAGCAATAAATAACGATTTATCTTTTGAAATTATCATCTTTTATATATCAGCCATATTTTGGACATTGGGCTATGACACTATTTATGGAGCTCAAGATATGACTGATGATGAAATAATTGGAATAAAATCTACCTCAATTAAATTTAAGAATAACATAAACTTATTCATCGGTTGCAGTTATTTTCTTGCTTCTGCATTAATATGCTTTACTTTTATTAACGAAATTGGTTTGAATTTTTTTACACTTTTTCTTATTTTATTTATTTTAACTTTAATTTATCAAGTCAAAAGTTTTGATAAAAAAAAATTAGTTAATTCATTACGATTGTTTAAATTAAACAATATATCAGGTCTTTTACTATTTATAGGTATTTTATTAGTGGATTTATAAAATGAAATTTTCAGAACTTAAAACAATATTAACTCGTTTATATAGAGAATATATTACTAAACATTTAAAAAAAATATTGCTCGCTTTGATACTTTCGGTAATTGTTGCGGGAAGTACATCTGCAATAGCTTGGTTATTAGATCCAGCAGTAAAAAAAGTATTCATAGATCAAAACAAAACTTTAGCATGGCTTATTCCTCTAGCAATTATAATTGCTTTCTCAGCTAAAGGTCTATCTTTATATTTCGCCAGAATAAATATTATTAGAGTAGGTCAAGAGATAGCGGGAACAATCCAAAAACAAATAGCAGACAATATTTTAAAATCAGATATTGAAACATTAGATGGAAGGCACTCTGGCCAGTACATCTCTAATGTTATGTTTGATGCTGTTAGGGTGCAACAATTAGTAAGTACTGGAGTATTAAATTTAATGAAGGATAGTTTTTCAGTAGTTGCTTTAGTATCCCTAATGTTTTACCAAAATTGGAAATTAGCTTTATTTGCAATGCTTATGATGCCATTAGCTGCAGGTTTAGCAAGAAGTTTGGGTAAAAGAATTGGTAAAGCAGTCGGCCAAGCTGGTGAGTTTTCTGCAAAATTAACTTCTTTCTTATCGGAAATTTTTAAAGGATCTAAAATGATAAGGATTTATCAAAGAGAAGATGATGAAAAGAAAAATGCAGATAAATTTATCGATGACTTGGTAGAAAAAAATATTAAAATTCTTGGTGTTCAAATAAGAGCAACTCCAATTATGGAAATTCTAACTGGAATTATGATTGCTGGTTTTATTTTCTTCTCTGGAAAATTAATTGTTGCAGGTGAATTAACTGTCAATAGTTTCTTTTCTTTTTTAGCAGCAATGATGCTTTCATATCAACCAATTAGGTCATTAGCTACAATAAATATGATTGCATATGAAGGAGCTGCAGCATTCAAAAGAATTACTAATATAATAGATAAACCAATTAAAATTAAAAATGAAAATAATTTACCAAAATTAGAACTTAAAAATTGTGATGTTGTATTTGATAACGTCGGTTTTCAATATAGTTCGAATAAAATTCCTGCAGTTGAAAATATTAATATTCAAATAAAAGGCGGGTCTATGGTTGCTTTTGTAGGACAAAGTGGAGCTGGTAAAACAACTATTATGAATCTTTTACCAAGATTTTATGATCCTCAAAAAGGTTCTATTACGATTGACGATCAAAAAATAAATCAGGTTTCCCTTGAATCCTTAAGAAAAAATATATCTCTGGTTAGTCAAGATGTAATTTTGTTTGATGATACAATCAAAAATAATATTTCATATGCTAAACCAGGTGCGAGTTCTGATGAAATAATTCAAGCATGTAAATTTGCTGCCGCAGATGAATTTATTGAAAAATTACCTTTAAAATACGAAACAGTCATTGGTGAAAATGGTTTGAGACTCTCGGGTGGGCAAAAACAAAGAGTATCAATAGCGAGAGCGGTTCTGAAGAAATCTCCAATAATTCTTTTAGATGAAGCAACTTCTTCTTTAGATGCTGATGCCGAAGAAGTGGTTCAAAATGCAATTATTAATTTAACAAAAAATAAGACTACAATCGTAATTGCACATCGACTTTCAACGATACATAAAGCAAATAAAATCTTTGTATTCAAAAGCGGAAAAATTATCGAGACAGGAGATCACAAATTTTTAATTGATAACTGCAAAGAGTACAAATCATTATATGAGAAACAATTAAAATAATTTAATGCTTTTTTTTTATAAATTTTTCACATTTTTTTTTTATCCTTTTTTAATTATTTTCATCTATTTAAGACAAAAATTCAATAAAGAGGATCCCGTAAGATATAGGGAAAAAATTTTTTTTAACTTTTTTCATCCTTATAGAAATTTAAAAAAAAAGCTTATTTGGTTTCATGCTGCTAGTTTAGGTGAGGTTCAAAGTATATTTCCATTGATTGATAATCTTAATTCAACTCACAAAAATTTAGAATTCCTTATAACCACGGTTACATTAAGTTCAGGTAATTTAGTAGACAAGAAATATAAAAATGAAAAAAATATAACTCATAGATACTTTCCACTAGACGTAAAATTTCTAATAAAAAAATTTTTAGATGTTTGGGAACCTAATTTAATTATTTTTGTAGACTCTGAAATATGGCCAAATTTAATATTCCAAATTAAGGAAAGGCGGATACCTTCGATTTTAGTAAATGGAAGAATAACAAAAAAGTCATTTCAAAAATGGAAATTCGTTTTTAAATTTGCACAAAAAATATTCAGCACTTTTGAATTGTGTTTATCTTCTAGTAAACAATCAATGAATTATTTAAATATTTTAAAAGCAAGAAATGTAAAATTTATTGGAAATTTGAAGCTTGCAGGTAAAATAAATTTAGAACAAATCAGCAATGTTAATACAAATTTTTTCAAAAACAGAAAAATTTGGTGTGCTGTTAGTACCCATAAAGGTGAAGAAAATTTATGTTTGGAAACACATAAGATTCTGAAAAATGATTTTAAAAACCTTACTACAATAATTATACCAAGACACATAAACAGATCAAATGAGATAAAATTAATATGTGATAATTTAAATCTGAGTTCTCAAATAATCAAAGGACAAGAACTCATTAATGATAATATAGAAGTAGTAATTATAAATTCTTTTGGAGAATTACCAAGCTATTTAAAATATTGTAATAGCGTTTTTGTAGGTAAGTCTATTTTGCAAAAATTAAAAGGTGAAAGTGGTCAAAACCCAATTGAAGCAGCAAAATTAGGTTGCAAAGTTTATCACGGACCATATGTAACTAATTTTAAAGAAATTTATGAATTATTAAATTCACTTAAAATTTCCGAAGTAATAAAAAATGAATACGATTTATCAAAAAAATTATCCTTAGATTTTGAAAACTTAGACTCTAAAAATGATATAATTAATCAAAAAATTGGCGATATAGGTGATAAAATATTAAGCAATAGCATTAAAGAAATAAAAAAATTTTTGATATGAAAATTTTAAAACCAAAATTTTGGGGTGATAAATTGAATATTTTTTCAATTTTATTATTACCAATATCGGCTATTTACCTATTTTTATTTTTTCTAAAAAAAAAACTAACAGTTTCAAAAAAATTTGAGATACCTATTATTTGTGTAGGTAATATTTATTTAGGTGGTACTGGAAAAACCCCTTTGGCAATTTTTATAGCCAAAGAATTAAAAAAAGAGAGTAAGCCGGTAATAATTAAGAAGTTTTACAAAAATCAAAAAGACGAACAAGAATTGATAAAAAATAATGATATTAAATTGATATTGAATGATAGCCGAAAATTAGCTTTAAAAAATGCGCTGCAAAATAATTTTAATGTTGCTATTTTAGATGACGGGTTTCAAGATTTTTCTATTAATAAAAAAATCAATATTATTTGTTTTAATAGCAAACAATTAATTGGAAACGGAATGGTTATCCCGTCTGGGCCACTAAGAGAACGATTAAGCTCTTTGCAAAGAGCTCAAATAGTAGTGATCAACGGAGAAAAAAATGAAAACTTTGAAAAAAAATTACTAGATATTTCAAGAAATTTAAAAATTTATTATTCAAAGTATGTTCCTGCTAATATTGAAATGTTCTCAAATAAAAAACTTATAGCTTTTGCAGGGATCGGATCTCCAGATAATTTTTTTAACATACTTGAGGAAAATAATTTAGATGTTAGGAAAAAAATATCATTTCCCGATCATTATCAATATAAAAAAAAAGATATTGACTCATTGATTGAAGTAACAAAAGAGAGTGACTATTCATTGATTACAACAGAAAAAGATTTCTTTAGAATTAAAGATTTGAAAATTAAAAATTTAAATTATCTTAAATTAAATCTTGAAATTATAGATAAAGATAAATTTCTTAAAGATATAACTAATACCCGATGATAAAAAAAATTAAATATTTTGCAGAGTCAATTTTAATATACTTATTTTTTTTTATTATTAAAATTTTTGGTATAAAGTTAAGTCGATTCATATTTTCAAATTTATTTATAAAAATTGGACCATTGCTTAGATCAAATTCAATAGTAAAGGATAATTTAAAAAAGTTTTCAAATGAAATTTCAGACAAAGAGGTTAATTCAATAATTTCTAGTGTTTGGTCAAATTACGGTAAAGTATTTGTTGAATATATGTTTCTAAAAAAATTTAGAACTAATAGTGATCATATAATAATAAAAAATCTCTCAATCCTAGAAGACGTAAAAAATTCCGAAGAGCCTGCTATATTTGTTTCTGGGCACTTTGCAAATTTTGAATTAATGTCAATGGAACTAACCAAAAAGAATATTAAATTAGCTACAATTTATCGGCCCTTAAATAATCTTTTTTTAAATCCTTTGATGGAATATTTAAGAAAAAAATTTATTTGCCCACATCAAATTAAAAAAGGTAGGCTAGGTGTTAAAGATACAATTGAGTATATCAAAAAATCACATAGCATAGCACTTATGATTGACCAACGCGTTTCAGAAGGAGAAAAAATTAAATTTTTTAATCATGATGCCTTCACTACTACTTTGCCAGCTCAAATAGCTTTAAAATATAAATTAAAAATCATTCCTATATTTCTTGAAAGAAAAAATGATGATAAATTTGAAATGGTATTTTATGATCCAATAGACTCGAAAAACTTTAAAGATAAATCTGAAATTTCAAAAAAATTAAATAGTGTATTAGAACAAATGCTTGTAAAAAATCCAAATCAGTGGATATGGACACATAATAGATGGAAGTTATAATTTTTTTTTCTTTAAATCATTAAAGCGTTGTTTTACTTCTATTGGAGAATAATAAGGTTCCTGTAAATCAACGTTCCAATACGTTAATTCTCTTAGAGGTATCTCTTTACCGGAAACTGCGCAAATTACAACTTCCCCATCCTCAATTATGTTAAAGGAGTTATGGTTATAATGAAGTTTAGCTTTTTTTTTATTCATCTATAAATTATATATAATATATCTTTTCATATGAATATTGCTTTAATAGGTAGCGGTGGAAGAGAACACGCTTTATGCTCAAGTATATTAGAGTCTAAATTATGTAAAAAAATAGTATGTATACCTGGGAATGCAGGTACTTCCAAAATAGCAACAAATATTGATATCAATTTTTTGGATTTTAAAAAACTGTTAAAAATTCTTAAATTAAATAAAATTGATCTTGTCATAATTGGGCCTGAAGAACCTTTGGTGAAAGGCATAGTAGATTTTTTAAATAAACACAAAATAAGAGTTTTTGGACCAAATAAATTTGCAGCTAAATTAGAGGGATCAAAAGCATTTATGAAAAATTTGTGCAAAAAAAATAAAATTCCAACTGCTGCATTTAAAATTTGTAAAAATAAAAAAGACGTACAAAATTTTATTTTAAAAAATAGTTTGCCATTAGTTATAAAAGCAGATGGATTAGCCGCTGGTAAAGGGGTCACAATATGTAAATCTCACAAACAAATAATGAGAATAACAAACGAAATTTTCAAAGGGAAATTTAAGTCCTCAAAGAAATTAGTGCTTGAGGAATTTATTGTTGGTGAAGAAGTAAGCTATTTTTTAATAGTTGATAAATTTAACTACAAATTTTTTGGTTCAGCTCAGGATCATAAAAGAGTTGGTGAAAAAGATACTGGGCCAAACACAGGCGGCATGGGTGCTTATTCTCCCGCACCTATAATGAATAAGAAATTAGAATTTAAAATAATAAAAAAAATTGTAGAACCAACGCTAAGAGCTTTAAGAAAAAGTAATAATCCTTACAGAGGTTTTTTATATGTGGGATTAATGATTAAAAATAATGAACCCTATTTAATTGAATATAATATAAGAATGGGTGATCCTGAATGTCAAGTTATTATACCTAGGCTAAAAACTGACTTGTTAAACGTTATCAATAAAGCTGCTTCGGATAAATTAAATCAAATAATTATTAGTTGGAAAAAAATCAAAAGTATGACTATTGTTTTGTGCTCTAAAGGTTACCCTGGAAAATATTCGAAAAAAAAACCTATAAAAAATTTAAACAATTTTAAATTGAATAAAAATATCTTTATTTATCACGCTGGAACAAAATTTGAAAATGGGGAATATTTATCATACGGAGGAAGAGTTTTGAATATAACTGGTACTGGAAATTTTTTTAAAGATCTAAGAAAAAAAATTATCAAAACAATAAAGATTTTAAATTGGAAACACGGTTTTTTTAGAAAAGACATAGGATGGAGAGTAATTAATAAATGAGAATTATAAGCGGATATCTTAAAGGGAAATCTATCAAATATGTGAAATCAAAAACAACCAGACCTTTAAAAGATCTAGTCAAGGAAAGTATTTTTAACGTGATAAATCACTCAAATTTATTCAATTTAAAAATAGAAAAAGCCGTTGTATTAGATCTTTACTCAGGAGTCGGTTCTTTTGGGTTAGAATGTATTTCACGAGGTGCTAAAAAGGTTGTATTTGTTGAGGAAGACAAGAGTGCGTTGAACCATTTAAATGAAAATATTACGAGTTTATCTGTTAAGGAAAAAGTAGCTACAGTCTCAGACAACACAGAGAATTATTTAAAAAGAAATATTAATAGTAAATTTGAGATTATTTTTCTTGATCCTCCATTTTTAGATAATAGTTTTTTAAATGATCTAAAATTAATTTGTGAAAAAAAAATATTTAAAAAAAACCACTTAGTGATTATACACAGAGAAAAAAAATCTAACGATGATTTGGAAAATTTTGTAAATCCAATATTAACAAAGAACTACGGTCGCTCAAAAATAATTTTTGGGAAATTTTTATTTTAATAGCTTTTTAGAAAGTATTTTTACTTGTTCTACAGCGGGCTGATTAAAAGGATTTATATTTGCAAGATTTCCAATTATCGCTGTTTCTAACATACAAAAAGAGAACAGTTCTCCTAAATTTTCTTCACTAAATTTCTTAATATGGATTTCTCTGAATGGAATTTTTTTTTTCAAAAATATTTGTATTAGTGCCCTTTTTTGAACATCCTTAATTTGAGATAAGCTCTTATTTTTTAAAAAATCTAATTTAATGTCGAATTTTTTTGTATTTAATTTATTTGTTTTATCTTCCTCAGAACTAAAAATATAGAAAAGATTGTTCCTTGGACCATCCAAATAAAGTTGGAGTAAGCTATGATGATCTTTAGGATTATTCGAGATCATCGGCAAAAAACCTTTCCCTTCTTTTCCAAGACTTTCAGCCAATAGTTGTTGATACCAGTTCAGAAAACCATTGAGTTTTTGTGAATAATTTAAAAAAATTATGTTATTGTATTTTTTGGTTTTAAGAAAATCTGCAAGTTTTATTGAGCCTTCTTTAATAAATTTATTATTTTTTTCTTTCAGATGAAAATTTAAATTAGATCTAAATTTATCTACATTTAAACCCATCAACATTGCTGGCAAAGCACCTACTTCAGACATTACAGAATACCTACCTCCTAATTGTTTTCTGTGCTCTACGTGGAAAAGGTTCATTTTTTTTGATAATTGAAAAAGTGGATTTTTATTTTTTTCAGATATAATTATTATGTTTTTTGCATTTTTTTTTAATATTTTTAACGATACTAAATTAGATAACGTTTCTAAAGTATTGCCTGATTTAGAAATGACAACGTAAAGAGTTTTTTTCTCTTGAAAAATTTTTGTTCGTTTTAAATTTTCAACATCTAAATTATCAAAAAAAACAAATTTTTTTTTAATCTTATGTTGCAGAAACTGGTAAATAGCATTAGCTCCTAAAATTGAACCACCCATTCCGATTAAAATAATATTTTTATATTTGCTAAATTTTTTTAAATCTTTTTTATTAAAATTTAATTTAAAATCTCTGCTTAGGGAGAAGAAAAAATCATCACTATTATTCAAATTAAATTTGATGTTTTTTATTGTTTTTTTAAAAACTTTACTCAATTTTGAGTTAATTGATTTTCCATAAATATGATTTTTATAAAATATATTTTTTTTCACTTGCCAATTTTATTTATTATAGATTTCTCAACACTTGAACCTTTAGAATTATTTTTATTTTCACTTTTTGATATATTAAATATTTCTTTTACTTTATCTTTTTTTTGTTCTTCTTGAGAACCTGGTTTAGGTAATTCACCAAACTTTGGAGGCAAAGTTAGCGGGGCTTTTTTTTTAATCAAAAACTCATCTGTGGTTTTAATTTTTTCATTCCTCATTACTTTTCCAACGTTTTCCAATGAATTACATGATTGAAAAAAAATGAGTAATATTAATATTAAAGAAGTTTTATTTATTTTCATTTTTAAAAAATATTTCTCTATAAATAATTGTTATTATTCCGAGTGTTATGAATATATCTGCGATATTAAAAGTAAACCAGTGAAAATTTTGATAATGTAAGTCAATAAAATCTGGTACAGCTTGATAAACTACTCTATCGTAAAAATTACCTAAAGCTCCACCTAATATTACCCCAAAGAGAATCTTATCAATAAAATTTGATTTGAGTATTATGTATATAATGAATAAAATTATTAAAAAAATTAATACCGAGATTAAGTTATATATAAAATTGTTCTGAGAACTAAGTAAACCAAACCCTATACCCGTATTCCATACTAAATCAAAGTTAAGGTAATCATTAACAAAAATTTGAGTATTATCGATTTGAAGTTCAATAATTTTAATTTTTGATAATCTGTCAAAAAAGAAAATAAGCATTGCAATAAAAAGACAAGAAAGATTTTTTTTATTCATGTTTTTTTTTACAAAATTAATCATTATTCGCTTAATCTCAAACTGCCTGCTTGCATCTTTGGCAGTCTTTATCCAGTATTTTCCAACATCGTGGACATTTATTCCCAGATGTTTTTGCTACGTTAATTGTAAGATCGTCCTTTTTATCACTTTTGATCTTAACAGCTTTAGATGTAATAAAATATTCTGCCAAATCTAAATTTTCTAATAATTTAAAGTTTTCTTCATCTGCTTTAATTGTTAGCTCTGCCTCTAAACTTGATCCAATTTCTTTGCTGGCCCTTTTTTCCTCTATAGCAACGTTAGCTTTTTGTTTAAGTTTAAACAGCTTTCTCCATTTTGTATCTAAATTGTTATTTTCCCAAGAAGATAGGACTTTTGGAAAATTATATTCATGTATCGATGATGAGTCTTTTTTAATTAAATTAAAAATTTCCTCAGTAGTGAAAACAAAAATTGGTGCATACCATTTTAATAGACATTCTAAAATTATATTAAGAACAATTATGCAGTCTTTTCTTTTTTTGGATTTTAAATTATCACAATAAAGTGTGTCCTTTCTTATATCGAAATAAAACGATGATAAGTCTAATGTACAAAAGTTTAGTAACTCTTTATATAATTTATGAAAATTGTAAGTAGCCAAATTTTCCTTTATAGATTTGTCTAACATAAAAAGCTTGTGCAAAATGTATTGTTCCAACTCCTCAAATTCTTTTATTTTCAAATCATTGAATGATTGTTGTTCAAAATTGTCTTGAATGTTTCCAAGAATAAATCTAAAGGTATTTCTTATTTTTCTATAAGACTCTGCATGTTGCGCTAAGATAGTTTTATCAATTCTTAGATCTTCGGCATAATCTGAAGAAGCCACCCATGCTCTTAAAATATCAGCGCCATAATTTTTAAGTATATCGTCTGGTGAAATTACATTTCCAGTAGATTTGGACATTTTTAAACCTTTTCCATCTACCACAAAGCCATGAGATAAAATGCTGTCAAAGGGTGCTCTTCCTCTGGTACCGCAAGATTCTAACAATGATGAATGAAACCATCCTCTGTGTTGATCTGAGCCTTCAAGATACATATCAGCAGGCCATTTTAATTCTTCTCTCTTTTCCAAAACAAAACTATGAGTTGAGCCACTGTCAAACCAAACTTCTACGATATCATTGAGTTTATCATAATCATTTGGATCATGCTCTTTTCCTAAAAATTTTTCAGAAGAGTCAGTAAACCAACAATCTGAACCTTCGTTTTCAAAAATTTTAGCAATATTGTTTATTACTTTTTCATCTCTAAGAGGTTCTTTGGTTTTTTTATTAAGAAATATCGGCAAAGGTACTCCCCAAACACGCTGTCTTGAAACACACCAGTCAGGCCTATCTTCGATCATTGATAATAACCTGTCTTTTCCTTTTTTTGGATAGAACTTTGTATTGTTTATTGCTTTAATGGCTTTGTCTCTGAGAGATTGCTTTTCCATTGAAATGAACCATTGAGGTGTAGCCCTATAAATTAATGGGGCTTTTGATCTCCATGAATGAGGGTAACTGTGGTGGAGTTTGTCATCTTTTAATAAAGCGTTATGTTCTTTTAGTTTTTCAATTACTATTGGATCAGCTTTAAATATATGAGTCTTGGAAAAATTTGGTATTTCATCTGTATAAAGACCAGAATTATCTACTGTGTATTTAGAGGGAATATTGTTTTTTAAACATAAGTTAAAATCATCGGGACCATGGCTAGGTGCACAGTGTACAATACCAGTCCCTTGATCCAAGTTTACAAATTCCGCTTCAAGCATGGGCACGTCATATTTAAAATTCATCTTTAAGAAAGGATGGTTACAAATAGTTCCAATAAACTCAGATCCTTTAAAACTTTTTAAGATTTTATGGTTTGAAATACCGCATGACTTAATGATAGATTCAATTAATTTAGTAGCTACGACAATTTTTTTTTCTTTAAAATTTTCTAGCTCATTTATTTCAATTACTGAATAATCAATATTACTATTGAAAGCTAAAGCTTTATTCGCTGGTATAGTCCAAGGTGTTGTGGTCCAGATAATTATATTAGCTCCTTTAAGAAAATCTTTTTTAGTATCCTTAATTTTAAAAGCAGCATAAATTGTATTAGATGTATGATCTAAATATTCTACTTCGGCATCAGCTAAAGCTGTTTTTTCAACCGTTGACCATAAAACTGGTTTGAAACCTTGGTATAAACTACCATCTAAAAGAAATTTTCCTAATTCCCTAACTATTTGGGCTTCTGCATCATTACTCATAGTCGAATAATAATTTTCAAAATCTCCAGTTACCCCAAGTCTTTTAAACTCTTTAATATGAACTTGAATCCATTTATTAGCAAACTCTCTACACTCCTGTCTAAAATCTTTTACAGGAACCTCATCTTTATTTTTTTTCTTTTTTTTATACTGTTCCTCAATTTTCCACTCTATTGGCAAACCATGACAATCCCATCCGGGAACATAAACTGAGTCCTTTCCATTCATTTGATGGAAACGAATTATCATATCTTTTAAAATTTTATTAAGAGCTGTTCCCATGTGGATATGCCCGTTAGCATAAGGTGGTCCATCATGTAAGATAAATTTTTCTTTATTTTTAGATTTTTTTCTTAATTTTTGGAAAACTTTATCCTTATCCCACTGATTTAAAATTATTGGTTCTTTTGTCGGCAGGTTAGCTTTCATGGAGAAAGATGTTTTTGGAAGATGTAAATTATCTTTTGTCATTTTTTTGCGTTAACTATATCAAGTTTGATTTGTCTTTTCAGTTGTTCAACATTTTTAAATTTTTTCTCTGACCTGATAAATTTTTTAAAGTAAACATTAATTTCTTTATCGTATAAATTCTTTTTTATTCCAAATATATTTACTTCTAAAAGTAAATTTTGGCCATTAAATGTTGGTCTATAGCCTAAATTTGCTATCCCACTTCGGTTAAACTTACCTATATTTACATGAACAGAGTAAACTCCGAGCTTAGGTATTACATAATTGCCCATTTCAATATTACATGTCGGGAATCCAATTTTTCGACCACGCTTTGCACCTCTTATTATTTTTCCTTTAATACACCAAAATCTTTTTAATAATTTATTAGCTTCATAAATTTTTCCTTGAGAAATTTTATTTCTAATTAAAGTGGATGAAATTGTTCTTTTTACTTTTTTCAAAGGGGAGGTGATTATAGTTTTGTAACCAAAATCTTTTTCGTATTTTTTTAACGTCCCTATGTTACCTTTCCTCCTATTTCCAAATCTAAAATTTTTACTAACATAAACAAATTTAGCATTTGTTTTTTTAAAAATAATTTTTTTTATAAATTGTTCAGGTGTAAGTTTTGAAAAACCTTTGTTAAACTTAATCGTAATTACAAAATCTAAATTAAATTTTTTTAGTTGATCTATTTTTTGCTCGAAGGAGTTTATTCTGTGATTTTTAATTTTTGGGTTAAAAAAAATTACTGGTATAGGCTCAAAGGTAATTATACCCGCTCTTAAATTATTTTTTTTAGCTTTCCTTTTTGCTTCTTTAATTACTTTTTGATGACCTGAATGAATTCCATCAAAATTACCAATTGCTATAACTGAACTTTTATGTTTTTTTTTTATATCTAAATTATTATAAACTTTCATTTTACCAAGTAAGCTTTGATTGAAAATAATTAGGTTTTACTTTATATTTTTTAGCTAAATTTATTAATTCTAAATCATTATTAAATTCATTCCTATGTACTCCATCCGTTATAAAGACTGAGTCAATATTTAAATTATTAGCTCCCCTAATATCCGTTCTAAAATTATCTCCTATAGCCAACACTCTTTCTTTTTTATTAAAACACATCTTGTAAATTTCATTATGAGGTTTTCCAAAGTATACTACTTTTCCTCCTAAAGACTCAAATATTTGTGCGATTGTTCCTGCGCAAAGTTCTTCGTGAGAGCCTCTATGGACGGTAAGATCTGGATTTGTACAAATCAGTTTTTTGTTAATAAAATTTTTTAACAAGTTTTTGTAATAATCAAGATTTTCTTCGTATTCATCGAAAAGTCCAGTGCAAAGTATAAAATCACATTTTTCTAGTTCGGTTTTATTATTTTTTACTTTAGAATAAATTGACTCATCTCTTGAAGGCCCCAGATGAAAGAATAATTTACCAAATCTATTTTCGTTTATTGCGTACATTGCGGCCTCTCCTGATGTGACTATATTGTTTAAGTAATTATCTGCCAATTTCATTTTTTGAAGAAAATTTCTTACTTGCTCGCTAGGTCTAGGCGCATTCGACAAAAAAACTATTTTCTTAGAATTCATAGATAGTTTATCTAAAACATTGACAGCACTTTTGTTTAGATTAATACCGTTATGAATTACTCCCCAGAGATCAATTACGTAAGTGTCGTAATTGTCATAAATTTCAGATAAGTGCTCTAATTTTTTCAATTTTATTTACCTTAATTAAATTTATAAGAAATCTACCCTTAAAATACAGTATTTTGGCTTGTTTTTTAGTGTTAATAACCCTTGAAATTTTCCTAAAACACACCATATCAGGACTACATAAAAAATTATAGGAGAATTAATATGAAATTTAGACCTTTGCACGACAGAGTGCTTATAAAAGTATTGGACAGTGATGAAAAGACAGCTGGGGGAATAATAATTCCGGATACGGCTAAAGAAAAACCTCAAGAAGGTGAAGTAGTTGCTGTTGGTCCCGGAGCAAAAACTGAATCAGGAAAAACCGTTTCAATGGATGTTAAAGTCGGCGATGTTGTTCTTTTTGGCAAATGGTCAGGAACTGATGTTAAAATTGACGGAAAAGAGTACAGCATTATGAAAGAGTCAGACATAATGGGAATTTCAAAAGGTAAAAAATAAATCTAAGGGAGAACTAAAATGGCAAAAATAATTAAATTCGATACAGAAGCAAGATCAAGAATGCTTAAAGGAGTAAACACTTTAGCAAATGCGGTCAAAGTGACTTTAGGTCCAAAAGGCAGAAATGTAGTTATGGATAAATCATACGGTGCACCTAAAATTACCAAAGATGGTGTTTCGGTTGCTAAAGAAATTGAACTTGATGATAAATTTGAAAATATGGGAGCACAAATGGTCAAAGAGGTTGCGAGCAAAACAAATGACAATGCCGGAGATGGAACAACCACTGCAACCATTTTAACACAAGCTATTGTTACCGAAGGTTTAAAATACGTTACTGCTGGAATGAACCCAATGGATATCAAAAGAGGTATTGATAAAGCTGTTGAGCATGTAATAAATAAATTAAAAACATCGTCAAAAAAAGTAAAAGCTAACGAAGAAGTAGCTCAAGTAGGTACTATTTCAGCTAATGGCGAGAAATCTATCGGTGATATGATTTCAAAAGCAATGCAGAAAGTTGGCAACGAAGGTGTAATAACAGTTGAGGAAGCAAAAGGTGTTGAAACAGAACTCGATGTTGTTGAAGGTATGCAATTCGATAGAGGATATCTTTCACCTTATTTTGTTACAAATACAGAAAAAATGACAACAGAATTAGACAATCCTCTTGTTCTTTTAGTTGAAAAAAAATTAACTAATTTACAACCAATGGTTCCTCTTTTAGAGTCTGTAGTACAAGCTAACAGACCTCTAATGATAATTTCTGAAGACGTTGAAGGAGAGGCATTGGCTACTTTAGTTGTCAATAAACTTAGGGGAGGTCTAAAAGTTGTAGCCGTTAAAGCCCCAGGATTTGGTGATAGAAGAAAATCGATGTTAGAAGACATTGCCATTTTAACTGGTGGTCAGGTAATTTCAGAAGATATCGGTCTTAAATTAGAAAATGTCAAAATAAATGATCTTGGCTCGTGTAAAAAAGTAAAAATTGATAAAGAAAATAGCACGTTAGTAGCTGGAGATGGTAAAAAGTCTGATATTGAAGCAAGATGTAATCAGATTAGATCAGAAATTGGTGAAACAACGTCAGATTATGACAAAGAAAAACTTCAAGAAAGATTAGCTAAACTAGCTGGGGGTGTCGCTGTAATAAAAGTTGGCGGTGCAACAGAGGTAGAAGTTAAAGAGCGAAAAGATAGAGTTGAAGATGCTCTTAATGCAACAAGGGCAGCTGTAGAGGAAGGGGTTGTAATTGGTGGAGGTTGCGCACTACTTTATGCTTCTCAAGATTTAGATTCACTAAAAGTTAAAGGAGATGATCAAAAAGCAGGGGTAGATATTGTTAAAAAAGCACTACAATCTCCTATTAGACAAATTACCTCAAACGCTGGTGTGGACGGTTCAGTTGTAGTTGGAAAACTTTTGGAAGCTAAAAAACCTTCACAAGGATATGATGCCCAGAACGAAGAATACGTTGATATGTTTGCTAAAGGCATAATTGACCCAACCAAAGTTGTCAGATCAGCTTTACAAGATGCAGCTTCGATTGCTGGATTATTAATTACTACAGAAGCTATGGTTGCAGATAAACCAGAAGAAAAAGATTCAGGCCCTGCTATGCCTCCAATGGGCGGCGGAATGGGTGGAATGGGTGGAATGGGTGGAATGGGAATGTAATTTCACTTAACTCAACGAATTAAAAAAAGGCTGCAATTTTGTGGCCTTTTTTTTTGCAATAAATAAACATGCAGTAGATTTTAGTATTAACCCATCTTTTAGAACCCTTAAATTGTTGTCTTCCAAAGTTTTGCCCGTAGAGGTAATGTCTGTAATAACTTCAGATGAGCCTATAAACGGATACGTTTCTGTTGCACCAAGACTTGAAATTAATTTGTATTGAGTAACCCCTTTAGAAATTAGAAAATTATTTGTTAGGTTTGGATATTTTGTTGCAACTCTCAACCTGGAGTTTCTTTTTGATCTAATATCAAAAGCTACTTCTTCAAGGTCAGCAATAGTTTGCACATCTATCCAATCATCAGGAACAGCTACAACTAAATTAGCGTTTCCAAAAGAAAGCTTTTGTTTAATACTTATCTTATCTTGTAAATTTTTTTCAGACTCATTAAATAGATCCAAGCCAGATATACCTATATCCAAAGTTCCATCTCCTATTCTTTGAATTATTTCTTTGGCATGTAAGTAAATTATTTTAAGATTGGGCATATTTTCAATCATAGCGAAATAATTTCTCTCTTTATTGCCTTGTAGGACTTTTAAACCTTTGTTGTTAAAAAAAGCTATAGCCTTTTCTTTTAGTCGTCCTTTGCTTGGCAAACCTATAGTAATTTTATTTTTCATATATTGTTTAAGTTAATTGCTGCACCAACTGCTGGAATATTTTTTTTAGCTCCTAAGCTCTTAAGCAGTTCGTCGTAACGTCCCCCCCTAGCAATCTCTTTTTTTCCAGCAAAAATTTCAAATACTATACCTGTGTAGTATTCAATATTTCTTCCAAAATTAGTTATGAAAAAAACATCTTTGTTTAATCTTTTTAAATTTTGTATTGATTTAAAATCCTTAAAGATTTTTTTCTTTAAATTATTCTTTTTTGCAAAATCTAATAATTTTTTGTCCAATTCTGATAATTTACAATTAATTTTAAGAAAGGATCTAATAATTTTTGCAATTTGTTTGCCTTCACCAAATGATCTTGGATCTTTAATTTTTTTATCAAATCTTTTTAAAATTTCTGAAATTGAGCGTCCAGCTACAATTTTATTTTGATCCATTTTTTTCATCTCATAAAATCTTTTCTTATCTGTATCAAAAGTTACAGAATCAATATCTGAATTCTTGTCTAGTCTATCCAGCAATTCCTCAAAATATTTTGGACGCCAAAAATGTCTTATTAGTCTTAACTTCCATCTATCTGGCATATCTAAAGAGTTTACCAATCTTTTGAATAATCCTATATCGCCAACCTTAATCTGAATTTTTTTACTTTTAATTCTTGCTGCAGAATTTAAAATAGTTTTTATTACCTTGAAGTCATCTTGAAGTTGATTTTTAGATCCAAAGATTTCAATACCTAATTGATCGTTTATTAGTTCAGACCCTTTGTTATCAGATCTTCTATAAGCTTGGCCGGAATAGTAAATCTTAGATTTAGATCGTTTCTCTAAAAACTTTATACAGGAAGCAACTGTAAGGTCTGGTCTAAGACACATAACTTTTCCATCCTCATTTTCAAAAGTAAGCATTGATCTCCTAAAGTTTTCCCCAGACCTTTGTATAATATATTCTGAGTCTAATAAAACGTCTGGTTCTGATAAAACAAAACCATTGCTCTTAAAAGTTTTGATGATTTGATCAGATAATTTTTTTGATTTCATTTGCTAGTTCTTTAATTGATATTGATTTTTCTTTACCGGAAATTAAATCTCTTAAAGTTGGTTTTCCTGATTTTATTTCGTCCTCTCCATATAGAATGACTGCGGGAGCTTTGATCTTATTTGCATACTCCATTTGTTTCTTCAACTTGCTTTCTCCAGGATAAATTTCTGTACTTATACCTGAATTTCTAAGGATGGTCTGTAAGTTAATGTATTCTTTCATTGAGTTTTTATTGAAAACACAAATAACAATCGGTTTTGATTGTTTGACTTTAAATTCTTTTTTTTGCATTAATGCATAGACTAGTCGATCTAAGCCAATTGAAATACCAGTCGCTGGGGCATCGTAATCACCAAAGTTATTCACTAAATTATCGTATCTTCCACCACCTCCGATAGATCCAAATTGAATAACTTTACCTCTATTATTTTTTACTTCAAATTTTAAATTTACTTCAAAAATAGGACCCGTGTAATATTCTAAGCCTCTTATAACCGATGGATCAAATTCAAAATTACTAAATTCATAATCTTTAAATATTTTAAAAATCTCCAAAAGATCATCTGTTTCTGGTGATTTTTTATTTAATTCCTTCTCTATAACTTCAATATTGGATAAGCTTAAGTTAGCTCCTTTAGTAAAATCTCCAGACTTATCTTTTCTTCCTTCGCTTAGTAATTGTTTTACTCCAGCCCATCCCAATCTATCAATTTTATCTAAAGCTCTTAGGATTGTAAGTTTTTGTTCATCGTCACCTAATTTAAGTTTTTTAAATAATTCCTCGGTAATTTTTCTAGATGAAATTTTAATTATGTAATCTTCTTTACTCAATCCACATTTTTCTAGAATTTCAGATATCATTACGCATAGTTCTGCATCAGCCTGTGAACTTTTAGTGCCTACAAAATCAGCATCGAATTGTAAAAATTCTCTAAATCTACCTGGGCCTGGTTTTTCATTTCTCCATACAGTTCCAAGCTGATACCTTTTAAAAGGTTTTGGAATTTCTAAATAGTTTTTTGCAACATATCTTGCTAATGGAGCTGTTAAATCATATCTAAGAGATAACCATTTTTTTTCATCCTTGAAAGAAAAAACACCCTCGTCTGGTCTATCTTTGTCAGGTAAAAATTTTCCAATACTATCTGTATACTCAAAACTTGGAGTTTCGAGATACTGAAAACCATACTTGATCATAACTTCTTTTATATTAGAAATTATAAAATCACGTATGAGTAATTCTTTTTCTTGTCTATCAACAAAACCTAATGGAAGTTCTTTAGAAGGTTTGTTTTTTTTATCTTTCTTCATTGTTTGGTACAGCAGGGTGGATTCGAACCACCGACCCCTAGT
>TARA_B100000963_G_scaffold186083_1_pt1 | contig 21992 bp, 20 predicted proteins | sample TARA_B100000963 | Tara Oceans TARA_B100000963 (sample SAMEA2622097) | marine metagenome | biome: marine biome (ENVO:00000447); feature: surface water layer (ENVO:00002042); material: "saline water (ENVO:00002010), including plankton (ENVO:xxxxxxxx)" | depth 5 m | reverse complement strand
GTGGATCTGAATGGAGGGCAGATAACTGATAATCTAAACAAAAGCGGACATCAACCCATTAGCAGGAACTTGAACTCTCGGCGCGAATGTCCCTCTGTGCGTCTTTGTTAAACAGTTGAAATCTGACTTTTTTCCTCCGAGTTTCTTAATTCCCTATCTTTGTCAATTGCACTACTTAGTTCATAAATATATAGTCACAGACAATCGAAAATTCACATCTTCAGTAACGGACTATGAAAAGATACAGACTTTCCATAATATCTCTGAGAATAGTGTTAATTGTTACTTTTTCATTCTCAGGATTTGGAATGGCAGGAAATAATACTAAGCCGCCCATGCCTGTAATAAATGCTGATTTTGACCAAGAGTTAGTAAGAAAAAGATTCGTCTCATATTTTAAGGATAAAAAGCTTGGTGAAACGTTCGACAAAAAATTAACCTCCCTATCAACACAAAATCAAAGCTACTGTCTTTCACTATTTAATGATGCAGCACAAGAATTAGGTCCTGAAGCAAGCCTGCGAAACAAGCATTTTCTTGCATTAAGAATTTATGATGCGCTTGAAGTGATAGATAGAAAAAATGGCGGTGCAACAGGTATGGTCGAAATGTTTCTAGACAAATTTCCACAGTTTAAGAAGCACCAAGTAGGAATAAATCTTTACCAATTAGCCGAAGCCGCAGATTGGACGCCTGGCGTTAACACTGACTTCACACCAGAACAAAAAGCAGAACTAACAAAAATGAAGAAACAAATAGCTTCGGATAGAAAACAAATAGCTGAATTGGATAAAAAAATTGCTGAATTGAAGAAAGAAGCTGCTCTAATCAAAGCTAATAATGAAGCATTAGATAGGTTATCTGGATCACTTTCTAAAACTGAAGAAAGGGATAACTAATCTTTTATTATTTGCTTTGAGAGCATGTTACAAGAGACATTAACAATATCCGCTTTTCGCTCATAGCAGACGATAGCCCCTGTCACTTTTCATCTTTTATCGGTTTATTCCGCCACAGCAACCAGCGCGGGAAGCCAACTAAAAAGCACACAAAGGTTACGTAACCCAGTATGCTTACCATCGGGCTATACAGGGCATAACTTAACACCTGGGCTTGTGCAGGGTTACTCGGTGAATAAACAACTATCAGGTTGTCGCCTTCCTCGATTAACCCCATGCCAGCATAAACATGCGCATTGGCGTATATCCGGTAGGTCTCTCCCCCTACCTGATACTGAACCGTGATCTCATGTAATTCAGACTGCCGGGGGGAGCCTGTTCCCCGGATTTGCTCGATATAAACCTGTTTATCCACCACAGTACCACTGGCGGAATTACCATTGATGAAACCGGTAAGCACACTGCCGCTTAACAGCAACATGATAAACAAGCAAAGCCAGCCGGTTGCCAGGGTATATTTGAGGTATTTTCTTTTTTGCGCAGTACTCAATATCCTATTCCCCCTGAGTGCTACCGGATTGATCTGACCGGAAATCCCACAATGCGATGATGAAATACTGTATAGTGATCGCCGTTTTTTAGCTAACAGGAATCAATATGTCTTTAAGTGTAAACAGCTATTTCGACGATAACGTAAAATCTATCGCTTTTGAATCAGCCAACGGCCCGTGTACCTCAGGGGTGATGCTGCCTGGTGAATATGTATTCTCTACCAGTAAAGATGAATTGATGAAAGTGGTTGAAGGTGAGCTGGTAGTTAAACTACCTGGTGCGGAAGAGTTTATGTCGTTTAAAACGGGTAGCGAGTTTAATGTTGCAGCCAATCAATCCTTTGATGTTAAAGTCAGCACAACAACTGCCTATCTTTGCTTCTACAGCTAAGATAAGTCGGCTCTCAGCGGGACAAACCATCATTTCCCGCTGGTGAGTCTTAACCGGCATAATATGCGCCCTACGCTTATAACCAGTCGGGACGCCCGATATGCAAATGCATACACAGGTTAAGGATATCATTGTCCTCTACAGTGCCTCGTGTGTTAGTTCGCAACTCAAATCCTTTGGCGACTAATACATCAAAATTAAGTCCGGGCGTTGTGAGTATTTCAAAACGCACTCTGTATAGCTTTAAATGCGCTTTTACTAAATCCAGATGATGTGCCATACCTTGTTCCTCTTGGGTTAATAGATATTTCCTGATAACGCAAAGTAGTGCTGTATTTTGTGTTAACCGATGTAGCCATGATTAATTTTCTTCATCAGGCGTTTCAGGTAGCGGTTTGTCAGGTGGTTTTGTGCCCTTGGGCTTTTCAGGTAACGGCCTTTTCTTGAGCTTTTCGATGATGTCTTGTTCGCTTGTACCGTCGAGCGCAGCAGAGACTTTATCGTCACCAAGGCCTAACATTTTTTCTAGCACACCAGTGCCCTTCAGAGTTTCTAATCCTCCCAGTAATGTAGACGCACCCTGTGTTAACACGCCGGTGGCAAGCTTTTCACCAATATCCATGGTTTTCATAAAGTTCTGTGATGCGATTGCCAGGGCTTTTTGTTCACTTGAGCTGGCGTAACCGGCAACTGCAGAAGCCAGGGTTTGTGCGGCCTCTTTACCAGACATGTCTTTAAACATATCGCCCTTGGCCATAGACTCTATCATTGCTGCTAATCCGGTGGGATTGGGTAGCGTATTCGAACTTTGCAAATTGGCTTGAAAACTCGCGAAGTCTGTCGGCGTTAAATTCATCTGATTCGCACTAAAATTGGTAGATACCGGGCTCAACTCTGGTGGTGTCAAAGGGATGGGTGAATCCTGCCAGTTCCAAAAACGCGTTAAATCAATGCGTTCCGCTGCCACCGATTCTCCTAACACGGCCTCGGCAAACACACCGCCGGTAGGCACCACAACGGTACTCTTTTGCTGGGGTAAATCGTCGTCAAGCTTATCGTCCTGACTGTAGGCGAAACCTACCAGATTACCTGTGATGGCAATGGGCTTGGGATCTATCAATGTGTTTAGCGATGCACCATTATGCGTTTTATCTTGCAACAGGCTGTGAACTGTAGCGGGTGTTAAACTTTTCAACCACACCGATTGATTAAAATATTCAAGGTATGGGTTAAGTTGCTCTGCCACATTAGTCACGGCTTTTAAACTGGCAATCGAAGCCTGAGCTTTGCTAGCGGCATCAATGGCACTTCTTGTGGTATCAACCAACATGTCAAAGTATGCCTTGGCATTCGTCAAATAAGCTTTGACCTCCTGCTGTGTACTCTCAGGGTAAGTGGGCAGAAGATCGCGCTCAACATACTGCAAAGATCCCCCAAATGAAGAAACCGTACTCTTCATGCCTGGGCGGCCGCCTAATGCATCAACCAAATACCTGACTGCCTGATCTAAACCGCTATCAGGTTTAGAGGCGACATTAATGTCGTTTGCCTGCGCCAGTAATGCCGCGGCGTTGTTTGACAACTCAATGATATTATCGAGGATAGCGGTATGGCTTTCCTGAAACGCCGGAGGAATATTGTTATCGCTTTCACCCTGCCAGGGCATCTTGATTTGCATGCAGTAGTTGCTGATATTTTGGGTAGCCTGCAAGGCTTCAGAGATATCGTTGAGGTAACTGGGCAGATTGAGCGACGAATGAAAATATTGCTTATTTACCATAATGGCATTGGCCAGAATGTCCAAGCCAGCAGCATTCGCCGCATCAATGAGGTTCACAGCATGATTTTCCAGCAACGTTTTTGCATCCATCAATTGGAAGGGAATAAATACACAGGGCTGTACCCTAACAACTTCTGTGGTTATCTCGTATATCTCCAGCACCTCGTAGTACATCATCGTTAAAGCGTGCATGTGGTTATAATTGGCAACAACACGTGATGTAGTAGCTGAACTGTCGCGTTGTGATACTTCTTTTACAACACTGGCCCGGCGCGTTCTAGCGGTTTCAGCGGCCTTTTCGGTGGCTTGTTGAATACGTTGATTAGCATTCACTGATGCCTCTTTGGAGCCGTTACTGGTATTCACCGAAGTAGCAACCGTATTGTTGATGGCAGCGCCAGCGGATATGAACAGCAAACTGACGCCCTCGCTGGCAGACACACTCTTTGCTCTATTAGTTGATGAACCAGTCAGCGCTTCCTGTGCCGTTGAGTTTTGAATTTCCTCTACGGCTCTGCTGTCATTATTACTGCTACTGGACGCTTCGTTTTGGCTTAATGATTCATTACGATTACCTGTTTGTGATGACGACCAATCCTGAACAACAACTTTAGTCGCTTCGCCGGGTGCCAGGGTAAGTGAATGAACCAAATTACCTAAGCTAATCCCTTTTAGGCGCCAGACTTGTTGATGAGTTAAGCGTACCCCGGTGTGAACTGAGTTAAAGCCAGAGGCATTTGGATTAGCTGCATTACCCAGAAGGGTTGGCATTGCCAGAGGTTGCGTGATTTCCTCTTTCTTCTGCATTTCTTTTGCAGTATGCGTGATTGTAACAGTATTAAAATAGGCGGCGTTAGTGGGAAACTGGCCAAGCCTTGGGATAAGGTTTTCCGGTGTGTCTTTAACTTTTTCAGGGCGATAATTTTTTATGCTTTCTTGGCATAAATTCAATTTTTGTTGGGTGCTGGCAAGCTGTTCTCTTAGCTCATCTTCTAAGTCGGACATGGGGCTTTCCTTTATTTAACTCAAGAGTATGCACAACAGGAACACCGCATATTTTATTAACATACAGCAAACATTATACTAACACCACTTTATTTAACTAACGGATAGAAAGACAACAGCAGTATCCGCATAAGTAGGTAAACACCATAGTGGCGTTGGCATCTGACCTATCAGGCAGCGCTGAACGGCAGTACTGATGGAAGGCTTTTGTTGAAAGGCTACCGGGCTTCACCGCGATGCGTTACCCGACGAACACCGACATAGCATCAAGAAAATGATAGAGATTAAGAGGTTACCAGAATGCCCGCTCCAACTTGCAGGTTGCGGGCAATAGACCCGCTTTATTTATACAAAGTTTTAATCCACTTCTCTTCGGTAATAAAGCTCCAGTCCCACTTAGCGTATTGTTCTGGTAAGCCTTTCTCTACCGCTTGGTCCACCGATAATCCTGCAGCTTTTTGTTCTTCCACCCAGGTTTTAGTGGCTTTGATCATCGCCAGAAAGTTTTCGTAATCCGCTTTGTTGGCGAGTGGACCATGGCCGGGAATGATTTTAGTTTTGCCATCGATTTCCCCCAGCAGGGTTTCAACCGCCCTGATATAACCCTCTACGGTACCACCAGCACCTAAGTCGATATAGGGGAAGCGTTCGTTAAAGAACAGGTCACCAGTGTGTAACACGTTGGCCTCTTCAAACCACACCACACTGTCGCCATCGGTGTGGCCGTTAGCTAAGTGAAACACGGTGAGTGTCTCATCGTTGAAGTGGATTTTAATACCGTCTTCAAATGTCACTACCGGCAAGGCAGCTTTGCCGATAGAGTCATCATTGGCCAGGCGGATACGCACGTTTTCGTGGGCAAAGATGGTGGCCCCTTTATTATCATGAAAAAAAGCATTACTGCCGGTATGGTCGCCATGATAATGGGTGTTGATCACATAGCTTGGTGTGTCAGTTGCGATATCTCCCAAAGCCGCACTGATTTTAGGTGCCAGGGGCGCAAACTGGTCGTCGATGATCAGTACGCCATCGTCTCCGGCAGATACCCCGATATTACCGCCAGCGCCCTGCAGCATGTAAGCACTACCGTTTAGTGGCGTGACACTAATCGAAACATCGGCGAAACGATCCTGAGCGGCACTCTGTGATGCACAAAATAGTAGCGCTGCCCCAAGCGTGCTGGAAATAAGTGTTTTCATTTTATTTGGTTACCTGTCGTTAGCGTATAATGGTTGGCTGAAATGCCATTCTGCCATTTATAAGCTGTAACAGACAAATAGGTTCACTCATGGGGCCGGATTGCCGCTTATGAAGTGTTTTCAACAGCCTTTTCGCCCAAGAAACGAAAGCGCTCTACGCTGCGGCCGTTTACTTTTACTTCTTCAGTGAACATGGAAAGCGGTCTTACCCACAAGCCTCTTTCACCATAGAGGGGGCGGTAAACCACCAGGTGGGTTTCATCTTCTGAGTGTGTTGCCACACCAATCACTTCGTAATTGTTGCCTTTGTAATGTTGGTAAATTCCCGGGCTTATCATTAAGTACTTCCTTTAGGTGACGCACACAGTCAGTTTGTAAGTCTAGTTCAGGATCCATTGCTCTGCTAACTCATCGGCGCAGTTTATTGCCGGCAGATTTAAGACTCCTCAAACGGTAAATCCAACTGTTTTTTTTCGTCTTTCTCTGCCAGGCCTACCTGTAAACCCACCAGCCTTATGCCCCGTCCATTGCTGCGCTGATACGCTTCCTGCAACAAGGGTTTAAAAGCACTGCGGTGAACACTGGGATAGCGGTGTTCTGCTGAAGTCAGCTGAAAATCGCTAAACTTTAATTTTACGCCCAATGTCCGAATATTAGGAGGCCGGCCACCATTATGCTTTTGTTGATGGGTGGTGAGTCTTTTCTGCAGCGTAGTATACAACTTATCGATAATTTCATCACACGCCTCTACCGTCTGAATATCTTCGCTTAACGTACGCTCAACGCCTACAGACTTACGTATTCGGTTGGTCTGCACGGGTCGCTCATCTATGCCATGGGCTCTGTCCCAGATAACCTGACCAAACTTGCCAAAGCGCTTTTGCAACTCTGTCATTGGGTAGGCTCTCACATCTGCGCAGGTATGCAATCCCAGCTGATTGAGCTTTTGCACAGTTACCTGGCCCACCCCGGGGATCTTTTTAAGCGACATGGCTTTAACAAATTCATCCAGCTGATCTGGCGTTACCACACACAAGCCATTGGGTTTGTTTTCGTCGCTGGCAACCTTAGCAACAAATTTACAGGGCGCTACACCGGCTGATGCCGTGAGGTTGAGTTCGCTGGCGATACGCTGGCGAATTTCTTCGGCAATGCGGGTAGCGCTCCCCTGAAACAGCGACGAGCCGGTAACATCCAGATAGGCTTCATCCAAAGACAAAGGTTCAATCAGGTCGGTGTAATCAGCAAATATGGCTCGAATCTTTTGTGACTCTTCCTGATAAACGGCCATGCGCCCTTTAACCAGTTTTAAATTAGGGCACAGTTTTAGGGCATAGGCCGACGCCATGGCAGAGCGCACACCAAATTTACGTGCCGGGTAATTGCAGGTAGCTATCACCCCACGGCGCTCGCTGCTGCCACCAATGGCAATAGGAATATTACGCAGCGACGGGTTGTCCCGCATTTCTACTGCTGCGTAAAAGCAATCCATATCCACATGTATTATCTTGCGCATGCCAGCTTCTTTATTTCAGCCTGTTTGGGCAACCGTTTACTTTGGGTCTTCATGGTAGTGAGATAATACTGTACATTTAGCCAGCCATCCAGTTTCACTTGCCGCTTTTGGCCTGTCTGCGTTTGGCATCTACGACTAATAGCGCATATGGATGTGTTAACAATTTGTTACTGCCAATTCACTGCCTGACGAATTTGTTTAGTACTTTAGACTAGCTACAGACCAATACCTGCGGACAAGCTCACGTTAACATTCTGATTATTCGTGTAAAAACTGACAACACAATTGTAAATACAGAGATAACAAATAAACAATAAATTAACAAATAAGCCTTTTTATTTTCTCTAGGATGGTGATTCATTCGATTTTCATTACCTTATTTGGAGTCAGTACAAATGAGTAACAGTACAACCGTGGACGGCAAGGCTGAGTTGTCCGGGCCAGCCTCATCGCCGCAGTCTTCAGATTACAGCAAAAAACATAAACCCAGCTCCGCCTTTAACAGCAGGGATGAGTACCTGGAGCACGAACTGCAGATCATGTCACCACGGCGCTGGCGACCAAACCTACCTTTTCGTGACTACCGTTTTGAGTGGGAAGACACCATTCCGGCAATGGCCGGCACTATCGGGAAGGTTGTTATGGTAGGCGCGATTGCGGCGACCTTTGCCGGCCCTTTAGGGCTGGGAGACGGTTTCGTGCTGGAGAATGTGCGCTACGAGCTAATCCTGGTCGCTTTCTTCATTGTATTGTTTTCTGGGTTTATCCTGCCAACGGCTAATCTGGCCGGTACCCACGGGCCGTTAATTCCGCTTATTCCTATTGTGGTAGCAGCAGGCGGCCACCCTATGGCGTTTGGTCTGCTGATTGGCGTATTTGGCTTCTTACTTGCGGTCAGTAAAGGCGGCAGTCTGCTTGCCAGACTCACCAGTAAAGGGGTGTGTGGAGGCCTGTTACTGTACCTCGGCTTTATTGGCACTACCTCCCAGGTAAAGAAGCTGTTTGCCTGGGCAGAAGGCATCGATATGGCGCATATCGCCTTTATTGTTATTGCCTGTACCATTGTGCTCTATGCCTTGCTGGAGCACTGGAAAAAGCGCTGGTTAGCAGTGCCTCTGAGTTGTTTGCTGGGTGGCGGTATGGCGTTTCTACTGGGCGCGCCGTTTGAGTTTAACACCGCACCAGGTTTTCCTAATATGAGCCCTTCCTACTGGTGGGGTGAGAATACCGGTTGGATGCTCGGCTTACCTACCTTTGAAAGCTTTGTAGTGGTATTACCCTTTGCGGTGCTGGCAGTAGCTATGTGGTCACCGGATTTTCTTGGCCATCAGGTGTTCCAGAAAATCAGCTATCCGCCGAAAACCGAAAAGGTACAGATGAATATCGACGACACCATGGTCAGCGCATCGGCGCGGCAAATGGTGGGCTCCGTGATGGGCGGTGCAAACTTTACTTCTTCCTGGGGCACTTACATTGTGCCAGCCGCCATTGCCAAACGCCCTATTCCCGCGGGCGCGTTGTTAACCGCTCTATTCTGCGTAATTGCCGGTATCTGGGGTTACCCCATGGATTTGGCTATCTGGGAGCCTGTGCTGTGCGTGGCTTTGATTGTGGGGGTATTCATTCCGCTGCTAGAAGCTGGTATGGAAATGACCCGCGAGGGTAAAACTACTCAATCAGCGGCGATTGTGGTGTTCTCATCAGCGCTGGTTAACCCGGCCTTTGGCTGGTCACTCACTATGCTGCTGGATAACCTTGGCCTCATCGGCTGTAAAGACCGTAGTGCAGAACTCTCCATCATGAGCCGTTGGATTGTGCCCGGCATCATGTTTGGCGTGCTGACTACCGTGATGGCCTTGGTAGGGTTGCTGCCAGGTTTGCCAGCCATATTACCCGGTTTTTAATCAGGGTGATTAGCTAACCAAACACAAAAAAGCCCCGCTCAGCATTCACTGGCGGGGCTTTTTAATATCTTACTATTAGATAATGCGGTCTTTATCCCACTCTTTTAGCTTTTCCTGGCGCGCCTGTTCTTTCTCCATGCGAGCCTTTTTACGGTCGCAGGGTTCCGGACAATCACAGGCTTTATCGATGCCCAGGGCACCTAAACCGCCACAGCTACCCGAGATACTTTTCTTTTGCATGATGTAGCCAATTGCCATGGCGCTTACCATCACTAAAAAGAAAGCAAAAGCTAATATAAAAGTACTCATTGTTTAACCAACCTCAGCGCTTAGCGCATTAATAAACCGTTACCAGCTCTTCAAAAGCCGGACTGGTATATTCTTCAAAATCCTTGTCTTTACGACGGATAATAAATACCGCAATGTTATTGGCTTCGGCCACTTCGATGGCATCTTCCCATCCCATAACATTAAATGCAGTGGCCAGGCCGTCTGCCGTCATTGACGACTTATGAACTACCGTTACCGCAACTGTATTGTGCTGAATAGGCTTACCGGTGCGCGGATCAATAAGATGTGAATAGCGCGTGCCATCCTGCTCATAGTAATTGCGATAATCGCCCGATGTGGCAATGGCGTTTTCACCTATCGAGACCACTTTTTGCACGGCTCGCTGATTCGACACCGGCTTTTCAATAGCTATCAGCCAGGGTGAGCCGTCGCCCTTTTCGCCTTTAACGCGCATTTCACCACCAATCTCAACCAGGTAGTTATGAATGCCGTTTTCTTCCAGCAGATCGGCGACTACATCCACGCCATAACCTTTGGCTATGGTCGATAAATCGACGTACAGCTGCGGATGGCTTTTCACCAGTGCATTGCCTTGTACCTGCAGTTTATCCAGGCCAACATACTCTCTGACTGCTGCAACATCCGCTTCGCTGGGGATGGTTTCAGGGCGCATGGTTGGGCCAAATCCCCAAAGATTGACCAGCGGTCCTACGGTAACGTCGAGTACGCCGTTGCTCAGCTCTCCTAACCTTAGCGCTTCGTTTACCACCAGTAAGGTTTCACCTGATACCGCAAACGGCTCAGCAAAACGGTATTGGTTAAAACGGGATAGCTCCGAGGTTGGATCGTAGGTCGACATTAACTTGTTAACCTGCACCAGTCGCTTATCAATAGCGCTTTTAATGGCGGCTTCGTCCACACCCGCCACTTCCGGAAACTTCACATTATAGGTCGTTCCCATTGTCTGACCTAAAACATGCTCAACTTTTACCGCTGGCTGCCTGGAGCAGGCAGTCACTAATAAGACCACCATAACCAGCAAAAATTTCATTTGTGTCACTTTCGTCCCCTTTGGACACTACTGTAAATCGGCTTAATTATACAGGCATAATAAAAAAGGGGCTAACAGCCCCTTTTATTATTTTACGCTAATGGCTTAGCCACCGAAGTCATCCAGCAGGATGTTTTCGTCTTCTACGCCCAGGTCTTTCAACATGTTGATAACCGCAGCGTTCATCATAGGTGGTCCACACATGTAGAACTCACAATCTTCTGGTGCAGGGTGGTCTTTCAGGTAGTTTTCCAGCAATACATTGTGGATGAAACCTGTGTAACCGTCCCAGTTGTCTTCAGGCTGAGGATCAGACAGTGCAACGTGCCATTCAAAGTTGTCGTTCTCTTCCTGCAGCATATCGAAATCTTCTACATAGAACATCTCGCGCAGTGAACGGGCACCGTACCAGAAGCTGATCTTACGGTCAGTCTTAATACGACGCAGCTGGTCGAAGATATGTGAGCGCATAGGTGCCATACCAGCACCACCACCAACGAATACCATTTCAGCATCGGTATCTTTCGCGAAGAACTCACCAAACGGACCCGAGATAGTGGCTTTATCACCAGGCTTCAGGCTCCAGATGTACGATGACATCTTACCAGCCGGCAGGCTCAGGTTATTTGGCGGCGGCGAAGCAATACGCACGTTCAGCATGATAATGCCTTCTTCTTCCGGATAGTTCGCCATTGAGTATGCACGAATGGTTTCTTCATCTACTTTTGATTCGATATCGAAGAAGCCAAAGCGCTCCCAATCACCACGATACTCTTCTGGTACATCAAAGTCTTTGTACTTAACGTGATGCGGTGGAGCTTCGATCTGAATATAACCACCGGCACGGAAAGGTACGCTTTCGCCGTTAGGAATTTTAAGCTTAAGCTCTTTGATGAAGGTTGCTTTGTTATCGTTAGAGATAACTTCACAATCCCACTTCTTAATACCAAAGATTTCTTCTTCCAGCTCGATTTTCATGTCCTGCTTAACAGATACCTGGCAAGACAGACGGCAGCCTTCACGGGCTTCACGCTTAGTGATGTGGTCAAGTTCGGTAGGCAGAATTTCACCACCACCTTCTTTTACATCCACACGGCACTGGCCGCATGAACCACCACCACCACATGCAGAGGATACAAAGATACCTGCATCGGCCAGGGCACCCAGCAGTTTACCACCTGGTGCGGTTTTGATGTCTTTTTCAGGATCATCATTGATTCGGATAGTGACGTCGCCTGATGGTACCAGCTTCGACTTGGCAAACATGATGATGAATACCAGCGCCAGTACGATGACGATAAACATCCCTACGCCAAGAATGATTTCAATTTGATTCATAGTTTCTGCTCCCTAGCGTCGATTACAGCTGTACACCAGTGAAGGACTGGAAACCCAGCGCCATCAGACCAGCAATCATGAAAACAGAACCCAGACCACGGATACCGTCTGGCATGTCAGCATATTTCAGCTTCTCACGCACAGCAGCCAGTAACACAATAGCCAGAGCCCAACCCATACCACTACCTACACCGTAAACAATACTCTCGGTAAAGTTGTACTCACGCTGTACTGCGAAAGCTACACCACCGAAGATTGCACAGTTAACCGTGATAAGCGGCAGGAAGATACCCAGGGCGTTATACAGTGCCGGGAAGAACTTATCCAGACTCATTTCCAGGATCTGAACCAGTGCTGCAATAACACCGATAAAGGTCAGGAAGTTCAGGAAGCTCAGGTCGGCATCAGGGAAACCTGCCCAGGCCAGTGCACCCGGAGCCAGAATGTTTACGTAGATAATCTGGTTAACCGGTACCGAAATACCCAGTACCACGATTACCGCAACACCCAGACCCATAGCTGTTTTTACTTTCTTAGATACGGCCAGAAAAGTACACATACCCAAGAACAGCGATAACGCCATGTTCTCAACAAAAATTGAGCGAACAAATAATGATAAATAATGTTCCACGAAACTTACTCCTTAGGCTCAACTTGTTCCGGGCGAATAGTACGGATAACCCATACCAGACCACCGATTAAGAAGAACGAGCTGAACGGCAGAATCAGCAGACCGTTAGCCTGATACCAGCCACCATTTTGAATCAGTGGCAGGATTTCGAAGCCAAGGATAGTACCGAAACCAAACAACTCTTTAATGATACCCACAACAATCAATACAAATGAGTAACCCAGACCGTTACCGATGCCGTCTAAGAAAGACATCAGCGGCGGGCTCTTCATTGCATAGGCTTCTGCGCGCCCCATTACGATACAGTTGGTTATAATCAGACCAACGAATACCGACAGCTGTTTTGATATCTCATAGGAGTAAGCCTTGAGGATTTGATCCACAACAATTACCAGCGACGCGATGATGGTCATCTGAATGATGATCCGCACGCTGCTTGGGATCTGATTTCGAATTAACGAGATAAACAGGTTAGAGAATGCTACTACGCTGGTCAGAGCCAACGACATTACTAACGCCGTTTCAAGTTTGGTAGTAATCGCAAGTGCAGAACAAATCCCCAGGATTTGTAGTGCAATTGGGTTACTGTCTAAGATCGGTCCAAAGAGGACCTTCTTCATTTCTTTAGTATCAGCCATGATAATAACCCCTTACGAACGCCAGGCTTGTTTTTTAAGGAACGGGCCAAAGCCGTTTTCGCCAACCCAGTACTGAATGGTGTTGTTTACACCATTACTGGTTAGCGTTGCGCCAGACAGCGCATCAACTGCATACGGGTTGTCTTCACCGGCCGCTTTTTTCACTTCCAGTGCAACGTCGCCGTCTTTATACAGCTTCTTGCCATCCCACTTTGCCTGCCATTGTGGGTTTTGTACTTCACCACCCAGTCCTGGCGTTTCTTTTTGCTGATAGTAAATTAGCTCACGAACGGTTTTACCGTCTGAGTCAACAGCCAGGAAACCATACATCAGGTCCCACAGGCCGCTGCCGTGAACCGGCAGAATTACCCGGCTAACATCACCGGCGTCATCGCGTACCAGGTAAACTGATGCCACTTCTGCGCGACGTTGAAAACCCACATTGCTGTTTTCAACTTTGATGCTGCTATCCGGCTCTTTAGCCGCTTTATACATATCGTAGTCGTCAGACGGCGCTTCAACAAATTCACCTGTGCTCAGGTCAACAAAGCGCTGTTCAACAAACTCGTTATAAGTTGCCAGGATGTCACCGTTTGCTTGTTCCAGCAGACCCGCCGCTTGCAGGATGTTAGACATCTTGTCTTTCTTAGCATTGGTTTGCTGAATATCACGCAGGCCAACCGCCGCACCTGATACAATAATTGAACAAACTAAACAAACTGCCAGTACAACGCCGACCGTTTTTCCTAAAGATTCTTTTTTAGCCGACACGAGCTATCCTCCGCTTGATATTGCTTTGAGCGACAAAGTAGTCGAATAGTGGCGCCCACAGGTTGGCAAACAGAATTGCCAGCATGACACCCTCTGGGAATGCAGGGTTAAGTACGCGGATCAACACGGTCATAAAGCCGATAAAGAAACCGTACGCCCATTTGCCCTGGTTGGTAAATGACGCAGACACAGGGTCTGTAGCCATAAAGAACATACCAAAGGCCAAACCACCCACTACAAAGTGCCAGTGCGCCGGCATGGCGAACATCGGGTTAGTATCACTGCCAATCAGGTTAAGCAGAGTTGCAAAGAACGCTACACCCAGTGCAACACCGGCTACGATTCGCCAGCTTGCAATACGCATGTAAATAATGAACAGACCGCCCAGCATAATCGCCAGCGCAGAAACTTCACCGGCAGAACCTGGAATGAAGCCCATGAACGCGTCCATCCAAGCGTTGGTGTCGGCATAGTTTAATGAACCTGATGCACCTTCACTCAGTGAAGTCGCACCTGAGTAACCATCTGCAGCAACCCATACGCGGTCACCAGAGATTTGCGCCGGATATGCGAAGTACAGGAACGCACGACCAGAAAGAGCCGGGTTCAGGAAGTTACGGCCGGTACCACCAAAGATTTCTTTCGCGATAACCACACCGAAGGTAATACCCAGAGCAACCTGCCACAGTGGAATAGTTGCTGGCAGTGTTAGTGCAAACAGTACTGAAGTTACGAAGAAGCCTTCGTTTACTTCGTGCTTACGCACTGAGGCAAACAGTACTTCCCAGAAACCACCTACAACGAATGTCGTTGCATAAATAGGCAGCCAGAAGCAGGCACCGTAGAACATCAGGCCGAGTGTACCGGCATTTGAAATGTCACCACCTAAGGCAGTAAACAGACCTGCCTGCCAGGCATCAGGTAAGGTACCAGCTCCAGAAGCAATTGCTTCCTGAGCCTGGAAACCAATGTTGTACATACCAAAGAACATGGCTGGGAAGGTAGCCATCCACACCATGATCATGATGCGTTTCAGGTCGATACTGTCACGCACGTGCGTACCAGCTTTGTTTACGTGACCAGGCGTGTAGAAAATGGTCGCGGCTGCTTCATACAGTGCATACCATTTTTCGTACTTTCCACCGGGCTCGAAGTTAGGTTCGATTTTTTCTAAATACGCTTTTAAGCCCATGAATTAACCCTCTTTCTCAATGGTGGTCAAACAATCGCGCAGAATGGAACCATAAGTGTATTTGCCGGGGCACACATAGGTACACAGCGCCAAATCTTCCTCGTCCAGTTCCAGACAGCCCAGTGTTTGAGCACTGTCAGTATCACCGGAAATTAAATCCCGTAATAATAACGTTGGCAGGATATCCAGAGGCATCACACGCTCGTAGTTACCAATTGGCACCATCGAACGCTCTGAGCCGTTGGTGGTAGTAGTCATGTCGAATTGCTTGCTACCACTAAAGTGACCGGTGTAAGCACGGGTTACGGAGTGTTTATCAGAACCAGGTGCTAACCAACCAAACAGAACTTTCTCTTTACCTTCAAGTAACAGAGAAACCTGTAAGTGGAAACGACCTAAGAAGCCGTGTACGCCCTGTGCGGTAGTACCGTTAAGTACTGAACCAGACACTACGCGAACATCACCGTCTTTCTTCTCGCTGGCAGTCAGTTCTGTCAGGTCTGCACCAACAACAGTACGTACCAGGCGAGGATTTTTGGCTGCCGGACCGCCGATTGCCACAACACGGCTGTTGTCCAGTTCACCGCTGGTCAGTGTTTTACCAATGGCGATAACGTCCTGGTAATTTACTGTCCATACGACTTTCTTGGCGCCTACCGGATCCAGGTAATGTACGTGAGTACCAGCCAGACCAGCAGGATGCGGACCATCAAACTCAGCGGTTTCTGCATTGCTGTCGCCAGCAGATACGTTTGCGCCGGCTTTCTTACAAAGATAAACCTTGCCGCCGGATAAGACGCTAAGCGCTTTTAAGCCGTTAGCGAAATCTTCCTGACGCTCAGCGATAATCACCGCTGGATCAGCTGCTAACGGGTTAGTGTCCATCGCGTTAACAAAAATTGAGCTTGGGGTAGACCCCAGCGCAGGCGACTTACTGAACGGGCGTGTACGAATTGTCGTCCACAGACCGGTGTCTACCAGCACTTGCTCAAGTTTTTCACGCGCAGTTGAAGTAATCTGGTCAGCAGCAATGGCTTCGAAGGTTTCAGCTTCGTTACCTTCCTGCTTTACAACAACTGATTGTAAAACACGTTTAGCACCACGGTTTACTTCTACCACTTCACCCGCAACCGGAGCAGTAAATTTAACGCCAGGATTCTTTTTATCTTCAAAAATCAACTGACCTTTCTTTACTTTATCTCCAACCTGCACGTGCATGGTAGGGCGCATACCCACATATTCTTCTCCCAGTATGGCAGCCCGAGACACAGACAGACCATCCTGGATCTGTTGCGTCGGAGCTCCCGATATAGGGAGGTCGAGACCTTTTTTGATTTTTATCATACGTAATCGCACTACTCTAATAGAAATACCCTTTTGAATTTGCTGCGCTCCGGCAAATCTGCCAACAGAGCCACAATTCAAAAACGTACTTCGTACAAACAGTAAAATTTGGTTGTTTAAAACCGTAACAAAGCTACAAAGCTTCGTTTCCACTTCGCAAAAATTGCAATCCAGCTGAATTGTTATTGTTGTTAGAATGAGTCGTGGTTATTTAGTGCTAGGCGCTTGCTGCATCGCCTGTTGTCACGACCGGGTGCAGGATCCTGAACAAGGCCCCCCACTTAATTTCGGAATTTTAGCATCAACATAGCAACTTACGCTACGTTGATTAGAGATAAACCGTAATTTTTATCCCAATTATCTGTACAACTAACCTACCACATTAGTCTTATATTTAATCACAGGGACTACCCAGCCTGGCTTGCAATGCCCTAGCCACTGATTATTGTCCACATGCCGGTATGCAGTAAAGTAATAACGAAGCGCCATAATAAAGCCGTCATAAAGACGGCTTATATTAAGTATCAAATGGTATTACCAATTAACCAAAGGATCCACATCGGCGTCGTAATCAACCCCTGACACGTCGAAACCAAACAGTTTCAGAAACTCATGGTGGTAACCGGCGTAATCGCTCAGATCGTGGAAGTTCTCCTGGGTTACCTGATCCCACAGCGCTTTGATTTTAGCCTGGGTTGCATCATTGGTTTCCTTACCGTCCATGCGGTAGCGATTTTGTTCATCCAGGGTTGCGCTATCGCCGTACAGGCACTGTGTATAAAGGCCTGCAATTTGTTCGATACAACCTTCGTGGGTGCCTTCTTCTTTCATTACCTGATAGATTAAAGAAATATACAACGGCATAACCGGGATCGCTGAACTGGCCTGAGTCACCAACGCTTTGAGCGACGACACATGTGCATCAACCTGTAAATCAGCGTGGTCAGAATTAATTGCCGTGGCGGCACGGTCGAGATCTTCTTTGGCTTTGCCAATTGTTGCCGAACCATAAATTGGCCAGGTCAGCTCTTTACCAATATAAGTATAAGCGGTGGTTTTACACCCTTCAGCCAGAACACCGGCCTCAGCCAGCGCATTAAGCCACAACTCCCAGTCTTCACCGCCCATTACCTTAACGGTATCGGCAATTTCTTGTTCAGTAGCCGGCTCAAGTGAGACTTCGTGTATTTTGTCTTTGTCGGTATCGTAAGTCTTAGTGGTATACGCCTGCCCAACCGGCTTCAAGGTAGACTTGTATGTTTCACCCGTGGCCGGATCGGTGCGGCGTGGTGAAGCAAGACTGTAAATAACTAAGTCCACCTGACCCAGGTCAGCTTTGATTTTGTCGATAACCTGCGCTTTTAATTCATTAGAGAAAGCATCACCGTTAATGGTCTCGGCATACAGGTCGGCTGCTTTTGCCTGTTCATGAAACGCCGCGGTGTTGTACCAGCCTGCAGTACCGGTCTTACGCTCTGTTGGCGGCTTCTCAAAACATACACCCAGCGTGTCGGCACCATAACCAAACGCTGAGGTGATCCGCGACGCCAGGCCATAGCCGGTAGAGCAACCAATAACCAGTACCTTTTTAGGCCCGTCACCGAGCTCGCCAAGACCTTTAATATATTGAATCTGTTCTGCAACAACTGCAGCACAACCCTGTGGGTGTGCATTTGTACAAATGAAGCCTCGAATTTTGGGCTTGATAACCATAGTGACTCTATCCTTTCTTATTTTAGCGCGTATTGTAAATGACCGGCGATTGATAACAACTCTGAACAGCTGGAGTAAGCCTAATGCTATTTTCGCCGATTGCAAACCACTCCTCAATGCCCGAGGCTAAAATAGCAAAAAGCCCGCGGTTGCGGGCTTTTATAAGCAACAGGTAGTTACTTAAGCAATTACGTCGAGCAGCTCGACATCAAATACCAGCGTGCTGTATGGTGCAATCGCGCCACCTGCGCCCTGCTCACCGTATGCCAGGTTGTGCGGCACATATAAACGCCACTTAGAACCAACCGGCATCATTTGCAGTGCTTCGGTCCAGCCTCTAATTACACCACCGACCGGGAATTCTGCCGGCTGGCCACGATCGTAAGAGCTGTCGAATACAGAACCGTCGATGAGCGTACCGTGATAATGAGCACGAATAGTGCTTTCTGCAGTCGGTACTTCACCGTCGCCGGCATTAACTACTTCGTACTGCAAACCAGACTCAGTTACCTGAACTTCTTCTCGCTTGGCGTTTTCAGCCAGAAACTTTTCGCCTTCTTCAATCGCCGCGTTATGTTGCTCAGCTTTAGCTGCCTGCATACGTTCATGGATTTCACCAAATGCGGCACGCAGAGCGTCGTTGTCAACCTGTGGAGCCTGACCCGTAAATGCATCTTGTAACCCTGCTACAACAGAGTCCAGATCCAGTCCGTCAAATGGATTTGATTGTAATTGCTGACCCATTTGGAAACCAATTCCGTAACTAGCCTGGGTTTCTACTGTTTTAAATAAATCTGACACAGTGTCTCCTGAAATAAAATTACACTTTTTGCGCAATTATTAATCAAAACCCGTAGTATTCTGAAAATTTTTATTACGCTTCGATTTTTCGCTGGCGTAGTGTAACACACCCAGATAATCCGTGCCCGCGACATTGTTCCGACCGGTTTGAAGAGCCCGTTTCAAGGGGTTGTTAGATAAAAAGCTATTAGACAATTTAACTAAGAGACAGTATGTTGATAGCACTGTTTTTTGGAGGACGCCATGCAATCACATTATGACGCGCAGTTGAAAGACACTGTTCGCTATTTGGGAAAAACGCTGGGACAAACAATCAAAGCTCAGCTGGGAAATGACTGGTTAGAGAAAATAGAGAAAGTTCGCCTTGACGGTCGCGCATCGTTTAAGGGTGATACAGATTCCAGTAAAAATCTGAAAGAAACTTTCAAAACCATGTCCGACAGCGAATTACTGGTAGTAGCCAGAGCATTCGCTCAGTTTCTCAACCTGGGCAATATCGCCGAGCAGGAATACAACGCCGGTCTGGATGTCGACGCATCCATCGACTCGCTATTTTCACACCTCGATAAGGCTGAACTTAGCGCCCTGGAAGTAGAAGAGGCGGTAGCTAAACTGGATATCGACCTGGTCCTTACCGCTCACCCTACCGAAGTATTCCGTCGTACTCTTATCCATAAGCACAAAGAGTTAGCGTACTGCTTAAAAAGCATCCATCAGGATCAATTAGGTGATACCGAGCGTAACCGTCTGGAAACCCGTATCGCCGATTTAATCAGCCAGGCCTGGCATACCGAAGAGATTCGTTCGGTACGCCCTACGCCGGTTGACGAGGCACGCTGGGGCTTCTCAGTCATCGAAAACTCGCTGTGGGATGCGGTGCCTGAGTTTTTACGCGACTTAGATGAGCGCTTACAGCAGGATTACAACGTCAAACTGCCAATCGATGCAGCACCTATTCATTTTAGTTCGTGGATGGGCGGCGATCGTGACGGTAACCCGTTTGTTACTGCCAAGGTCACCGAAGAAGTACTGCTGCTGGCCCGTCGCCGTGCCGCCAAACTGTTGACTACCGATCTTGATCGCCTGCAGGTTGAGCTGTCGATGAACGACTGCAACGATGAACTCAAGTCTGCGGTTGGCGAAGTTTACGAACCGTACCGCGCATTGTTACGTCCGCTGGTAAAACGTTGTGCAGACACTCGCGACGGTATTTACGACTTCTTCAACGGTCGTCCTTACGATTCCAGCCAGTGGATTGGGTCTAACGATGAACTGTTAGAGCCGCTGCTGATGTGCTACCGCTCACTGTGTGAGTCGGGCCTGGAAGTTACCGCCAACGGCATGCTGCTCGACACCATCCGCCGCGTTAAGTGTTTTGGTGTGCACCTGTTACGCCTGGACGTGCGTCAGGACTCTCAGCGACACGCTGATGTGCTGAGTGAAGTTACCCGTTACCTGGGGCTAGGCGACTACGCACACTGGAGCGAGGCCGACAAACAAGCCTTCCTGCTCCGTGAGCTAAGCTCCAAACGCCCGTTATTCCCACGTTGTTGGGAACCTTCAGCAGATGTTCAGGAAGTGTTGGACACCTGTAAGGTTATCGCCAGTCACAGTAAGCACGGCTTTGGTATCTATACCATTTCCATGGCGAGCGAAGCGTCTGATGTCATGGCTGTACAGTTACTGCTTCAGGAAATGGGCGTTGACTGGCCAATGCCAGTCGCGCCGTTATTTGAAACCCTGGACGATTTGAATAACTCACCAACCGTGATGCGTAAATTATTGAGCATCGACTGGTACCGGGGTTATATCCAGGGTAAGCAGTTTGTCATGATTGGTTATTCTGATTCAGCCAAAGATGCCGGCGCCATTGCCGCAGGCTGGGCGCAGTACGAATCTCAGGAAGCGCTGGTTGCGCTGGCTGAGGAGTTCGACATTAAGTTAACCCTGTTCCATGGTCGCGGCGGTACAATTGGCCGTGGTGGCCTACCGGCCCATGCGGCTATCCACTCGCAACCGCCGGGTTCACTGGACGGTGGTTTCCGGGTCACCGAACAGGGTGAAACCATCCGTTATAAGTTTGGTATGCCGCTACTGGCTAAACGCAGCCTGGGTATCTACACCAGCGCGATTATCGAAGCCATGTTGTTCCCGCCACCGGCGCCTAAAGACGAGTGGCGTGAACTGATGAAAGCCATGGCTGCTAAGGGCCGGGATTTCTATCGTGGCGTAGTGCGCCAGGATCCGGAATTTGTGCCTTACTTCAGAGTGGCTACACCTGAACAGGAACTGGGTAAATTACCGTTAGGGAGTCGTCCAGCCAAACGTAAGCCAACCGGCGGTATCGAAAGCCTGCGTGCTATTCCATGGATTTTCGCCTGGGCACAAACCCGTCTGGTACTGCCAGCCTGGTTAGGCAGCATGAAGGCCATCGAAGCCGTTCGTCAGGAAGGTAACCACGAGAAGCTACAGGAAATGCGTGAGAACTGGCCTTTCTTCCAATCGCGTTTATCCATGCTTGATATGGTCTTCCAGAAAGCCGATCCGCGCATCAGTGCAGAATACGATGCCCGCCTGGTGCCCGATGAACTGAAGCACTTTGGTGAAGCGCTGCGCACCGAGCTGCAGGAAGCCATCAAGCTGCAGTTAGATATCAACGGTCAGGCCGATATCATGGAAGCTGATCCGCAAGGTAAAGAGTCGATGAATATTCGTGCTCAGTACCTTGAGCCTCTGCACTTCCTGCAAATCGAGTTGTTATCGCGTCTGCGTCAGTTAGAAGAAGACGAGCACGATGCCACGCTGGATAAAGCTATGATGGTTGCCATCAGTGGTATTGCTATTGGTATGCGAAATACCGGTTAAATCTCCCGCAGGCCAATCACAAACAAAGCCCGGATACGTTATCCGGGCTTTTTTATAACTCTAACATCGAGTAGGGTGAGGCGTCTCCGCCTCATCCCTCTCACAGAACCGT
>TARA_B100000963_G_scaffold264724_1_pt1 | contig 22003 bp, 21 predicted proteins | sample TARA_B100000963 | Tara Oceans TARA_B100000963 (sample SAMEA2622097) | marine metagenome | biome: marine biome (ENVO:00000447); feature: surface water layer (ENVO:00002042); material: "saline water (ENVO:00002010), including plankton (ENVO:xxxxxxxx)" | depth 5 m | reverse complement strand
CTCGACCAAAAGTCGACTGAATATCAAATTTTTCTACAACAATATTTTTTTTTAGTGATAATTTATTCTTGTAAACGAGTTTAAATATGGCTTCTTTACATGTCCAAAGCCTTGTAATGATTTTAATGTTATTAGATTTCATAAAATAATTTTCTTTGGTATTGATAAATTTTGATTTAATATTTAAAATTTTAGGATGAAGAAATTCTATATCGACTCCAATTCTTTGAGAACCCACAGCTAAAACAGCATATTTAGCGGTATGAGAAATAGAATAGCAAATATTTTTATCTAAGGACAAAGATTCATAGAATGTATTATTTAAATCGTTTAATTGAGCCATTTTAATAAGTTTCCTAGAAGCTAAATATTGTTTTTTATTACAAATTGGTTTTCTTCTGTCCAGCTCACTTTTTTGGTCTTCCGTTAATAGAAATGAAGCTTTTAATTCAGATAATTTTTCATCTATCTTCCATATCAAAATCCTTATATTTTTTTTAGGAATAATTTCTTTTAAAAAGGGCATTTGAAAATTGAAATAAAGTAATTAGCTTTGCACTAAAATAAAAATAAATATGAACAACAAGGTAGAAATGCTACAATATAAAGTAAAAGATATTGGATTAGCTGAATGGGGGAGAAAAGAAATCAATCTTGCTGAGGCTGAAATGCCAGGATTGATGCAAATAAGAAAAGAATATTCAAAAGAAAAACCTTTAAAGGGAGCTAGAATATCGGGTTGTTTGCATATGACAATTCAAACAGCAGTTTTAATTGAAACACTTGTAGACCTCGGAGCCGATGTAACTTGGAGTTCATGTAATATTTTTTCAACTCAAGACCATGCCGCTGCTGCGATAGCAGCCGCTGGAATTCCAGTCTATGCATGGAAAGGAATGAACGAAGAAGAGTTTGAATGGTGTATAGAGCAGACATTATTTTTTGGAAGCGAAAAAAACCCTCTTAATATGATTTTAGACGACGGTGGTGACTTAACTAACTTGGTCCTTGATAAATATCCTGAGTTAGTGAGAAACATTAAGGGACTTTCGGAAGAAACAACTACAGGTGTCTTGAGATTATATGAAAGGATGAAAAATGGAACACTACCATTACCTGCTATCAATGTAAATGATTCGGTAACAAAGTCAAAATTTGACAATAAATACGGGTGTAAGGAAAGTGCTGTTGACGCTGTAAGAAGATCTACAGATATAATGCTTGCTGGAAAAAGAGTTTTAGTCTCTGGATACGGAGATGTTGGAAAAGGAACCGTAGCATCTTTTTCTGGAGCCGGTGCGATAGTAACAGTATCTGAAATAGATCCAATTTGTGCTCTTCAGGCTGCAATGGATGGATATGAGGTTAAAAAAATTGATTCGGTGATTGAAAAAATGGATATTATAGTTACTGCAACGGGTAACAAGGATATAATTACGGGGGAACACTTCAAAAAAATGAAGGATAAAACAATTGTATGTAATATTGGCCATTTTGATAATGAGATCGATATTTCATGGCTTGAAAAAAATTATTCTCATCAAAAAACTGAAATAAAACCTCAAGTTGATCTTTATAAAATTAATAATAATGTAGAAATCATTGTCTTAGCAGAGGGCAGACTTGTTAACTTAGGGTGTGCTACAGGGCATCCTAGCTTTGTAATGAGTAACTCATTTGCCAATCAAGTATTGGCTCAAATAGAGCTTTGGAAAAACCATGCAAATTACAAGAATGATGTTTATACTCTTCCTAAACACCTTGATGAAAAGGTTGCTAAACTTCACCTAAAACATCTTGGAGTCGAGCTGGAAGATTTATCAGAAGACCAAGCAAAATATATAGGAGTTAAAAAATCAGGGCCCTACAAGCCCGATTATTATAGGTATTAAGATAATAAAGTATTATACTTTAAGCTTGAATTGAAACGTAAGACTTATTATTTTTCTTTTTGGTGAATTTTACTAACCCATCAACTTTTGCGTGTAAAGTGTGGTCCTTCCCAATATATACATTAGTCCCGGGATTGTGAACAGTTCCCCTTTGTCTTACAATTATGTTCCCAGCTTTAGCGAATTGACCACCAAAGATTTTTACTCCTAGTCGTTTAGACTCTGATTCTCTTCCATTTTTAGAGCTTCCAACTCCTTTTTTATGTGCCATAAATTTTAATTTAAAGAACTAATTTTCTTAATTAAATCGTCTTTTTTCATTGACGAATAACCACTTATTTTTTTTTCTTTAGCAATTCCTTTAAGCTCACTTAAGGTTTTTGCTTTAAGATTGGATATATTTTCACTAAGATTGGCTTTTACTTTTTTTGGTTTGCTCTCAGTGGATCTTTTGGTTTTATCCTTTGTTTTTTTTACAAGACCACTGGTTTGAGAAATAGACTCAATTATAATTTCAGATAAGTGTTGTCTATGTCCATTTTTTAACCTGTAACCTTTTCTTCTCTTCTTTTTAAAAACAATAATTTTTTCTCCTTTTAAATGTTTGGTTATTTTAGCATCAACAGAATAATTACTTACTGTTGGTGTTCCCAAGCTAAAATCTTTTCCGTTATCAACTAACAAAACATTGTTGAAAGAAATTTTCGAACCCTCTTTTTCATCGAGTCTGTTAACTATTATCTTTTGATTCTTTTCAACTTTAAATTGTTGTCCCGAAATTTCTACTATAGCAAACATTCATTTTCTTTGGATTGCAAATTTACTTATTTTAGTTAAAGTCTCAATAATAATCCTAAAAACTTTCAGTTTTAGTATTTATAAATAATTTATAATTTGACAAAATTAATATTTAATCTATTAATTTTGTTTTATGAATTATTCGATAGGTGTTGCTTTAGGTCATAGTTCAGCAGCTGTTTTACTGAAGGGGAGTGAAATTATTTATGCAATTGAAAAAGAAAAAATTGCTAGAGTAAAAGGGCTAACAAGTTTTCCGTCACTATCAATAAATTATATTTTAAATAAAAGATTAAACAGGACTGAATTTATGCCTTTTGCACCCATGATAATTGATACTGACGCAAAAACGTTTTTAAAAAATTATACCATTGATAATATAGCTTCAAGATATATGACTGTCACGTATGATATAAAATCATCACTCAGCAAAAAAATAAAAGGTTCTATCCATATTGATAATACTGCCAGACCACAAGTCTTATTTAAAGAAGATAATTTAGAAATGTACAATATTTTAAAAGAATACAAAAAATTAAGTAAAGTGGGAGTTCTGCTAAATACAAGCTTTAATCTTCATGAAGAGCCTATAATTGATTCCCCAATTTTAGGAATTATAGCTCTTGAAAAGGGAGTTATTGATATCCTAAGTGTAGAAAATTATTTAATTTATGGCGATGAAAACTAGATTTTTAACTTTTATATTCGTTATAATTGTGAGTTGTACTCCAGAGTATGTCCCCCCTCTTGACGCAAGTTCTGAACAATCTAATATTATATCCGCAACAGGAGATCCAGATGGAAGGGTTGGAGAATTAGAAGCTACATTTTTATCCTCTAAAAGTAGATTTACATTTTCTGAGAGTTCGTTAAGTTCTAATACATTTAGTGTCTCATACGTTTCTACAGCTCAAAATTTTGATGTTTTTAAATGGATTTTTGAAGGAGGTTATACCAGCTCTGGATCAAGCACTACTGTGAGTGGCACTACGATTGTTGAAGGAAATATTAATGATCCAACCACATCCAGTCAGATAGGAGTTTTAGTTGAATACCGTGATGGTTTCGGCAGATACGATGTAACTCATGCGGTAGCTAACTCTGGCAGCTTTGATATAAATACAAAATCCGATTATGTAACTTATGAATATTTAGATGATCTTAAAGTCCAAAATTCATCCAATCCTAGCGGATGGTCAAATATGTCTGGACTCTGGTATAGCCCGTCAAATTTATCAACTATAACTTTTTCAGCTTGTGAAAATTCAATTGTTGGTTTTTATGATAATGATGATTTTACACTAACAGAACCAATAGAAATTTCTAAAGAATTCACAAATTTTGGGACAAGTAAGAAAAATTTGGTTTTTGAATATAAAATTGATTTTATTGTACCGCCAGTAATTTCTAATAATCTAAAAAGAATTTCCTTAGGGTACACCCCAAATTTATCTTCAACATCTAGCATTACCATAGAGGACGGTGAATTGTGGTTTAATTCTTCAGATGAATCAACGGAATTCAGACAAGTTATAATTCCTCTACCATTAATTTCTGATTTTAGCCTAAAATTTACTAAATATCCGTCCGAAGTTAACTCTATGGGTAGACAAGCTTACCCATTCAATCTTTGCATAAGGAATATAAAAATTGTTCCTTCGGATTAGTCTATTTCAGTTTTTTGTAGTTAGAATTTGTCGATTGAAACTCTGGCACAATTTTCATAATTGATGAAACCAAAGAGTCAGTGCTTTTTGATTTTGAGGCATCTTCAATTAAATTTAATATCATTTTTTTTGTACTTGCTTGAATTTTTTCTTTTTCAGCTATGAAAATTAATTTATTATGGGACTTTTTCAAATTCTCGTGGTTTGTCAGTAATTCTTCATAAAGTTTTTCACCTTCGTTTAAACCTGTAAATTTAATATCAATATCCTCATTTTCAATCAGGCCCGATAGTCTTATCATGTTAATTGCTAAATCAATAATTTTTACGGGTCCTCCCATGTCAAAGACATATACTTCTCCATGATTCCCAGTTGCACCAGCTTCGAGAACCAATTGGCAAGCCTCGGTAATTGTCATAAAAAATCTAGTAACTTCGGGGTGAGTAACTGTAACAGGACCTCCTTTTGCTATCTGACTTTGAAAAATAGGAACAACTGATCCATTTGAGCCCAAGACATTTCCAAATCTGGTTGTTATTATTTTTGTTTTATTTTTTGAAGAAAGAGCAGATACATACATTTCAGCAATTCTCTTTGTGGCTCCCATAATATTTGTGGGATTTACAGCCTTGTCCGTTGATACAAACACGAATGTTGACACTCCATTCTTTATCGATGTGTCGATAACATGTTTTGTTCCCAAAATATTATTTAAAATTGTGGTCTGAGGCATATTCTCAGTCATATATACGTGTTTATATGCAGCTGCGTGGAATACTACATCAATCTCAAAATTGGAAAAACAAAAATCGACTGAATTTAAATCTGTTACGCTTTTCAATAAATAATGAAAATTTGTTTTGCTTTTTGGGTATTCAAGTTCTTTTTTTATGTTGAAAAGTGAATTTTCATTGTTGTCAAATAATATTATTTCTTTTGGACTAAAATTTAAGAGTTGTCTAACAATCTCACTCCCAATAGAACCAGCAGCACCAGTAACTAGTATTGTTTTTTTAAAATAAAGTTTTTTATTTTTATCTAAATCAATTTTTATCTGGTCTCTTTTTAGAAGATCTTCAATTTTAAAAGGCGCTAAGTTATTAATTGCCCCCTTATTAACAGCAAGGTTGTCAATTGATGGAACTTTGAAAATTTTTACTTTTTTACTCTTGAAAACATTGAATAGATTATTTTTATTTTTTTGACTTAGTTTATTTGTTGTAATTATTATCTGATTTACCCCACCGAAATTATTATTGATCTTTTGAAAGTAATTATTTAAGTTTTTTACAGGTAATCCCTCAATTGTTCTCCCAATTTTAGATTTGTCATCATCCAAAAAACCAACAACCTTTATTGAATTACTGTCATCAAGGGCTCTTTTAACCCTAAGTCCATTAGTCCCTGCACCGTAAAGTAGTGTGTTTAAAAGCATATCATCCTTTGTGGTTCTATTGTATAAAATTTTAATTATAAGCCTATAAAAAACTAGTAAAGACAAACTAAAGTAAAATAGCAACAATAAATAGTTGTAGTGAGCTTTTGTGTCTGCTTCAATATATATTGAATAACTTACTATTGATAATAAAAGTCCCAGACTTAGTTTGCTAATATCTATAAAGGTTGTGTATCTGAGAAACATACTGTATCCTTTAAAAATCAAAATACATATAAGAGAGAAGCACAAAAAAATTAGTTTGTCTTGCAAACTTCTTATGATTAAAATAGAGCCATTTAAAAAAAGAAGTAATTCCATTGCAATGGCTAAACAAAACGTGTCCATCACAAAGGCATATTTTTTTGAATAATGTTTTTTGAAAATTTTTTGAAACATTACTATAATGAAAAAATTTTAATTAGTTTTTCTTTAATTCTTTTCTTGTCTTTTCCCGCAATATTACTGCCTGAAGGCAGACAGATTCCTTTTTCAAATAATAAATTTGAAACACCATTCCCATAAAATGGATTATTTTTAAAAATTGGTTGCATATGCATTGGCTTCCATAAACGTCTAGTTTCAATTTTATCTTCTTCAAATTCAGAAATTATTTGATCTACCGAAATACCACATTTTTTTTCGTCAATAAGTATACACGTAAGCCATCTATTTGAAAAAAACCCTTTTGGTTCATTTAAAAATGATACCCCTTTTTTGTTCTTGAGAAGTCGATGATAAAACATATAATTTTTTCTTCTTTTATCTACTCTTTTATTTATTTTTTTCAATTGGGCAACCCCAATGGATGCCAAAATATTTGAAAGTTTATAATTGTAACCCACTTTTTTGTGTTCGTAAAAGGGTTTATTTTCTTTGGCTTGAGTAGATAAAAAGTTAGCTTCATTTATATCATCTAAGTTGTTGGAAACTAAAGCACCACCTCCAGAGGTAGTTATAATTTTATTTCCATTAAAACTCAGTATACTTAGCCTCCCAAACGAACCACAAGGTTTGTCATTTAATTTTGAGCCCAGTGCTTCAGCGGCATCCTCAATTACCGAAACTTTGTACTCATCTGCTATAGTCAGTATCTCATCCATTTTTGCAGGCATCCCATAAAGATGGACAACAATAATAGCCTTAGGGGTAATTTTTCTTTTTCTGCAATCTTCCAAAGCTATTCTCAATGAATTAGGGCACATATTCCAAGTCTCTTTTTCTGAATCTATAAAGATAAGATTCGCCTTTTCATAAATGACAGGATTACAACTTCCAATAAAAGTAAATGACTGACACAAAACAGAATCTCCCTCTGAAATTCCCAATACTCGAATTGCTAAATGTATTGCCGCAGTTCCAGACTGAACAACGCATGAATGGTCCCTTTCACAATGTTTTGCTAAATTTTTTTCAAATTCATCGACATAGGGTCCTGTTGTGGAGATCCAATTACTTGAAAATGCTTTAGAAACATTTTCATTTTCTTCATGACCAATGTGCGGTGGAGAAAGGAAAATTCTATTTTTTTTCATTATAAATCACTTTAGCAGGCGTCCCCAAAACTTTTTTACCGCTAGGTATATTTTTATTAACTAGAGATCCCGCACCGATAATAACATTATCTCCAATTGTAACATTTGGTAGTACTGTTGAACCAGCTCCAACCAACGTCGAATTACCTATTGAAACTCCTCCACAAATTGTAACTCCAGGTGCGATATGAGCAAAATCACTTATTATACAATCGTGATCAATGGAAGAATTGGTATTTATTATACAATATTTTCCAATTCTTGTTCCAATGTTTATTGTCGATGACGTTATGATTTGTGACCCTTCTCCTATTGAAACATCTTTATTAATATTTGTATTAGGGTCAATTATTGTGGCGATTGGGTGTTGTATAATTTGGCTGACTTTTTTCCTGATTTTATTATCTCCTATTGCAATTACTAATTTACACTTGGAGTGAATTTGTGTATCATAGTTCCCCAAAAAAGGAATTTGTTTTGATGTCTTTAGGTCATTTTTTTTGTCAAAAATGCCAGCAATACGAATATCCATTTTCTCAAGAATAGATCTAACGACTCTTGACTGTGCACCTCCCCCATAAATTAAGTATTCAATTTTTTCCATTAAATTTTTCCATTGTAATGTTTATATTAGAATTAATACCTGAAGCTTTAAAAACTCTTATAAATGTCATGATTATTATTTTTAAATCTAAAAAGAAACTTTGATTTTCCACATAATACAAGTCAAGTTTAAATTTTTCTTTCCATGATATTAAGTTGCGACCATTCACTTGTGCATACCCAGATATACCCGGCAAAACATTATGTCTTTTCATTTGATCAACATTATATAATGGAAGATATTCTAAAAGTAATGGTCTTGGCCCAACAAAACTCATTTCTCCTTTTAAGACATTGAAAATTTGTGGGATTTCGTCTACTGATAAAGTCCTTATTATTTTCCCAATGGAGGTAATTCTTTTAAGGTCTGACAACAATTTACCTTTTCCATCTTTCAATGTCCTCATGGTTTTTAATTTATAGAGATTAAACACTTTTCCTCTGAACCCAATTCTTTTTTGTACAAATAAAGGATTTTCTCTCAGATCAATTGTTATAGTAAATAAAAGTAGTAACAAAAGAGGTAGTATTAATATTATTATTATTAAAGAAAATATAAAATCTATAAAAAATTTAAATGAAACGTATTTTAACATTTAACTTGGATTCATTTCAAATTTAGAAAATAATTAGGGTAATTTTTATTGTGTTTTTATATTTAGTTGAATTAAATAAGCTTTTGTGAAAAAAATTAGGGTTGGAATAACTGGTGCTTCGGGCTTACTTGGCAAAAAGGTATTTGATTATTTCATTGCTAAAGGCGCTGATATTTCGGTTTTGACACGTGAATCAAGAAAAATATATAATTACAATCAGGTTAAAATTTACAATGTGGACCTCAACACCCCTGATTTAGTAAAAATTAAAAGTTTTGTTACAGATCTTGACATATTATTTCATTTAGCTTCCGAATTAAGAGACGAATCAAAAATGAGGGCAATAAACTATGAAGGAACAAAAATCCTTGCGGATATGATAAATGGTAAACGTACCCTTTTAATTTACGTATCAAGTATTGGAGTTTTTGACTTTTCAAAGTCAGAAGTTATAAATGAACGTAGCCCAAAATATCAAATCAACTTCTACGAAAAAACAAAATTATTAAGTGAAGAATATTTATTCAAGCTCAGACAGGGGAACAAATTAAATTTTATTATACTAAGACCATCTATAATCTTTGATTTAGACATGAAATCTAAAATAATTGATAATTTTGTCTTTTTAAATTACTACAAAATAGGTCTAAATATACCCAAGTCAGTTGTTTTAAATTTTATTCAATCTAAAGATGTAGTTAGTGCACTAATAAAGTTGAGTCAACAGAAAAGAGCGGTTGGCAAAGCTTTTAACTTATCAACAAATATCTCCTTAAAGCTTTTTGCAGTAGAAATTGAAAAAATAATTGGTGGAAAAGTGTATTACAGAATACCTCATACCCTTTTGTTAATGTTTATAAAGCTAAATATTTTATTAACTGGAAAAAGAAAATTTATTTCCTTAAAGTCTTTTTTTTCATCTTTTTCCAAAGTTTCTTCTGAAAAAATTCAAAATTCAATTGATCTTAAAATCGATGATAATTATTCTGAGTTTCTTAAATCATATATAGAACAAGAAAGATGAAAAAAATATGTTTCATTGTGTCGAGTCCGCTAACTGTGACATCTTTTTTAAAGGGCCCAATAGAAGAATTGTCAAAATCTTTTCATATCTATTTAATTGCAAATTTCTATAATATCGATTCTAATATTTTGAATGATTTACCCTTAAAGGGAGTTTATAGTTTTGAAATAGTTCGTAAAATTAGTGTCTTCAGGGACTTTAGTTGTTTATTAAAACTAATACATTTTTTTTATAAAAATAAATTTGATGCGATTCATTCTGTATCACCCAAAGCTGGACTTTTAGGTACTTTAGCTGGATTTGTTAGTTTCATACCGGTAAGGATACATACATTTACAGGACAAGTATGGCACACCAAAAAAGGTATTACTAAAATTGTTTTAAAAAATATCGACCGATTAATAGTTGCATGCGCAACAAAAATTCTGGTTGATGGTAGATCTCAAATAAGTTTTTTAAAGAAAAATCAAATTATTAGGGATAAAGGTCTAGTTCTTGGAAATGGATCTATTTCGGGTGTTGAAATAAAAAAATTTTCACCATCTAAAAGTGTGCGTGTTAACTCAAGAAAAAAATTAAAAATTTCAAATGATGAATGGGTTTTTATGTTTCTCGGTAGATTGAACAAAGATAAGGGGGTTATAGATTTAATTAAGTCATTTAACTTGATAGACAAGAAAAAATATAATTGTTGTCTTTATTTAGTTGGAAATGACGAGGATAATATCAAAAAAAGATTTGGCCCAATATCCCAAAAGGTTTACTTTTTACCTCACAAAAAGAAACCAGAGAAAATAATACAAATATCTGATACATTTTGTATGCCAAGCTATAGGGAAGGTTTTGGAGTTTCCGTGATAGAGGCATCTGCTCTTGAAAAACCAATTATCTGTAGTAACACTTACGGGCTTGAGGATACCGTTATAAATGGCAAAACTGGATTGAAATTTCCTGTTGGAAACATTTTAAAATTGAAAGATTTACTAGAATATTCTCTAGATAATAAAATAAAAATGAAAAAAATGGGTAAAGAAGGAAGAAAATATGTGAAAAGAAATTTTGATGAAAAATATTTGATTAACGCCTGGAAGGAATTTTATCGTAGAATTTAGTTCACAGTCTGTAAATTCTTTTGTGTCTATATAAAAATCCTTTCACGTCATACACAAAACCATTTTTTTTTAAAAATTTAATTGGAGAAATATTAAGAAACTGCTTATGTTTAAGAGCAAAAATGATTATATCAAATTTACCCTTAGTTGGAAATTCAGAAATTTTTTTCATTTTTAGAGTCTTAAGATTTCCTTTAACATTTGGATCGTAGATAACTATTTCTAAACCGGAATTTCTTAGATGCTTAGCTAATTCAATTGCTTTGGAGTTTCTAATATCAGAAACATTTTCTTTGAAGGTAATCCCTAGCAATAAAACTTTTGCTTTGGATGTATCAATTTTATGTAAATTTATTTTCTTTGATATTTCTTTAGCAATGTAGATAGGTAAACCTTCATTCACTTTTCTTGCAGAATGCATTAAAATTGGATTAAATCCCTTTGCTTTAGATCTATGCAATAAGTAATAGGGGTCTATTCCGATACAATGTCCTCCAACTAGTCCGGGTTTAAAGTCTAAAAAGTTCCATTTCGTGGAAGCTGCTTTTAAAACCTCATTCGTGTCGATTTTCATTTTTGAAAACATCATAGCCAATTCATTAACAAACGCTATATTAACATCTCGTTGAGTGTTTTCAATAACTTTAGCAGCTTCGGCAACTTTGATTGACGGGGCTTTGTAAACTTTGGCGTCTAATACGGACTGATATAAATTAAATATAGTTTGTAAAGTTGACTTGTTCGATGCTGAAACTATTTTTGATATATTTTTAAATGTGTTTCTTGAGTCTCCTATATTTATTCTCTCTGGGCTATAGCCGACATAAAAATCTCTATTAAAAACAAGTAAGGATTTTTCAAGAATTGGAATGCATATCTCTTCTGTTGCACCAGGATAAACTGTAGATTCATAAATGACTATATCACCTCTATTCAAAATATTTGAAACTGTCATGGTTGCTTGCTCCAAAAAGGAAAAATCGGGAAGATGATTTTTTTTTAGTGGAGTGGGTACTGTTATGATATAAATATCACAGCTCTTTAATAAGTTGGGGGTTTCAACGAATTCAATTTCAACATTTTTAAATTCGTTGGAAGAAACCGCTTTTGTATCATCAATTCCTAACCTTAAATTTTTTAACCTTTCAGGGTTAATATCGTAACCAAAAACTTTATATTTTGTAGCTAAGGCTAATGCTAAAGGCAAACCTACGTATCCGAGACCAATTACACCTATTGATGACATCTATTTGATTTGTTTTTTAAATCCTTGGATATTACCTCTAATATAATTTAAAATAAAATCCACCCTCATATACTTGAAACTTAATATTAATGATTTAATTAATAATGCAAATAGTAAAATAAAAAGATCAAACCCAAGGGAATTATAGTTTCCGTTTTTTTTAAAAAGCATTATAATCTCAATAACATCATTTTTAGACCTATCTAATAAATTTTGGCGATTCAATTTTGAATGATAGTGGCTTAATTTGGCTCGAGGAATAATATAAAAACTCTCTGGGAATTTTTTTTTTACTCTCATCGAAAACTCTTTGTCTTCATATGCGTGAAATTTATTTTTTGTATCAAAAGATGTAGTATTAAAAATGTCCTTCCTCCAAGTTGACAAACCTCCACTTAGTACATTTACTTTTTTAGGAGTATTTGAATCCATTTTTATTGATTTAATTACACTTATTCGATCATCTTTAAAATTGCCAAAATGCGTGATTTTAAATAATAGTCCTTTGAAAAAAGTTACTTTAGGATGATTTTTGATAAGTCCATTAACCCCGATCATATTTGGGGATCGATGCAAAGCCTTTTCAATCTCATACAAATAGTTTGGTTCTAGAACTATATCATCATCTAAAAATGTTATATAATCACAGTCATTAATTGGAATTGCTGAATGTTTTGCTTCTACTAGTCCTTCAATTTTAACATCGTGGATATAATTCAATCTCAACTTAGTTTTGATTGTGGACTCTAGAAAATTCGATTTTTCCACTTTATTTTTTTCACTTTGATCAATAATAATAATTTGATCAGGTAGTCTTTTTTGACTAATTATTGATTCAAACAAGTTTTTTAACTGCTCGGGCCTATTTTTTGTTGGTATTACAATTGAAAAAGTCATGCTAAACTTAGATAACAAATATACCAATGATTATTTAATCAATTTATCTAAATTGATTTATTCTATGGCACTACACCAATGCATCCAACGGTTCAATTTAATCTAAATTTGTTGTAGACATTATCTTGTTTTATGGATTTTTCAAATAATTTTTAATCTTGTAGTTTGATTTTTTTTAAGATATGTTCAAAAATAATACGTAGACTGTAAAAACGAAGCTGCTTTTACAGGTTGTCGTAAATGCTTGAAAGTGACGCTTCCATACCTTTCTTGTAGAGCTTGATCTATATAGATTTACATAATATGATTCCCAAAGATATAGGCCAAAAATTGCAGTGTTATGAACTTTATTTTTTCTAGACTAGAATAATTTGTATCTAGCAATCTTTATAAAGGCATTTAAAATCTTTAAAACTTTTTTTAAAACTGATTTAACCATATTTTTGAATTATAATAATCTTTTATAATTAGTCTCTGTAAGATTAAACAATAAAAAATTATTATAAAATATATAAATTTTAATGCATACTAAAAACCCTATTATTTTAGATTGCACATTACGTGACGGAAGCTATGTTATTGACTTTCAATTTAATAAAAATCACACAAAAAAAATTTCTAGTGCGTTGGCTAATGCTAAAATTAAATATATTGAAATTGGTCATGGTATAGGACTGGGTGCAAGTAAAGCAGGTTATGGAAAATCTGCTATAACAGATGAGGAATATTGTGTTTCTATGTCTAATGCAAAAATAGGAGAATCGAAATGGGGAATGTTTTGTATACCAGGAATAGCCTCAATAGACGATTTACTTATGACAATTGACCATGGAATAGATTTCATAAGGATTGGAACTGATATTGATAAAATTGAAGAATCAAAAACATTTATTGAAATTGCTAAAAAAAGAGGGTTAACTGTTTTCTCAAATTTTATGAAATCTTACAAGGTTTCTTCAAAAACCTTTTCAAGTAGTGCGAATTTAAGTCACCAGTACGGCTCAGACATTATATATATAGTTGACTCAGCTGGAACAATGACTCCAAACAAAGTTAAGGAGTTTGCTGACAATGTAATGCAATCAAATGAAAATATAAAGCTTGGTTTTCACGGTCATAATAACTTAGGCCTCGGTATGGGTAACTGTATAGCTGCTATTGAATCTGGTGTGAAATTTGTTGATTCCACTCTCCAAGGAATGGGTAGAAGTGCAGGAAATGTTGCAACTGAGCATCTCGTTTGTGTTTTAAATAATATGAATTTATGTAACGATATTGATCCAATTCAAATTATGGATATAGGTGAGAAACTAATTAGACCTTTGTTATATAATGTCGGGTATTCGTCTTTAGATATAACATCTGGATGGAAAGAATTTCATTCCAGTCACATGAAGAAAATTTTGGAGGTTTCAAAAAAAAATAATTTGGACCCTAGGAGACTTATTTCTAATTTATTTGACAATAAAATTGGAATTAACGAGACTGAAAAAATAAAATATTTAATAAAAAATATGAAATCAAAGTATCCAACTTCCATTAAAAAATGGCCAAAATATTTTGGAGAAGAAGAGTCTTAGTCATGAAAAAAAAGAAAATAATTGATTTAACGTTTGATTTAGAAAAAGATATGATCACTTTTCCCTCAACAACACAGATACCATTTAAATCTTCAATTTTAGGTAGAATTGAAAAAAATGGAAGAGAGACAAGAAAATTTACTATGGGCTCTCATTGTGGAACTCATATTGACGCACCAAAACATTTTATTAAAGACGGTAAATCTGTAAGTGATATCCCGCTAGACAAACTTTTTGGCAAAGCAGTTTTGATTGATATTGGAACTTTAAAGCCAGGACAATTAATTACAAAAAAAATAATTTATGGTAAATTAAAAAAAATACCTAAGTATCCTAAAAAAATTCTAATTAGAACTGGTTGGGATAGGTTTTGGAATACAAACCAATATTACACAAAATGGCCTTATATGGACTTTGAATGTGCTAAATTTCTATGCGAGAAAAGATTTCACCTAATTGGAATGGATTTCCCATCACCAGATAATTACGACACTGGAGTAAAACGCGGCATGGACTCTCCTAACCACAAATTATTCTTCTCTAAGGAGATTGTTCTTCTTGAATATCTCAATAATCTTAATGAACTAAAAGAGGGTTTAGTTTACTTAATGACTTCACCCCTTAAATTAAAAGGATTCGATGGTGCTCCATCAAGAGTTACAGCCTATAACATATGAAATTATCTAAACACACCATAATCTTTGATTATGAAAGCGGAATTTTTCTTCTATATAATGTTCTTACAAGAAAGGGAGTATTAATTGAAAAGTGTTTTTTTAATGAGAATTTGACTGAAAAATCCTCTAATGGGTATTTATTTAAGGATGTTTCGACTTTTTCTTTGTCTAAGACTTTAGTTGATAATCCTAACGGTTTACTTAATAATCTACTAAATTATGAAATTAAAAAAGTCTCCAGAGAGAAAATTATTGATATTTGCAAATCTAAATCCATTTTTTCTGAAGATGAATCATATATAAAATCAGTCGGTTTAAAGACATCTTTTTTCGACAACAAGCATTTAGGTAACTTTCACCAACAGATTGGAGAATATGTCCTTAAAACATTTAAAAAAAATTCTGAGGACTGGTGGATATACCAAAAATTCAATAAAAGCTTGGATAAAACCCTTGACAATGCCTACTCATGGGTGCAAGAAGTTTTTCTAAAATCTTATTTTAATAATTCAATGATGAAAAATAAAAAAGTTCTGGATTTTGGTTGTGGCGTAGGGTATTATAGTAATTATTTTGCGCCTCTGGCTTCAAGCGTAGATTCCGTAGATCCAAGTGAACATTACATAAGTCTTGCTAAAAAAAAATTTAATACTCATGAAAATTTAAATTTCTTTGTTGCAAAATTTGAAACTGATAGTGACTTTAAATCTATCGGGCAAAAATATGATTATATTTTTTTAATTGATGTATTTTTATATTTCTTTGTTCCTTACAAAAGTTTAAGTTTAAGTCCGGCTGAATTATTAAAGCAGCTAAAGAGTAAACTATATAAAAATGGGAAAATATTTATTATAGACCCACATGGCTCGTTTCACCTTCAGCCTTGGTTTAACAAACAAACGCCATTCTTGATTTCAACTGAATATGCAACTAAAAAATATAGGGTTACTCCTACCCTTGAAGAAATGTCCAAAGCAATTGAAGAGTCAGGCTTGACAATTTCTAAAATTAGAGAGTTAAAATATAATGGTAATGATTCGGATAAAAAATTTTATAAAGAATTCCCATTTTGGTGGTTTTTCGAATTGTCTAATAATTGAATATGGAACTTTTAAGATTTAATAAAGAAGTTTTATGCTCATGTTTTATATTTGACCCCGTTAATAATAAAGAATTTACCTTCAATCAAAGCTTTGAATCAGCTAAAAGTCTTTATCAGGATAATCTTAATGCTTTTAATAGTGGAGACAAAATCCTTTTAATATCATCTGATGTTTATTTGATTTTTTCATTTATTTTATCATGCTGGATTCACAATTTCATTCCTGCAATAATTTCTCCTAATCTTAATATTATAGAATACCGAAAAATAATTAAAAGAATGTCCATTAATTCTATTTGCACTGATGTTCATGAAATTCATTGTAATCTTGGTGTCACTTTAATTAATTTTAAATTTTCTGTTCAGAGATACGTTAAAAAAAAAATAGATTTTTATTACGAAAACAAGCGAACTGCAATTATTTTGTTTAGTTCTGGGTCAACAGGAAAACAAAAAATAATTCCATTGTCATTCAATAATATTTTAAGCAATATATTTTCTTTCAGTCAAGCCTTCTTGTTAAAGGAAAAAACAACTTTTTTATGTACATCTCCTGTTTGGTTTGCTCATGGGCTTTACAACAGCATTTTAACATGTTTTTTTCTTCAAAAAAAGGTTATTTTTTCTGGGTTATTAAGTTTATTTAACGCAAGTAAACTATTGCAAGCCTCTGCAAAAGAAAGTGAATTAATTTATCACTTGACTCCCTCAATGATTCCAATACTACTATCAGTTTCATCCAAGATGACTGCAGAAGATTTGCCAAAATTTACTTATGCCATCTGCGGTACTTCATTTTTAGATCAAAAGTCAAAGTTCAATTTTGAAAAAATATTTAAAACTAAACTAATTCAACAGTATGGAATGACTGAGGTTTTGTATATTTCATTTAATAACAAACCTATAATAAAACCAAAGTCAGTCGGTAGGCCCTTAGAAATAGTAAAAATAAAAATTTGGAATGGGAAAAGATTAGAAAAAAATCAGGAGGGGCAAATACTAATAAACTCTCCCTCTTTTTGTGGGGGATACCTTGATGAGTCAAATTTGAAAATTACTGATGATGAAGGATATTTTTTTACGGGAGATATTGGCTATTTAGATAATGATGGTTATTTATTTATTACAGGTCGTGAAAAAGATTTAATTAAAAAAGGTGGGGTAGCAATTTCATCTTCCGAAATAAATATGAAAATAGAAGGCTACGAAAAGATAACAAAAGCTTTCACGATAAGTCAGTTAGATGAAAATGTAGGAGAGGAAATATATTGTTTTATTACAGCTACTACAAAGATAAAAATGTCAAACTTAAAGGACTATCTCAGAGACAAATTAACTCCTAGCTTGGTGCCTAAAAAAATTTATCAAATCAAAAATTTTCCTTTAAATGAAATGGGTAAAATAAGTAGAGAAGATCTGATTAACATTTTAATGTCAAAAAATGTATAAATTTATTGGGATTTCACACCTTGTTTTTACTGTGAATAATTTCAACAGAAATATACCAGAATATTTAAATGTGAATTTTTTAAAACCCGAAACTTATATATTTGATCATTCAAAAGTAAGAAAACCCCTTCTAAGAAATTTCTCAAATAAAATTTCTAAAATTGATTTATTTAAACCTAAATATAGTCATCTACCATCAATTGAGTTAATAGAGTCAGAAAATATCATAAAACGATCTAAAAACTCATTTGGGATAATTGATAAAAACCTTACGAAACCTTTTAAAACGAACAAAATCATAAAACTTGGGAATCAAGAAACTATAAAATCTTATTTTTGCCCTATCATGAATATAAATATTTCAAATGAAACAAAAATAATAGACTCCAAATTTGGTTTTTGGCTTGAAGTTTTTGATTTTGAATCACACTATAAATTATTCAGTGAAATCTTTAATCTTAAATGTGGTTTTAAAGATGACTTTATTGCAAAATTTAAAACTAGGGCCGTTAATTTGTCCCTTTCTCCATTTGAAATAGTACTTTTTAGATCATCAGAAAAAAATCAATTTTACAACGACGACCTAGGGTTTTCAACAATTGGATGGCTTTCTCGAAATCTTTTAGATCTAAAAAAAATTAACACATTTTTAGTGACAGATAATTTCAATATTAACTTAAATAAAAAAAAATTTGTCGCACAATTTGTTTATAACAATTGTCTATTTTCTAATGAGGTTTTAAAACTTACTACAAATGGAAAAAATTAAAAAGATAGTGCTTGATTTGGTGAAAAAGGTAGGTGACAACCAAAATATTACAGAGAAGTCTTTACTCTTAGACGAAGGATGGATTGATAGCTTATCAACAATTACTTTGCTGTCAGAATTGGAAAATAAATTTTCAATTGAAATTGAAACCGAAGAGCTATCACATGAAAATTTTAATACTATTGAGAATATTTCTAAATTAATACTTAATAAAGTTGAAAATTGAAATTTTTAAATCTTCAAAGGGTATAATTACAAATTTAGATTTTGAGAAATTTATTGGAAAATTTGACTTAGAGGGAAAAGAAGTTCTTGTTTATTCAAGACTCTTAGATTTTGGAAGACTTATTAGTAAAAAATCTGTTGAAAGTATTTTGTCTATTCTAAAATTGGCTGTTGGTAAAAAAGGAACTTTAATTATTCCTACATACACCTTGAACACATATAAAGAACCCAGAGTTTTTAACAAAAACAAATCAAAAATTATGTCTGGAGTTTTAGGGGAGTATTCGATTTTAGATTCTGACTTTTACAGAACCATCCATCCAATATACTCTAATTCAATATTTGGTTATAATAAAGATTATTATAAAGGTCAAAAACAATCAACCTGTTTTGGTAAAGGGAGTTTTTTTGATCTTTTTTCAAAAACAGAAAAAGGTATAATATTAATGCTTGGAATAAATTTTAATGGCCCCACACTTTATCATTACTATGACCAAGAATTTAAGGCTAAAGGGCGTTTTTTGAAAACGTTCAAGGTTAAAATTGAAACCAGTAGAAAAAACTACTTTATAAATTTAGATTCATTTGTTAAATCTAAGGACTTTTATCATGATAAAACTAATTGTTTAGCAATGCTAGACGCTGCTGCAAGTAAAATGGGAAAATTAGTCACATACTACTTAGGAGACGGAATGACCCATCTAATCAAAGAAAAAAATTTTAAAATTCTGTACGAAACTGCATTAAAAGTTGATCAAGAATATTTTTTGGTTTCAAAAAAAGATGTTTGGAAAGAGTACTATTTAAATAATAATTTTAAACTTTACTATAATTCCATATCTAAAGAAAAACTAGATGAATTTAAGTCAAAATTGGAGACCTAAAGTTTATGTTATTCAATGTTATAATTTAAAAATTAATAATCCTAATTTTTTGTTTTAGATGTCTATCAAAGAAAATTATAAGTTAAAAAATAAATTGTCCTCCGAAATGTATTCTTGGGCGAAAGCATTATTTCCCATAAATAGGAGTATAACTGGTAACGGTGTTCGTGAGACACTCGAATATTTTAAAAAAATTGTTCCCTCATTAAAAATTCTGTCATTCCCCACTGGATTTAAGGCTTTTGATTGGACCGTTCCCCAAGAATGGAGTCTGAAAGAGGCTTTCATAGAAGACAAAAAAGGAAACAAAGTAATTGACTTTAAGAATAATAATTTACACGTCGTAGGATACTCAAAACCAGTGAAAAAATATTTAGAATATGATGAATTAAAAAACAACTTACATTTTATCAAAGATCAGCCCAATGCAATTCCTTATGTTACGTCTTATTATAAGAAAGAATGGGGATTTTGCCTGACATACAACCAATTTTTAAAACTTAAAAAAGAGAAATACTACGTAAATATAGATTCTAGTTTTAAAGATGGTATTTTAAACTATGGTGAGATTGTAATTAAAGGTAAATCTGAAAAAGAGATTTTTATTTCATCTTATATTTGTCACCCTTCAATGGCAAATAATGAATTGTCTGGACCTGTCTTGACGATGGCATTGGCAAGAGAACTTCTCAAACAAGAAAAAAAATATACCTACAGAATAATTCTTATTCCTGAAACTATAGGCTCTTTGTGTTACCTAAAAAAAAATCTAAAAAAGTTGAAAAAAAATGTTATAGCTGGATATAATATTACTTGCGTAGGCGATGAAAAAGGATTCTCTTACCTGCCTTCAAGGAATGGGGATACATTAGCGGACAGAGCTGCTTTGAATATACTAAAAAGTAATGTTGCAGATTTTAAAAAATACACATGGTTTGATAGAGGAAGCGACGAAAGACAGTACTGTTGGCCAGGAATTGACTTACCTGTGTGCTCCATAATGAGATCAAAATACGGTGAATATGCAGAGTATCATACGTCTCTAGACAACATGAGATTTATATCTAAGTCTGGCCTATTTGAATCTTTTGCAATTTACAGTGATGTTTTAGGAGTTATTGAGGGAAATGATAAATTTATTACAACCACCCTAGGTGAACCTAAACTTGACAAAAGGGGGCTATATTCAACATTATCAAAAAAAGGTGATTCAAATTACAGCAGGGATATCTTAAACTTCTTGTCAATCTGCGATGGAAATAATGATTTAATTGAAATTTCAAATATATTAGAAATACCAGTAAGTCAGATTATGGATCTAAAAAACATGCTATTAAGCAAAAAATTAATTAAACAAGTCAGTTCATAGTATCTCGAACTTTAAATTAACTCTAAGAATAAAATTTTTATTATTTTTTATTTATTATTTCAATAAAATTGAAATAATACGGGTTTTTATTAACTGTAAACTTGTAACAGTCAAATGATAAGAATAAATAAATTATTATCAAAAAAGACTTAAACAGGAGCTCTATTTTAAAATTTAAATCTATAAAATCTAAAATAATTATTGCTGCAAAACATAGAAATAAGTATGACAAATAAAAAAATACCCTGTATCCCCAAACCACTGGAGAATATTTCTGCCCAAGCTGAAAATTTATAAAAGTCGTAATTATTCCTGAGATAAATGTTGCAGCAGCAGCACCTTTAACTCCAAAATAATGAATCATAGGAATATTCAAACATATGTTCAGACTGATAGATATTATACTTATAATTGAAATAATTTTAGTTTTTTTTGCATACATAAGCTGAGGGATTTTTCCAAAAAAATATACAACATATAATAGCCCTAAAATTGAAATCACAAACCAAGAGTCTCTGTATCCTTCAGGTAAAAATAAAATCGTTATTTCTTTAGAAAAAATTATGAGTGGCATTGAAAATAAAACAGAAAGATAGAAGAACGGGGTTAAAAAAGGACCTATACTAGAGTTAATTTTTTTTTCTTTTGAGAAAAACATCTGATATACTTTGGGTGAAAAATAATTTTGTAATGCGGTTATGAAACTAAAAATTATATTCCCGATTTTTTGACCTATTTCAAAAAGTCCTACGCCCCCTACTGAACCAAGAATTCCCAACATATATCTATCAAACTGAGTATTTATTACTCCAAAGAAAAATCTGGGAGTCAAAGGCAGACTGATTATCAGCATTTTTTTTAGACTACCGAAAAGAAACTTTGGGATTTTTAATTTAAAAATCTTGAAATATAATATAAAAAAAATTAAAACACTTGGTAATGTTTGACCTAATATATATCCTAACAATCCTTGTCCGAAAGTTTTAATTAAGATATATGCAATAATCGCAGAAAACAAACTATCTAAGAACGAAAACAAGCTGTAAGATTTTGCGTTTTCATGATTTTTTAAGTAAGTAAAAAAGAATTGATTAAAAGATTTTAGCCCACAAAATAATATTGCCGATAAAACAACTTGTGAGT
>TARA_B100000963_G_scaffold267044_1_pt1 | contig 22007 bp, 29 predicted proteins | sample TARA_B100000963 | Tara Oceans TARA_B100000963 (sample SAMEA2622097) | marine metagenome | biome: marine biome (ENVO:00000447); feature: surface water layer (ENVO:00002042); material: "saline water (ENVO:00002010), including plankton (ENVO:xxxxxxxx)" | depth 5 m | reverse complement strand
TGAGGTAAATAATTGAGCATATTTTCTATTTTTAGCAATTATCAAAAGTCCAGATGTCTCTTTGTCTAATCTGTGAACAATAAAAGGTTTTGAATTTTTAAAATATTTTGAATTTTTTAATATATCTATAATGTTTTTAAAAGATTTAGTCCCTGATTGAACAGGTATACCTGTTGGTTTGTTGATTACTATAAAATTTTCATTATCTTCTATTATGTAATCATCGTAAGTATTAATTTCCTTTTTTTTTGGTAAATATTTAATTTTCTCTTTTTTTTCTGCAGGTTTTAATTTAGAAATATCATAAATCTCAATTAAATCACCTGCTTGCAGTCTATATGATGATTTGGTTTTTTTTTTATTAACTTTAACTTTATTTTGTCTTAATATTTTTTCTAATAAAGAGTGTGGTAAGTTAATTATTTTATTTTTAAACCATTTATCTAGACGTGAGTCATTATTATCATCGTCTACAATATATGATTTAGGCATGAAAGCTTAATTTATTTACTTGCTACTTTAGGCTCTGGTTGAGTTTCTCTTTTTTTATCTTTTGTCTCATCTTTTTTTGGCTTGTCTACTTTTTTAGCCTCGGGATTTCGATCAACTAATTCAATCACCGCCATTGGTGCGTCATCACCTGTTCTAAAGCCAGCTTTTAAAACTCTTGAGTATCCGCCTTTTCTTGAGCTATACCTTTTGGATAATTCATCGAAAACTTTAGTTACTGATTTTTTATCCTGTAGTTTTGAAAATAATCTTTTTTTGTTGCTAAGTTTATTGTTTTTGCCAATAGTTATTACCTTATCAATTTGTGGCTTTAATTCTTTAGCTTTTGGAAGAGTGGTAATTATCTGTTCATATTTTATCAAGGAGTTCAGCATGTTTTTAAATAATGCCTTTCTGTGTTCACTAGTTTTATTAAGTTTTCTGTATCCTAGGTTATGTCTCATTAGTAGTTATTTTCCTCAAGTTTCTTTGATAACTCCGCAATGTTATCAGGAGGCCAATTCGGAATCTCCATTCCTAAATAAAGTGACATAGTATTAAGAACCTCTTTTATTTCATTTAATGATTTTCGACCAAAATTTGGTGTTCTTAACATTTCAGGTTCAGTCTTTTGAACTAAATCGCCAATATAAATAATATTATCATTTTTTAAACAATTCATTGATCTTACAGACAATTCAAGTTCTTCAACTCTTTTAAGTAGGTTTCTATTAAACTCGGGTTCAGTTTTTTTAACTTCTTTAACTACTTCTTGTGGATCCTCAAAATTTACAAACATAGATAATTGATCTTGAAAAATTCTTGCCGAATAGGCTATTGCATCTTCGGCGTCAACTGTGCCATTTGTTTCTACAGTCATAATTAATTTATCGTAATCAAGGGCGCTACCAGCTCTTGTATTTTCGACAGAGAATGATACTTTTTTTACTGGACTAAATAGAGAATCTATTGAGATTAAACCTAAAGGACTGTCCTCTGATTTATTTTTTGTTGCCTGAACATATCCTTTTCCTGTGCTTACCATCAATTCCATGTGAAAATTTGTTTTTTCATCTAAATTACAAATAGTTTGTTCCGGATTTAAAATTTCTACATCAGAAACTAATGTTATATCTTTTGCTTTTACTTCTTTAGGGCCTTTAATATCTAAAATTAGCTTTTTTGGACTAGATGAATTTGATTTTATTGCTAAATTTTTTACATTTAAAACTATATCTGTAACATCTTCTCTGACACCTTTAATAGATGAAAATTCATGCAAAACTCCATCAATTTGAATAGCGGTAACGGCTGCTCCCTGTATAGAAGATAAAAGTATTCTTCTTAACGAATTACCTATAGTTTGACCAAAACCTTTTTCTAAGGGTTCTGCTACCACTTTAGCTATTGTTTTGTCTTCATTGCTTGAAATATCTAATTTATTAGGTTTAATTAATGCTTTCCAGTTTTTATCAATTATGCTTGATGTTGTTTCCATTTATACTCTCCTTCTTTTAGGTGGTCTCGCGCCATTGTGGGGCATCGGTGTTGTATCTCTGATTGATAATATCTTAAATCCTCGTGACTGTAGTGATCTTAAAGCTGTCTCTCTCCCTGAACCAGGGCCTTTTACTTGAACGGTAAGTGTTCTTAATCCTTGCTCAAAAGCTTTTGCACCAGCGTCATCTGCCGCGACTTGTGCTGCGTAAGGTGTTGATTTTCTTGAACCTTTAAATCCTTTAGCACCAGCTGAGGACCATGAAATTACGTTTCCACTTTCATCTGCGATAGAAATTATTGTATTGTTGAATGTAGAGTATACGTATGCAATTCCTGAAGTAACATTTTTTTTAATTTTCTTTTTCTTTTTAAAACTACTTACTTTCTTAGTGTCAACTTTTTTACTTTCAGCTAATTTTTCAACTTTATCTTTATTTTTACTCATTTTATCTTTATTTCTTAAGAGGAGTTAATTTTTTTCCAGCAATAGCGATTGCTTTACCTTTTCTTGTTCTTGCGTTACATTGCGTTCTTTGGCCTCTTACAGGTAATTTTTTTTTGTGTCTTGATCCTCTATAACAAGCTAAATCAACTAACCTTTTAATATTGACAGAGACGTCTCTTCTTAAATCACCTTCAACTTTATGGTTTGCATCGATAAATTCCCGAATTTTTAAAACTTGTTCTTCAGTTAATTCATTTACTCTCTTTGAAGAGGGGATGTTTAGTTTTTCACAAATCTTTTTCGATGAATATAGGCCGATACCATGTATGTAAGTCAGTGCAACACTAACAACTTTATTTTGTGGAATGTTTATTCCTGCTATACGAGCCATATTTAATGAGTTTAAGTTCTTGCGTATTTATATTGTGTAATTACCTATTGTCAACCCTTGATACCATCAATTAAACCGCTAATTTCATCACTAATTTGCATAATTGGGCTTTCACCATTTACAACATTCAGTAATTTTGATTTTTGATAATATTCTAAAACAGGCTCAGTTGATTTTTCATAAGTTTTGTATCTTTTTATTGCGATTGCTTCATTATCGTCTTTTCTTTTTTCTTGATTTTTTCTTTCTAAAATTCTTTTTTTAATTGTCTCTAAATTAACAGATAATTTTAAAACAATATCTATTCTTTGATTATATGTTTTTAATAATTTGTCTAAATTTACTGCCTGATTTATATTTCTCGGGTAGCCATCAAAAATAAGTCTTTGTTTATAATCTTTATTGGAAATAAATTTCTCAATTAAATTACTTACAATATCATCTGAAACTAATTCCCCAGAATTTATTATAGTTGAAATTTCAGTACCCAAATTTGTTTTATTCCTTATTTCGTTTCGTAAAAGTTCACCTGTGGATAGTTGATGCAAATTATATTTTTTTGCAATAAATTTTGATTGAGTGCCTTTTCCTGCGCCTGGTGGACCAAATATAACAATATTCATTATATTATATATTAGTTATTTTCCAAATTTAGTCTTTTTTATTAATGACTCATATTGTGAACTCATTAACCTAGTTTGTACTTGAGTAACTGTATCCATAGCAACAACAACAACAATTAATATTGATGTACCTCCTAGGTAAAAAGGGATGGGGTATTTCGCTATTAAAAATTCTGGCATCAAACAAACAAATGTAAGGTATAAAGATCCAACCGTTGTTAAACGAATTAAAATTGAATCTATATATTCGGCTGTTCTTTCACCAGGTCTAATACCTGGAATATAACCACCATATTTTCTTAAATTTTCAGCAGTCTCTTTAGGGTTAAACACTATAGATGTATAGAAAAAAGAGAAGAAAATTATTCCTGATGCATATAACAACATGTAAAGTGGTTGTCCTTGAGTGAACATCGAAGAAACTTTTAAAAATGCATCCGATTCTGCAAACCCAAAATTTGAAATTGTAATAGGTAATAATAATAAAGCTGAGGCAAAAATCGCGGGAATTACTCCAGCTGTGTTGATTTTAAGAGGTAAGTGAGATGACTCTCCGCCATACATTTTATTACCTACTTGTCTTTTTGGATAGTTTATCAAAATTTTCCTCATTGCCCTTTCAAAAAAAACGATAAATAGCACTGTTAATATTACTAAAATAAATATTCCTACAATCATTAAAGCTGAAAGCGCTCCTGTTCTGCCAAGCTCAAAAGTAGAGGCTAGAGCTCTAGGAATTTCAGCAACAATACCAGAAAAAATTATTAATGATATTCCGTTACCCACACCTCTTAGGGTAATTTGCTCTCCTAACCACATTAAGAATGTAGTTCCAGCTACTAATGAAATAGTCGTTATTAATCTAAAAGACATACCAGGCTCTATAACTAAATTTCCTGCATTTTCTAACCCAACTGAAACTCCATACCCTTGTAAACATGCAATCAGGACAGTTCCGTATCTAGTGATTTGAGTTATTTTTTTTCTTCCTATTTCACCCTGTTCTTTTAGATTTTTAAAATAATCAGAAACCCCGGTAAGAAGTTGCACAATAATTGATGAAGAAATATATGGCATTATACCTAATGCAAATATTGCCATTCTTGTAACTGCTCCTCCTGAAAACATATTAAACATACCTAGTAACCCCTTTTGACTTGATGACATAATTTCTTTTAATGCATCAGGGTCAATACCAGCTAGAGGCACGTATGTTCCTAATCGGTAAATTATAAGAATAAGAATTGTAAATAAAATCCTATTTTTTAAGTCTTTAGCTTGGCTAAAGGCTCCAGCAGTATTTAATGTTTCACTAGACATTATAAACTATTTCTTAATAATACTTAATTTGCCACCAGCCTTCTCAATTTTAGCTTTAGCATTTTGTGATGCGAAATGAGCACTGATATCCACGTTTTTTTTTAATTCACCCGTGCCAAGTATTTTCAATTTTACATATTTCTTATTAATAAGTTTTTTTTCTTTTAAAATTTGTAAATTAATCACTTCTTTCATATTGCTTTTTCCTTTGTCTAACATTTTTTGAATATTTGATAAATTAAGTATAGCTATTTTAACTTTGTTTATTGATTTAAAACCTCTTTTAGGCAACCTTCTATACAAAGGCATTTGACCTCCTTCAAAACTTTTAATAGCTACCCCAGACCTGGATTTTTGCCCTTTGTGACCTCTTGCTGATGTCTTACCTTTACCGGATCCAATACCTCTTCCAACTCTAATTTTTTTCTTATTTATTCTCACTAAATTGTTTAATTGCATTAATTTGCCTCTCTCTTAGACACTATATCTGAAATTTTTTTTCCTCTAATAGCAGATAAGGTTTTTGGTGAATTCTGAGATCTAAGACCATTTACACAAGCTTTTAATACGTTATGTGGGTTGGCTGAACCAAGTGATTTTGCTACTACATCTTGGATACCTAAAACTTCACAAACTGATCTAATGGCACCTCCAGCTATAATTCCTGTACCTGCTGGTGCCGCTCTTAAAAAAACTTTACCTGAGCCGTTTTTTCCTTTTACATCATGATGTAATGTCCTGCCTTCTTTTAATGGAATTTTAATTAAATTTCTTTTAGCAACTTCTGTAGCTTTTTTGATGGCATCAGGTACTTGTTTTGATTTACCTTGACCAATGCCAATTGACCCTTTTTGATTTCCAACAACAACTAAAGCTGCAAATCCAAACCTACGGCCACCTTTTACTACTTTAGTAATTCTATTGATAGCAACTAGTTTTTCTTTGATTTCGTTTTCTATTTTTTTATTTTCTGGCATTTTAAAATTTTAATCCATTTTTTCTTAATGTCTCAGCAAAAGCCTTTACTCTTCCATGATATTTATATTCACCTCTATCAAAGTATACTTCGCTAATATTTTTTTCTTTTGCTCTTTTAGCTAATAATTCACCAATTAAATTTGATTTTTCCATTTTCTTCAGTTTTTTACTCTTAGCTAATTTTTCAATAGATGACGCAGATATTAATGTTTTTCTTTGTTTATCGTCAATAATTTGAGCTGATAAATTATTCAAAGATTTTGTAACAGTCACTCTAAATCTATTTGAATTTACATCTTTTAGTTTTTTTCTGTTTCTTAATCTTCTTTTCACTCTGTTATTTTGTCGTTTCATTATTTTTTCTTACCTTCTTTTCTTAGAACAAATTGACCTCTTTCTTTAATTCCTTTTGCTTTATAAGGTTCAACCGGTTTCAAATTCATTATATCAGCAGCAATTTTCGAGACCAATTCTTTATCAACTCCATTAATCTTAATGACTGTTTGTTTTTCAACTGCAATTTTGATATCTTTCGGAATTTCAAAATTTACATCGTGGCTAAAGCCAATTTGTAGGTTTAATACTTGACCTTTAAGGTTTGCTCTAAAACCAACACCATTTAATTCTAATATTTTCTCATGTCCTTTTGAAACACCTGTTACCGCGTTATTTATCAAACTTCTGTACGTTCCCCATAGAATAGAAGTTTTTTTATCTACTTTTTTTTCGATTGGCCTGATTTGAAACTCGCTCTCAGCCATTTTGGAAGAAAAAATTTTATCATTTATAGTTAAATTTTTAGTACCTTTGGGTCCAGAAATTGTAAGATTCGAACCTTCAATTTTAATAGAAGAATCTTTAGGTACAACAATATTTTTTTTTCCTATTTTCGACATTAAAAAACCCTACAAATTATTTCGCCACCCACATTATTTTTTCTCGCATCAATATCACTCATAACACCCTTGGGTGTTGAAAGAATTGCAAGTCCTAATCCATTCATAACCTTCGGAATACTAGTCGCTCTTGAATAAACTCTTCTACCAGGTTTAGAAATTCTCTTAATTTCTTTTATAACCGGGTCCCCCTCATAATATTTAAGTGATATTTTTAGACTTGTTTTATTGTTTTCAGATTTATCAATAAAATAATCTTTGATATATCCTTCTCTCTTGAGGATTTCTAAAATATTTTTTCTAAAATTTGATGAAGGAATTTGAACGGATGATAATGATCTCATTTGACCATTTCTTATTCTTGTAAACATGTCACCTATTGGATCAGTTAAAGTCATATTTCTCCTACCAACTTGATTTTGTTATTCCAGGAATTTTACCAGACGAAGCCATGTCTCTTAGTGCAATTCTTGATATTTTTAATTTTCTATAAACTCCATGAGGTCTTCCAGAAACCTCACATCTATTTCGTATTCTTATCTTAGCTGAATTTTTTGGAAGTTTATTTAGTTTTAGTTGTGCCTCAAATCTTTCAGATAATTCCAGTTTTTTATTGTTAATTATCTTTTTAAGAGCAGCTCTTTTTTTTGCAAACTTTTTAACCATCTTAATCCTTTTTAAATTTTTCTGTATCGCGCTTGTTTTTGCCATAAAATCCTCAGTTTTTTTTATCGTTTAATGGAAAATTGAATTCTTTTAATAACTCAATAGTACCAATTTTATTTTTACTTGTTGTAACAATTGTAACATCTAGGCCTCTAATCTTTTCGACTTTATCAAAGTTAACTTCTGGAAATACAATATGTTCTTTAATCCCAAATGAGTAGTTATGAGAACTGTCAACGCCCTTAGTAGATAACCCTCTAAAATCTTTTATCCTTGGAAGAGCGACATTAATTAAACGATCAATAAATTCATACATTTTATTCGATCTCAAAGTAACTTTAATTCCAGCATTTGATCCTTTTCTAGTTTTAAAATTAGATATTGATTTTTTAAACTTAGTTATAACGGGTTTTTGGCCAGTTATTAAAGCCATATCATCAGCACAAGCTTTTAATTTTTTTCCATCTGAGCCATCTTCTCCAAGACCCATATTTAGAATAATCTTATTTATTTTTGGTACTTCATGTTTATTTTTTACAGAAAGTTTAGCCATTAGTTTATTAACTATTTCTTTATCGTAATTTAATTTTAATCTTGGTATCATTTCTTAATTGCCTGTTTCTTCTCGTTTTTTTTAATATCAATATTTTTAACATTAGATTGGTGTATAAAACTCTCCTTTGAAATTATTCCACCTTTATTTTCTTTAGTTGGTTTCAAATGTTTTTTAATCATATTGACTGATTTAATTTTCAATTTTTTTAATTTTCTATCTATTTCTAAAATTTCTCCTGTTTTACCTTTGTCTTTTCCCGAAATAATTTTTACTTGAGTGCCTTTTTTTAAAAACATTTTAAAGCACCTCCGGGGCTAATGAAATTATCTTTGTATGACCTCTCACTCTAAGTTCTCTAGTTACTGGACCGAAAATCCTTGTCCCTATTGGTTCACCTTTGTCATCAGTTAATACAACAGCATTAGTATCAAATTGCACCTTGGATCCATCGTCTCTATATATTTCTTTTTTTGTTCTTACGACTACAGCTTTATGAACTGCTCCTTTTTTTACTTTTCCTTTAGGGATAGCATCTTTCACACTTATAACTATTATATCTCCAACTGAAGCATATCTCCTTTTAGAGCCTCCTAAGACCTTAATGCATTCAACTCTTTTTGCACCTGTATTGTCAGCAACAAATAATTCTGTCTGAATTTGTATCATTTTTCTATAACCTGCCAAGTTTTCTTTTTTGAGAATGGTTTACATTCAATTATTGTAACATTTTCTCCTTCTTTAAATTTATTTTTTTCATCATGAGCGTGATATTTTTTAGATCTTTTTATTATTTTTTCATAAAAAGGATGTTTAAATTTTCTTACTACTTCAACAACAATTGTCTTATTGTTTTTAGCACTTGTAACCACACCTTTTAAAATTTTTTTTGTCATTTTGTATTCTTTATAGTTGTATATAATCTAGCTATACTTTTTTTAATTTGGTTATATTGAGCTGGATTTGTAATCTGATTATTTATTTTTTTAAATCTTATATTGAATAAGTCTTTTTTTAAATCAAAGATTTTTTTCTCAGCTTGATCTTTTGTTAGTTTTTTTTGCTCTTTTTTCTTCATAATTCTATCTTTTTATAAACTTTGTTTTTATGGGTAGTTTAGCTGAAGCTTTGTATAATGCCTCTCTTGCTACATCTTCACTAACGCCGTCAATTTCAAAAATTATTCTACCTGGTTTTACCCTACAAGCATAATATTCTGGAGAACCTTTCCCTTTTCCCATCCTAACCTCAGTGGGTTTTTTTGAAACTGGAATATTTGGAAAAATTCTTGTCCAAACTTTACCAGTTCTTTTCATATATCTTGTAAGAGCAACTCTTGCAGCTTCAATTTGTTTACCTATAACTCTATCTGGCTGCATGGCTTTTAAACCAAACTGACCATAATTAAGAGTTACTGCTCTTGAAGCTTTACCGTGTATTCTTCCTTTAAAAGCTTTTCTATATTTAGTTCTGACTGGTTGTAGCATTTTTCACTCTTTCCTTTTTTTCCTTTTCAACGTCTTTAGCCATTAATTCACCTTTATAAATCCAAACCTTAACACCAATTATTCCATATGTTGTTAATGCTTCAGCAAAACCGTAATCAATATCCGCCCTCAAAGTATGAGATGGTATACTTCCTTCCCTTAGCCACTCAGTTCTAGCTATTTCGTTTCCAGCTAATCTACCACTTAACATAACTTTTATTCCTTTAGCGTTTAATCTCATCGCAGATTGCATAGCTCTTTTCATTGCTCTTCTGTATGCTACCCTTTTAACTAATTGTTGGGCTATATTTTCAGCAACTAAATTAGAGTTTAACTCAGGCTTCTTAATCTCTTTGATATTAACATTGACGTCACCATTAGTAATTTTCATTATGTTTTTTTTAATCTTTTCGATATCAGCACCTTTTTTACCAATTACAAAACCTGGTCTTGATGTATGAATTGACACAGTGCATTTTTTAGATGATCTCTCAATAATTATTTCTGAAACTCCAGAATTTATAATATTTTTTTTGATATAATTTCTAATTTTAAAATCCTCAATTAAGTATTTGCCAAAATCCTTTTTTTTAGCAAACCAAGTGGAGTCCCAGCCTCTATTAATTCCAAGTCTTAAACCTATTGGATTAATTTTTTGTCCCATTATTTTTTTGCTCCTATTTTTTTTTCTTTTCTTTCCTCTAATACTATTGTTATTCGGCTGAAAGGTTTTTTAATTGGACTCGCCCTACCTTTAGCTCTGGGTCTATATCTTTTCATTACTAAGGATTTACCAACAAATGCCTCTTTAACAAATAAATTATCTATGTCAAATTGGTAATTATTTTCAGCATTTGAAATAGCTGATTTGACAGTTTTACTTACATCTTTTGCTATTCGTTTTCTTGAAAATTCCAAATCTCTTAATGCGATATCTGCTTTCTTTCCTTTTATAAAATTACAGACCAAAGACAATTTTCTTGAGCTACATCTAACGTTCTTATTAATAGCCTTTACTAATGAAGTATTTTTTTCCATTATTTTTTAACTCCTGGAGCTGGTTTAGCATCTGCTCCTGCTGTAGCAGCTGCTTTTTTATCTGCGGGTGTATGACCTTTAAAAGTTCTGGTAGGTGCGAATTCTCCAAGTTTATGTCCCACCATTTCCTCAGAAATAGTTATTGGTATAAAAGATTTTCCGTTATGTATCATAAAACTATGTCCTACAAAATCAGGTATAATCGTAGAATTTCTTGACCAAGTTTTAATTGGCTTTTTGTTTGGCTTGTCTTTAAGTTTATCAATTTTTTTTAATAAACTTGGATGAACAAACGGGCCTTTCCAAATAGATCTGGTCATTATTTATTTCTCTTCTTTCTTCTTGTTATAATTAATTTATCACTTCTTTTTGGTCTTCGTGTCTTCAATCCTTTTGCTGATTGTCCCCACGGTGAAACAGGGCTTCTGCCCCCTGAGGTTTTACCCTCTCCACCCCCATGAGGATGGTCAACCGGATTCATAGCTACACCTCTAGTTTGTGGTCTTTTTCCTCTCCATCTATTTCTTCCTGCTTTCCCAATTTTGATATTTTTTTGGTCAGGATTTGAGACAATTCCTATAGTTGCTGAACAAGAACTACTCACTTTTCTCATTTCGCCAGATGATAATTTTAAAATTGCATGATCAGCATCAAATCCGGATAGTGTAATTGAAGACCCAGCCGACCTAGCAAGCTTGGCACCATTGCCAGGAATTAATTCAACATTATGTATAGAAGTGCCTGGTGGTATATCTTGTAATGCTAAAGAATTACCAATTTTTATCTCAACATTTTTACCGGCCTCTACTGTATCACCTTTCTTTAATCCTTGAGGACAAATAATATATGATTTTTCTTTATCCGAATAAGTAATTAAAGCAATGTGAGCTGATCTGTTTGGATCATATTCAATTCTCTCTACAGTGGCAGATTGATTTTTCTTTTTTCTATAAAAATCAATAATTCTATATTTATGTTTTGAGCCCCCACCCATATGTCTAGATGTAATTCTTCCATTATTATTTCTACCACCAGTGAAATTTTGCCCTTTTGTAAGTGGTTTATAAGGTGCACCTTTCCACAGTTTGCTTTTATCTAAAACAACTGTGCCTCTAGTAGATTTTGTGTAAGGTTTAAAAGATTTCAACGCCATAATTAAATTCCAGTTGTAAGATCAATACTTTGACCTTTTTTAAGAGTTACGATTGCTTTTTTATATCCACTTTTATAAGATTTTTTACCTTGTCTCATTTTCAATTTAGTTTTTTGATTGATAATATTTACTTTAACAACGTTAACTTTAAATAATTTTTCTATATTTTTCTTTATTGTTTTTTTATTTGCTTTTTCATGTACTTTAAAAACTGTTTTATTTTGCTCTGAAAGAATAGTTGCTTTCTCTGTGATAATTGGATTTCTAATTGAATCTATGTAATTAATTTTTTTCATTTAAAATTCTCTCTTGCAAACGTTTAGCTGATGAAGACGTAATTATAACATTCTTATATTTAAAAAAGTCATAAATGTTAGTACCATCATCCTTTATCAGTTTTAAATCTTTTATATTTCTTGCAGATTTATTGATATTTTTTAAAGACTCTTTATCTGTTATAATCAAAACGTTTGTAAGTTTGTTTTTTATTAAAAATTTGTTGAATTCTTTTGTTTTCTTTATCTCTTTTTTAACATCACCTAAAATATGCAAATTTTTTTCTAAATTTTTTTTTGAAATGGTTTGGGCTAAAGCAAGCTTTCTAACTTTTTTGTTAATTTTCTTTATTTTATAAACAGATCCTTTTGGACCATGAGCAACACCCCCGCCAACAAATAATGGAGCCTTTTTACTTGCATGCCTTGCTCCACCACTACCTTTTTGAGCTACAATTTTTTTTGTAGAGCCAGAAATCTGATTTCTTTGTTTTGTTTTTGCTGTTCTAGGTTTGGCGTGATTTAACTGCCAATCAATAACAGATTTAATTAATTTGTGGTTTATTTTAAGTTTCACAATTTTATCTGAAATCTCAATTGAGTCACTTTTTGTACCGTCAATATTCAATATCGGAAACTTCATTTATTTTTTTCCTTTCTTCGCTTGTGCTGCTTTAATTTTCGCTTCATATTTTTCTTTTAAAGTTTTTCTAGTTATATTTTTTACAGACTCTCTTAATAAAACTGTGGAATTTTTTGATCCCGGGATTGAGCCCTTTAAGTATAGTAAACTATTTTCTAGATCAGATTTTATGATTTCTAGATTTAACATAGTTCTCTGTTTATCACCCATATGACCTGCCATTTTTTTTCCTTTAAATACTCTTCCTGGGTCTTGTCGTTGACCAGTTGAACCGTGAGATCTATGAGAAACTGAAACACCATGCGAAGCTCGTAATCCGCCAAAGTTCCATCTTTTCATAACACCAGCAAATCCTTTACCAATCGTTTTTGATCTAACGTCAACAAATTTTTTGTCTTTTAATATTTCTAAACCTAATTCGTTGCCCTCTTTAAATTCGTCGTTTGCCTTTACTCTAAATTCTTTTAAGATCCTTTTTGGTTCTGTATTTTTTTTTGCAAAATATCCTTTCATCTGTTTTGTAAGTTTTGAATTTTTAATTTTAAAAAAACCTAATTTAACTGCGCTGTAACCTCTTTTTTCTTTAGTAATAACGTCCAAAACCCTTCCTTTTTCTACTTTAATAACCGTAACTGGAACAGACTGACCTGTTTCCATAAATTCTCTTGTCATTCCAATTTTTTTTCCTATTAATCCAATGCTCATAAATTTATATTTTTATTTCAATATCAACACCCGATGCTAAATCTAATTTCATTAATGCTTCTACTGTTTGTGGAGTTGGTTCGATAATATCTATTAATCTTTTATGAGTTCTTGACTCAAATTGTTCTCTACTTTTCTTATCAATGTGTGGTGATCTTAATACTGTATACCGTTCAATTCTAGTCGGAAGAGGGATTGGTCCTTTTACCTGTGCGCCAGTCCTCTTAGCAGTATTTACAATTTCTTCAGTTGAAAGGTCTAAGATTTTGTTATCGTATGCTTTTAAATGTATTCTGATATTTTGATTTTCCATAATTAAGCTAATTTTTTAGTTACTTCATCCTGCACGTTTTGAGGAACTTTATCGTAGTGGCTAAATTGCATTGTATACTGAGCTCTTCCTTGTGTTGATGATCTTAGATTGTTTATGTACCCGAACATATTGGCAAGTGGCACTGTCGCATTAATAGCCGTAGCATTACCTCTTGCTTCTGTTGATGCAACTTGACCTCTTCTACTATTTAAGTCACCAATGACATCGCCCATAAAGTCCTCTGGTGTTACCACTTCAACTTTCATCATTGGTTCAAGAAGTTTTAAAGTTGCTTTCGTACAGGCTTCTCTAAAACACATTCTTGAAGCTATTTCAAAAGCTAATACACTTGAGTCTACATCATGATGTAACCCATCTAAAATCGTAACTTTATAGTCAATAACTGGAAATCCTGCTAAAATTCCGCTATCTGCAACACTTAAAACTCCCTTTTCAACTCCGGGAATAAATTCTTTTGGAATTGCGCCACCTTTAATTTTGTTTTCAACTTCTCTTCCTTTACCTGGTTCTAGAGGTTCTACGTTTAATGTAACTTTTGCAAATTGTCCTGAGCCACCACTTTGTTTTTTATGAATATAAGTGACTTCAGATGACCCTAATATCGTTTCTCTATAAGCCACTTGAGGAGCTCCGACATTAGCTTCAACTTTAAATTCTCTTTTCATTCTGTCTACAATTATATCCAAATGCAACTCTCCCATTCCTTTGATAATTGTTTGACCTGACTCTTCATCGGAACTTACTCTAAAGGATGGATCCTCTTTAGCTAATCTATTTAAAGCTTCTCCCATTTTCTCTTGGTCTGCTTTTGTTTTAGGTTCAACAGCAATCTCAATAACGGGATCTGGAAATTCCATTGGTTCTAAAAGAACTGGTTTTTTTTCATCACATAAAGTATGGCCCGTAATTGTATGCTTCAACCCAGCTAACGCCACTATATCACCTGTAGTAGCCTCTTTAATATCCTCTCTACTATTTGCGTGCATTAATAGCATTCTTCCAACTCTTTCTGATTTTTCTTTCGACGAGTTGTATACTGAAGTACCTGTTTGTAATTTTCCAGAATAAATTCGAATAAATGTTAGCGAACCAACAAAAGGATCGTTTGCAACCTTAAATGCTAAAGCTGAAAATGGTTCATTGTCCTCAAATTTCATTTTAATCTTTTCCTCTGAACCTAGTTTGGTCCCTTCAATCGAACCCAGATCTTTTGGGCTTGGTAGATAATCTATAACCGCATCAAGTAACGGTTGCACACCTTTATTTTTAAAAGCTGAGCCTGTTATTATAGGAACAAAATTAAAAGATAATGTACCTTTTCTTATACATTTTATTAGATCTGTTTCAGAAGGTTCTTTTCCCTCCAAATAAGCCTCCATTAATTTTTCATCTTCTTCAACTGCACACTCAACCAATTCTTTTCTGTATTTTGTAGCCTTTTCCTTTAGGTCATCTGGAATATCAACATATTCAAATTTAGCTCCTAGATCCTCGTTTTGCCAAACTATACCTTTCATCTTAACTAAATCGACTACCCCTTTTAAATCAGCCTCTGAACCTATCGGCAATTGTAATGGTAAGGGTTTACATCCTAATCTATCTTTTATCATGTCGACACAACGATAAAAGTCTGCGCCAGTTCTATCCAATTTATTTACGAAGCAAATTCTAGGAACTTTATATTTATCTGCTTGTCTCCACACTGTTTCTGACTGAGGTTCTACTCCAGCTACACCATCAAATACAGCTACCGCTCCATCAAGAACTTTTAATGATCTTTCAACTTCAATAGTGAAATCTACGTGACCAGGTGTATCAATAATGTTTATTCTATTATCTCTCCAAAAACACGTTGTTGCTGCTGAAGTAATTGTTATACCTCTTTCCTGTTCTTGCTCCATCCAATCCATAGTTGCTGCACCGTCATGAACCTCACCTATTTTGTGACTCTTGCCTGTATAGTACAAAATTCTCTCAGTGGTAGTAGTTTTTCCGGCGTCAATGTGAGCCATTATCCCGATATTTCTATATTTATCTAAAGTGTATTTAGCCATAAATTTTTACCATCTAAAATGAGCAAAAGCTTTATTCGACTCTGCCATTTTATGTGTGTCTTCTCTTTTTTTAATTGCTGATCCCTTATTTTGTGATGCATCCATAATTTCTGCGTATAATTTATCTGCCATTGTTTTATTTTTTCTCTTTCTAGTAGCATCCATTATCCATCTTAAAGCTAACGCCTGCGCTCTTTTAGATTTGACCTCTACTGGGACTTGATAAGTTGCTCCACCTACTCTTCTTGATCTACACTCTAAGTTTGGTTTTACATTACTAATTGCTGAATTAAAAATTTTAAGAGGGTCGTCGTTATTTTTTGATTTAATTTTATCTAATGCGTCATATAAAATTTTTTCTGCAGTTGATCTTTTCCCATCATACATAATTGAATTGATAAATTTTGAAACCACTTCCGATTTGAATTTTGGATCAGGATAAATTTTTCTAACTGGAGCTTTTCTTTTTCTAGACATAAATTATTTTGGTTTTTTAGCTCCGTAAAGAGATCTTCTTTGCTTTCTATTTGCCACACCTTGGGTATCTAAATTACCTCTTAAAATATGATATCTGACACCAGGTAAATCTTTTACTCGTCCACCCCGTAAAAGGACAACGGAGTGTTCTTGAAGATTATGCCCTTCTCCTGGAATGTATGCAGTCACCTCAAAACCATTTGATAAACGGACTCTTGCAACTTTTCTTAACGCTGAATTAGGTTTTTTAGGAGTAGTTGTATAAACTTTCACACAAACACCACGCTTAAGAGGTTGTTTTTCTAATGCAGGAACTTTATTCCTCGCAACAGGTTTTATTCTACTCTTTTTAATCAATTGATTAATTGTAGGCATAATAATTTTTTGAGGTTGAAGTAAATGCGAGCCTGTTATTGTGTCAGTGTTTAAGGCTATAATCTGCCTTACTTCTAACGTTCAAAAATGCCGTAAACTAACATTGAATTGGTAAAAGTCAACATTTTAAGGATTAAAATTTAACCTTAAGCTGTTTGTTCAGGCGCAGTTGTGGCGGATTCTAGCTCTTGTTTTTTTAGTTCTTCTAATCTTGACTTATCTTGATCTCTGGCCTCTTTATCCCACCCGATTTTAGTAAGACCTGTTCCAGCAGGAACTAGTCTTCCAACTATTACATTTTCTTTTAAACCCTCTAACGAGTCAGTTTTGCCCTTGATTGACGCGTCAGTTAATACACGCGTAGTTTCCTGGAATGATGCTGCTGAAATAAATGAGTTAGTTTGAAGTGATGCTTTCGTAATTCCAAGTAAAACTCTCTCAAAAATAGCAGGTTTTTTCTTGTCTGTTCTTAATTTTTCATTAATACTATTTACTTCTAACAAGTCAATTACTTCACCTACTAGTAAATCTGATTCTCCAGGATCTTTAATCTCTACTCTTTTTAACATCTGTCTCACAATAGTTTCAATATGTTTATCATTTATAACAACTCCTTGCAGTCTGTAAACTTCTTGCACTTCTGACACAAAATACTCAGTTAATTTTTCAACACCCAAAATTCTAAGAATATCGTGAGGTGCGGGACTCCCATCTAACAAATACTCCCCTTTTTTAATCTTCTCACCTTGATTAAAATTAACATGTTTTCCCTTTGGTATCAGGTAATTAGAACTTTCTCCGCTAGCCGAAACTATTGAAATTTTTTGTTTTCCTCTAACCTCTTTACCAAATTCTATTACTCCATCATTTTCTGCAATAATTGCACTATCTTTGGGCCTTCTTGCTTCGAATAATTCAGCTACTCTCGGTAAACCTCCTGTGATATCTTTTGTTTTAGAAGTTTCTTTTGGCAATCTAGCTAGAACATCTCCAGCAGAAATTTTTTGTCCGTCTTTTACAGACAATATAGTGTCTGGAACTAAGTAGTATCTAGCTTCATTTCCATCAGCTTTTTTTATAATTTCCCCTTTTTCGTTTCTCAAAGTTATTCTAGGTTTTAATTCTGAGTTTTTGGATGACGATTTCCAATCTGTGACTGATTTAGAAGATAAACCAGTTGCATCATCTAATGTTTCTGTTAATGAACTGCCCTCCATTAGGTCCATATAATTAACGATACCACTTGTTTCAGCTATAACTGGAAGAGTGTATGGATCCCATTCGGCAATTTTTTTACCTTTAACAATTTTTTCACCATCTTTAAAAAATAATTTTGAACCATAATTTACTTTATAAATTGCAAGTTGCCTTCCGTTGTCATCTTCAATACTCAATTGAGTATTTCTACCCATTACAATTATATTTCTTTTTGAATCTTCAATTAGATTTTTATTGATTATATTAAGTTTTCCGTCAGTTTGAGATATTATTTGAGACTCTTCTTTAATTTGGGCTGTACCTCCCACGTGAAAAGTCCTCATAGTCAACTGAGTTCCTGGTTCTCCAATAGACTGAGCTGCAATCATTCCTACTGCCTCACCAACACTTACTAATTTACCTCTGGCAAGATCTCTTCCATAACAGACTTGACAGACGCCTTTTGTTGAAGCGCAAGTTATTACTGAGTAAACATTTATTGATTTTACCCCTGCAGCATCAATTTTTTCGCAGTCTAATTCATCAATAAGTTTATCTTTTTTGATAATAACTTCTCCCGTTACAGGGTTTTTGACATTTTCAGCTATAACTCTTCCCAGAACTCTTTCCGATAAGCTTACTAATATATTTCCTCCTTCGATTATTTCAGAAATAGTTACAGATGATCTTTTCTTTGGATCACATTCAGCTTTTGTAATCTGAACGTCTTGAGCAACATCACATAATCGTCTTGTTAGATAACCTGAATTAGCAGTTTTTAAAGCAGTGTCTGCTAAACCCTTTCTTGCTCCGTGAGTAGAATTAAAATATTCTAGTACCGATAAACCCTCTTTAAAGTTAGATATTATTGGTGTCTCAATTATTTCTCCTGATGGTTTAGCAATTAAACCTCTCATACCTGCCAACTGTTTCATTTGAGCTTGTGAACCTCTAGCTCCAGAGTCAGCCATCATGTAAACTGAGTTAGTTTCTATTCTGTCGTCATCATAAATTTTTTCGGCAGATGAAATTTCTTTCATCATTTCGTTTGCTACTGTATCTGTGCACTTAGACCAGACGTCAACTACTTTGTTATATTTTTCACCTCTAGTAATTAATCCATCAGAGTATTGTTTTTCATATTCCTCAATTTGTTTCTTAGTACTATTTATTAAATTTTCTTTAGTTTTAGGAATTAGCAAATCATCTTTTCCAAATGATATACCAGCTTTAAAAGCATGTTTAAATCCAAGTGTTTTAATTTTATCACAAAAAATAACTGTTTCTTTTTGTCCACAATATCTAAAGATTGTGTCTATCACTTCTGAAACATTTTTCTTAGTTAGCAATTTATTTACTAAGCTAAACTTAATGTTGTAGTTTTTAGGTAATACATTTGCAAGTAAAAATCTACCAGCAGTGCTAGTGTATTTCTCAATTATTTTTTTACCCTTATCATCGATCGTTTCAAAAGTTGAAACTATTTTTGTATGTAAACTAATAGATTTATTTTCTAAAGCTTGCTCTATTTCTTCTACACTTGAGAAAATTCCTTTAGGCTTTTTTTCTTCTTCTGAAGACTGAGATAAATAATAAATACCAAGTACTATATCCTGACTTGGAACTATAATTGGTTTTCCATTTGAAGGACTCAAAATATTATTTGTTGACATCATTAAAACTCTTGCCTCAAGTTGAGCTTCTAAACTTAAAGGGATGTGGACTGCCATTTGATCACCATCAAAATCAGCATTAAAAGCTGCGCAGACTAATGGATGAAGCTCAATGGCATTACCTTCAATTAATTTGGCTTCAAATGCTTGAACTCCAAGTCTATGTAGAGTAGGAGCCCTGTTTAAAAGTATTGGGTGTTCTCTTATAATATGTTCAAGAGAGTCCCATACTTCACTTTTTTCTTTTTCTACTAATCTTTTTGCTTGTTTAATTGTTGTTGCTAATCCAAGTTTATCTAGTCTAGCATATAAAAAAGGTTTAAATAATTCTAGTGCCATTTTTTTTGGTAAACCACATTGGTGTAATTTTAACTCTGGCCCCACTACAATTACAGATCTACCAGAATAATCAACTCTCTTACCGAGTAAATTTTGTCTAAATCTTCCTTGTTTTCCTTTTAACATTTCTGCCAAAGATTTAAGTGGTCTTTTTCCTGTGCCAGTTATGACTCTTCCTCTTCTTCCGTTATCGAAAAGAGCATCTACGGACTCTTGAAGCATTCTTTTTTCATTTCTTACAATTATGTCGGGTGCCTTTAAATCAAGCAATCTTTTCAGTCTATTGTTTCTATTAATAACTCTTCTGTACAAATCATTTAAATCTGAGGTAGCAAACCTTCCTCCATCTAAAGGTACTAGCGGTCTTAATTCAGGAGGAATAACCGGTACCGAAGTTAAGATCATCCACTCAGGTTTATTTCCTGATGATATAAATGACTCAATTAATTTTAATCTTTTAATTGTTCTCTCTTCGGTTACTTTAGATTTAATTTCATTAAGAGACTCTCTTAATTTTTTTTGTTCTTTTTTTAAATCTAGATTCACAAGTATCTCTCTTACTGCTTCTGCACCAATACCAGCTGTGAAGGCATCCTCACCAAACTCCTCTTGTGCCTTAAGTAATGCTTCCTCTGAAATTAACTGTCCTTTTTTTAGTGTAGTAAGACCTGGTTCCACTACTATAAAACTTTCAAAGTACAACACCTTTTCTACTTCTTTAAGCTTCATATCAATAGCCAATGAAATTCTACTAGGTAAAGATTTTAAGAACCAAATATGTGCTACTGGACATGCGAGATCGATATGTCCCATTCTTTCTCTTCTGACGTTTGATTTAGTTACCTCTACACCGCACTTTTCACAAATAATGCCCCTAAACTTCATTCTTTTATATTTACCGCAAAGACATTCATAATCTTTTACCGGTCCAAAGATTCTTGAACAAAATAAACCATCTTTTTCAGGTCTAAACGTTCTGTAATTGATTGTTTCAGGTTTTTTTATCTCTCCATAAGACCAAGATTTTATTTTATCTGGGCTAGCTAATGTAATTTTTATATTAGTGAAGCTATTTTCTTGAGTAATATTTTGATTATTAAAGTTTTTTGTTAAATTTTTTTCCATAATTAATTTAGTTCAATATTTAAGCCTAAAGCTCTTATTTCCTTTACAAGAACATTAAATGACTCTGGTACTCCTGACTCAAAATTATTGTTTCCTTTTACAATGGTCTCATATACTTTAGTTCTTCCAGCTACGTCATCGGATTTTACAGTCAAAATTTCCTGCAAGGTGTAAGACGCCCCATAAGCTTCTAATGCCCATACCTCCATTTCTCCAAATCTTTGACCTCCTAGTTGCGCTTTTCCTCCTAAGGGTTGTTGAGTAACCAAACTGTATGGACCGGTTGATCTGGCGTGTATCTTATCTTCTACTAAATGGTTTAATTTTAGCATATAAATAATACCTACTGTTACAGGTCTATCAAACCTTTCGCCTGTTTGACCATTCCATAAGTGAGTTTGTCCTGAATTTGGTAGTTTTGCTAAATCTAGCATCTCTGTTATATCTTTAGTAGATGCTCCATCAAAAACAGGTGTTGCAATAGGCACTCCATTAGATAAATTTTCTACAAGTTCAGCTATTTCTTTATTAGAAAGCTTGGAGATCACTTCATCATAATAAGTATTGCCATAAATTTCTTTTAATTTATCTTTTATTTTCAAAATTTGTTTTTCAAAATTTTTAAGATACTCTTTTATTTGATCACCTAATTCAGAGCAAGACCACCCCAAATGAGTTTCTAATATTTGACCTACATTCATCCTACTAGGTACACCTAAAGGATTTAATACTATATCAACAGGTTTTCCATTTTCCATATATGGCATGTCTTCAACTGGAACAATTTTACTAACAACACCTTTATTTCCATGTCTACCTGCCATTTTATCACCAGGCATTAATCTTCTTTTTACAGCAACAAATACTTTAACAACTTTCATAACTGTTGGTAAAAGATCATCACCTTGTTGAATTTTATTAACTTTGTCCTCGAATCTTAATCTTATATCTTCAGAGGCGTTTTCAAATTGATTTTTAAGTTTTTCCAAGTTTTCATTAATGTCTTGTTTTTGAAAGGAAATTTTCCATAAGTCTTTTAGAGAAAGATTTTCAAGATCATTTTTATTCAACGTAATACCTGGTTTTAAATCTTTAAATTGTTTATTAATACTTTGATTATTCAATAAATCAATCGCTCTCAGTTTAATATTTCTGTTTAATATTTCTTCTTCAACTTTTTTATCTTCTTGAACTGACTCAATTTCAGCACGCTCTATTGCTATAGATCTTTCGTCTTTTTCAATTCCATGTCTATTGAAAACTCTTACATC
>TARA_B100000963_G_scaffold84192_1_pt1 | contig 22018 bp, 24 predicted proteins | sample TARA_B100000963 | Tara Oceans TARA_B100000963 (sample SAMEA2622097) | marine metagenome | biome: marine biome (ENVO:00000447); feature: surface water layer (ENVO:00002042); material: "saline water (ENVO:00002010), including plankton (ENVO:xxxxxxxx)" | depth 5 m | reverse complement strand
TCATAATAAGGTAAAGTTAATATAAATATGAGATTTAGCAACAAGACAAGAGTTTTAATATATTCTGCTGTGATACTCTTATCTTCTTACATTGGATATCTGCTTGGCAATACTTTTTGTGTTGTTTCGGATGAAAGAAGCTGTGTAAGTACTATTTTGACTTACATAGGATCAATTAACCTTTTTAATTTGATTGGTATTTACACATTAGTTAATCTATCAGAAAAATCGATTACTGAATGGAATCAAAACTCAGAAGAAGAGTGAATTAATTTTTTAGAAATTTCATCGATTTCTTCTTTATGTATATCTTTATGAAATACAAGCCTTACGGATTTTTCACCTATTAATCCTGCGTTAATTGAATTATCGTGAAATATTTTAATCAATTTATTAGGATCTTCTTTTTCATTTACATTTAGAAATATCATATTTGTTCCTTTGTAAACAATGCTCTCAATTTTTCTTTTATTAAAATTTTGAGACAAAAATTCGTATACTTTTTTTGCTTTAGTGTGGTCTTCAAGAATAGATTCTCTATTTTCTAATGCTGTATTTGCCATTGAAGCAATTACACCAACCTGCCTCATTCCTCCACCTAACTTTTTTCTATATTCACGAGCTTCTTTAATAAATTCTTTAGAACCTAATAACATTGATCCAATTGGAGCACCTAATGCTTTTGAGAAACAGAACGTTAAACTATCGCAATAATCGCCATAATTTTTATTGTTATTATCTTCTAATATCGCATGCCAAACTCTTGCACCATCAACATGCAACTTAAGTTCATATTCTTTAATCTTGCTACTCAAGGATTTGATTGAGTCAAATGAAACAATTGATCCCCCAGAAGCAAGATGTGTGTTCTCAATTGAAACAGTTTTAATTTGGGGTTTGTGAACTTTTGACTTTAAGATAAGTTTTTCGACATAATCTAAATCTATCACACCATCTATATGCTGAGCATCACGAAATTGTACACGGGATAAAAAAGCTGCTGCACCGTGCTCGTAATTTTTGATATGTGAATCATGAGGTGTAATAACTTCTGTACCAGGTTCATTATGAATCAATAAAGAAATCTGGTTTCCCATAAGACCGGATGATACAAATAAGCCTTTTTCAAAATTAAGTAATTCTGCACAATGTTCCTCTAACTTATTAACTGTTGGATCTTCAATGTATTCATCATCACCAAGTTCAGCAGTAATAGCACTTTCTATAATTTCTTTCGATGGCTTCGTAACAGTATCAGATCTTAAATCAAACATTTAAATTGCTGCCTTAATATTTTTCATAGCTTGCCTTATTCTTTGTTTATTTTCTACTAAGGCAATCCTAATATAATTCTCTCCGTATTTACCAAACCCTACTCCAGGAGAAATAGCTACATTAGACTTTTCAAGTAAATTTAATGAAAATTTTAATGAACCATCTTTGAACTTATCTGGAAGCTTAGCCCAGACAAACATTGTTGCATTTGAATCCTGAATAATAAAATCTAGTTCTTGCAAATGAGATACCACCAAATCTCTTCTTTCCTGATAAACAGATGAAAGTTCGAATGGGTACTCATTTAGTTCATTTAAAGCAACTGTTGAAGCAATTTGGATTGGTTGGAAAGTGCCGTAATCAATGTATGACTTTAACTTTGTAACCGATGAAATTGCATCTCTATTTCCAACAGCAAACCCAACTCTCCACCCTGCCATAGAGTAACCCTTTGTAAGTGAATAAAGCTCAACACTATAATCACAATTTTTATCTGAACTCAATAGAGAAGGAGGTTTATTGTTATTGAAATAAATATCTGAATATGCAAAATCGTTAATAATTAAAAAATTATATTTTGAAGCTAACTCAACAAGAATGTCATAGAAAATTTGATCAACTGTCAAAGTTGTTGGATTATGCGGAAAAGAAATAAGTAGTACTTTTATTTTTGTACTTTCTAAAACCTGCTTTAATTTTTCCAAAAAGATAGGAACATTTAAGCAATTTATTTTGATTGTTTCAGCTTTTGCAATTAGAGGTGCGAAATGATGAATAGGATAACTTGGATCTTGTACAACTACTTTATCACCTGGGTCTAATACAGACATTAACAGGTGTGTCAATCCTTCTTTGCTTCCTATAGTGTTTACAACATTAAAATTTGGATCAAGTTCTACTTGATAATTCTCATGATATTTATTTACCATAGCTTGCCTTAAACCGTGAATTCCTTTTGATACAGAATATTTATGATTTTTTTTAACTTGAGCAGCTTCAATTAACTTTTCTACTACTTTGTTATGTGTTGGAAGATCAGGATTTCCATAACCTAGATCTATTATGTCTTTTCCAGAATGACGGGCAGAGACTTTTTTTTGATTTATTTCATTAAATAAATATTCAGGAAAATTATTTATTAACTCATTACTGAATTTATTCATTTTAAAATATTATCTATTGTTTTATAAAAAATCTCAGTATTAGAATCTTTTACAATAAATATTTTTTCATAGAATATATCATTATCTAAATTTTCAAAATGATTACGTCTCAAACAAATACTTAGCTCACCAACTGGATTTTTAATTTGCTTGTAATGTGATGACTTTGATTGAAAATCTTCTATCGTTCCAAGCCATTGATTTATTCCAAGTGAATACTTTAAAACTAAATCAATCTTTTCTTTTGAATTTCCTCCAACAAAAAGTTGTACATTATTCTTCTTGAAGTTTTTGTTTGATTTTATATCATTAATAACTTCTTCAAAATTATTAGAGTAATTATTTCTTGTTTCATATTTATTATCACCTGAGCCAATACCTAATTTAAAGTTTTTTATTTCGAGAAAATCATAAATGTAATTGTTAAACAAAGTTGAAAACTGTCTTGCGTTAACATTTAGAACACATACACCCAAATTCTTTTCGCCTTTTACAATATGATTTAATTTAACCACTCCATCTATCAAGTTATACATACTTAGGTTTCTACTAACTGGATTGATTGAGTGATCAAACAAGTAAATCGTATCAATCTCGTTAGATAATAAATATTTTGTTTTATTTACATAATCTTCTTCAAAAAAAGAGCCTGGTAGTAATACAGATTTAATTTGATTCATTAAATGCGCTTGCTGCTGCACCAATAATTCCAGAGTCCTCTCCCTGTGAAGCAATGTATATTTCAGGAAAATTTCTTGATGGAAATTTGTATCTATTCACTATATCAATTTCTATAAGCTTAATTAGATCAAAAGGTTCAGAGGACATTGTTCCACCAAGAACAAAAGCTTCATTATCGAATATTTCAAATAAAGAAACAAGTCCGTTTGAGATGTTTTGAATTATTTCATCCCTAACAGCGGCTTCAGAATTTGTTAAGCTCAGGGTGTTATCAAACAAAACTGAACCTACATTTTTGTTAGTAAATACTTTGGCGAATTCTGAATCTGGATTTTCCTTAGTTAGTTCTATACATTTTTTTGTCCACACCGAAGCTGCAACTGATGACTCGAAACTACCTTTCTTTCCTCCATCGCCTTCAACTTCCCTATCGTTTGAGGTAAGCATGTGTCCAACCTCTCCAGCGTTTCCTTGTCCTCTTAATAATTTACCTTCAGAGATTATTCCACCACCGACTCCGGTACCAAAAGTTAACATTATTAAATTTGAATATTTGTTTTTATAATTTAGTAAATATTCACAATAAGCTGCCACATTGGCATCGTTATCTAGATAAAATTCGTAATCTGAAAAATTTGTTAACTTTGAAAAATTAATACTAAATTGTAAATGTGGACCATACAAATATTTACTCTTTTGAACATCGACGAATCCTGGCATTGCAATTGAAACTTTTGAAATATTACTTATATTTTGTTTAATAATTGATGACAATGATTCAATAAATTTTTCTTCATTCTCTGGAGTTGGTATCTTATCCTTAAATATGATTTCGTATTTTTCATTTACAATACCATATTTTACGGTTGTACCTCCCACGTCAAAAGATAGGCAATTCATTATGTTATTGATGATAATTCTAAATATTGATTAGTTGCCCGAAAATAGCCAACATTAATACACTTTGTAGACTTTATATTCCAATATGATGCTTGTGGCTGATGTACATCTCCAAATAAAGAGAGCTGTGGTTGATATTCCTCTATAAATTTATTCAGACTTACCCAACCCTGTTCTATTTTATTTGTTATAACATCTGTCACCAACTCTTTTACCATTGGTGGTGCGTGAGTACAAACAATATCTACTTCTCTTAAGTTATATAATTTTTCAGAGAAAGTATCTTCATCAATTTCACCCCTTGCATTTATAGGTGTTGGCACTCCACCTCCCGCAAAGCCAATTTTTTTATTCTTGTAGTCTATTATCAAACCATCAACATTTTTTACTTTATTGCTTATGTATGAATTCATAATTTTTACATCGTCAACATTTCCAGGAATAAACCAAACTTCATAATTTTTAAGCACATTGAAAACATCTTCGTATTGTTTTAAAATTGCTTCCTGCATTTTTTTTGATATTTCATCTGGGTCATTTTGGTAAAGTTCTTTCCATAAACTTTTTCTTTCATTGAACCTATGTTCTTTTCTCAAATTTATTAATTTTCTAACATTTTCACTACCAAAAACATCCATAGCAATTCCCTGGCCATCTCTGTAATCTATCCAGTTAATTAAATCGCCTAAAATTACAATTGGTCCTTTGTCTTTAGGCAAAGAGCCAAGATGTTCTAATTTATAGTGGACATCCGATATGAATATCATTTATTCAATTAGTAACTGCTCCGGTATCAGAACCGCTAACTAGTTTAGAGTACTTGAAAAGCACTCCAGATTGATATCGAGGCTCTGGAAGAGTAAGTAAACCAAAACGCTTGTTCATTTCCTCTTCAGATATATTTAAATCTATAGTTCTATTTGAAATGTCAAGGCTTATAATATCGCCATCTTTACAAATAGATATTGGGCCTTTGTCAAAACTTTCGGGAGCAACATGGCCTATACACAAACCAGTTGTACCACCAGAGAATCTTCCGTCCGTAATAAGCAAAACATCCTTTCCAAGCCCAGCACCTTTGATTGCGGCAGTTATTTGTAGCATTTCTCTCATGCCTGGGCCTCCCTTTGGTCCCTCATTTCGTATGACAACTACTTGTCCTTTTTTAATATCACCATTAAAAAGAGAATCTAATGCATCTTGTTCACTATCAAATACATTTGCAGGTCCAGAAAAATTATTGACATTTATTCCAGCAGTTTTAACCACTGAACCATTTGGTGACAAACTCCCTTTCAAGACAGCTATTCCACCTTCGTTGGATATTGGATTATCTGGAAAACTGATAACATCTTGATTCTTTGGTATTTCTACTTTCTCTAGATTTTCTCCAACTGTTTTTCCAGTAACAGTCATACAGTCTGGATTAATGAGACCGTTTTCTAGAAGTATTTTTGAAACAACAGGAACACCACCGATTTTATCTAAATCAACCATATGAAATTTTCCAAATGGTTTCATGTCTGCAAGATGTGGTACATTGCGACTTAGCTGATCAAATGATTCTAAACTTAAATCCATATTTGATTCATGCGCTATAGCTAGCAGGTGAAGTACAGCATTTGAACTACCCCCTAATGCAAGCACAGTTGTTATTGCATTTATAAAAGCATCTTTTGTCATGATATCTCGAGGTTTAATATTATTCTTTAATAGATAATTTAATTGTTTACCAGATTCTTTGGCAGCTTCCCTTAATCTGTCATCCTCTGCTGGTATTGACGCAGTACCAGGTAAGCTCATCCCAATAGCTTCACCAACTGATGCCATAGTATTTGCTGTAAACATTCCCGCACAAGAACCTACTCCAGGACATGCTGCACACTCAATTTCATATAAATCTTCTTTTGATATCATTCCTTTTTCATATGCACCGATACCTTCAAAAACATCAACTATTGATATATCTTTCCCTTTGTATACGCCAGGTAAGCTACTTCCTCCATATAAAAAAATAGCTGGTCTATTAATTCTCCCAGCAGCCATTAACATACCTGGCAGTGATTTGTCGCAACCAGCTATTGTAACCATTCCATCAAACCTCTCAGCATGCATAACTAACTCGACTGAATCAGCTATAACTTCCCTAGAGACAAGTGAAGCCCTCATTCCTTCATGACCCATTGATATGCCGTCAGAAACTGCAATAGTTGAAAAGATTAACCCTGCAGCATCTGGACCATTAACTCCGACCTTTGCGTGTTCAGATAATTCAGGACCTGTGAGATTGCATGGTGTAACTTCATTTCCAGCAGATACAATACCAACCTGAAATTTATTAAAATCCTCATCATTTAACCCTACTGCACGAAGCATTGCTCGAGCCGCAGATTTGCTTACACCCTGTGTTACGTCATCAGATATTTTTGCCATAGAATAAGAATAGATTATTTAACCAATGAAATCATTTCTTTTAATTTTTCATATTCTTTTAAAATAATTTGATTGCCAGGATCATATGTTTTGATTAACTGTTTACATAAATCCACATTTCTAGATTTAAAGAGAGCCCAAAGCACATAAATTTTTAAATGTGTTGAGAGCTCTGAATATAAATTTTTCAAAAAATCAGAAATATTGTTATCAGGATTGTTACCTAAAGCAATTATTGCATTTCTTTTTAAAAATTCAGCATTTCTTTTGGGAATGTAAAACCAATAATATTTTTCAAGTAATTTGTTGTCATCAGATTTAATAATTTCTTTTAGATTTACTTGTTGGTCTTCATTAAATGTTATATTTATTTTATTTTCTTGACCTGGTGGACATGATGTAAGGCAATCATCGCACCCATAAAACTTGTTTCCTATTGCATCTCTTATTTCGTATGGAATAATTTCAGGGGATTGTAACCAGTAAGAAATACATTTATTTGAATCTAATTTATATTCCCTGTCCAATGCTCCTGTTGGACATGAGATTTGACACAAATTACATTCTCCACAAGAAAAATTAACATTTTTATCTTCCACAAAATTTAAATCAACATATATTGTTGCTAGAAGCTGCCAAGGGCCTGAACCTGGTGTAAGCATCATGGTGCTTTTACCTTGCCAACCAAGACCAGAAGATACAAAAAAAGTTCTATCATAATGGCTTGGATTATCAATAAATGAATGGAATTTTATATTTAAGTTTTCAAATACTTTTTCAATTTCTAAAATTTTATTTTTTAAGGGTAGGTAATAGTCCTTTTCTGCAAATCTAGCTATTTGACCATGGCCAGGAGAAACAAGCATTGATGGTTGTGTTTTGTTCTTATAGTTGTAAGTAAGAAGAATTGCAGATTTAGCCCAGCTAAACTTGTCCGCTAATCCAGAATATTCCGGTTTAGAGAAAGTGAATTTCATATTTGCATGAAGTTTCTTATTTTTAATTTCACTAATTTGTTGTTCAAAATTTAATTTAGAAGGAAGATTAGTTACTCCTAAATTAAAATTCGAAGACAATTTTATACTATTGTCTTCGAAAAAATTTATGACATTTATATCTTTCATTTTTATAAGGTTTTACTATAGTTATTCTAAATGAAAAATTTAATTGTCTTTTCAAAATTGGTGCTATTACTTATTTAGCGCTCATTTTGCTTTGATGAGCGCCTCCCAAAAAAGGGGGGCTTTTTTTTAGGATTGATATATAAAAGATATGACAAAAGATAAATTAACTGGTGCAGAGCTAGTAATCAGAGGTTTAGAACATCTTAATGTTTCTACCGTTTTTGGTGTACCAGGTGGAGCAATACTGCCTGCATATGATCCATTATACGATAGCCCTATTAGACACATACTCGCTAGACATGAACAAGGTGCCGGGCACATGGCAGAAGGTTACGCTCAGGCAACAGGTGAACTTGGAGTTGTAATAGCCACTTCTGGCCCTGGTGCTACAAACTTAATTACACCCTTAGCAAATGCATTAATGGACTCTACCCCACTGCTAGCTATAACTGGACAGGTTGCATCAGATGCTATTGGAAATGATGCTTTTCAAGAAGCATATACTGTTGGCCTTTCAATGGCAGCTACAAAACATAATTATTTAATAACAGATGCTTCTGAAATACCACAGGTCTTAAAAGAAGCAAAATATATTGCCACAACAGGTAGGCCTGGTCCAGTATTGATTGATATACCAAAAGATATCCTAAATCAGCAAGCTTCTTGGGTTGAGCCAGGGGCATTAGACCTACCTGGTTACAAACCTACTCTAGAGCCAAATCCTAAAATGATTCAACAAGCAGCCAATTTGGTTAAAAAATCTAAAAAACCAATACTATATGTCGGTGGAGGAATCATTCATTCCAAAGCCAATAACGAACTTTTCGAGCTAGCAACAAAATTTAACGTACCGGTTGTTACAACCTTAATGGGAAGAGGAGCATTCCCTGATGGCCATGAATTATGTCTTGAAATGCCAGGAATGCATGGAAACTATACTGCTACGACATCTATCCAAAATGCCGATTTATTAATCGCAATTGGTGTTAGGTTTGATGACAGAGTAACCGCTAATCCATCATTCTTTGCACAAAATGCAAAAGTAATACACGCAGATATAGATCCAGCTGAAATTGGAAAAGTGAGAGAGGCGGAAGTCCCAATTGTGGGAGATGCAAAGAGTGTAATAAAAGGGCTCACTGAAGCACTTGGCGAGACAAAGCTAAATACTGAAAAGTGGATCTCAGAACTTAAAGAAATGAAATCTAAATTTCCACTGGCTTATAATCAGGAAGATAAGGGTCCACTTAAGGTTCCTTATGTCCTTGAAGAACTTCAAAAACTTACTAAAGAAGAAGCAATTGTTGTTTCAGGAGTTGGACAACACCAAATGTGGATTTCACAGCATTGGAACTTTACTGAACCAAATACATGGCTAAATTCAGGCGGACTAGGAACTATGGGCTACTCACTCCCAGCTGCAATCGGAGCTAAGACTGCTTATCCTAATAAGTTAGTTTTAGCATTGGATGGTGATGGATGTTTCCAAATGACATGTCAAGAGCTTATTACAGCTTCAACTGAAAATATTCCTATAAAGATTGTCGTATTTAATAATGGTAACCATGGAATGGTTCGTCAATGGCAGAAAATATTTTACAATAGTAAATTTTCAGCTTCCGAACTTACACATGATACACCAGATTATGTAAAATTAGCAGAATCCATGGGCGCTGTTGGGATGAGAATGATGGAAAAATCGGATGTTGAAAAGGTTTTTAACAAAATGCTAGAAATAAACGATAAACCGGTTTTAGTAGATTGTGTTGTTGACCCAGATGATATGGTATTTCCTATGGTTCCTGCAGGTGGAAGTAATGACCAGATAATTATGAATAAAGAAGATCTTAAAAATTTATGAGTGAAAGAATTTTATCAGTCTTAGTAGAAGATAAGCCTGGAGTATTGGCTAGGGTGTCCTCCACTATATCTAGGCGTGGATTCAATATAAACTCTCTTTCAGTTGGACCTACAAATATTGAAGGTAGGTCAAAGATGACTATAGTTACTGAACTTGATGCCGTTGAACAGGTTAAAAAACAGTTAAACAAACTTGTTAATGTAATAAAAATAGTTGAACTTGATCCATCTATGACAATTGAAACTGAAGTTTTACTTTTAAAGGTTTCTATTAACAAGGATTCCCAAACTTCTGTAATTGAAAAAGCTTCATTATCAAATGCCACTTCTGTAGATGTAGGGCAAGATTTTGCAATTTTTGAATTAACAGGTTCATCTAAGGAACTCGACAAGTTTGAAGCATTAATGAAGCCGTTTGGAATTATAGAAATGGTTAGAGGTGGAAGGATTGCACTTCAATCTAATTTGTAAGGAGAATATATGGAAAACAAAATAATTTATGACTCATCAATAGACCAAGAATTGATTAAGTCAATGAAAGTATCAGTTATAGGTTTTGGTAGTCAGGGTCATGCTCATTCACTTAATTTACACGAGTCAGGTGTGGATATAACTGTTGGTTTAAGAGAGGAATCTGAATCCTTTAATAGAGCTAAGGACATGGGTTTAAAAGTTGCTAACTTAGAAAATGCAACTAAAGATGCTGACATTATAATGCTACTTTTACCGGATCAAGTCATGGCGGATGTTTACAACTCTGAAATTTCAATGCATATGAAAGAAGGTGCTACTCTCCTCTTTGCACATGGTTTCAACATTCACTTCAATGAAATAGTTCCAAGAGAAGATCTATCTGTAGCTATGGTTGCACCAAAGGGTCCCGGTCATCTATTAAGAAGAACCTATGCGGAAGGTAGTGGTATGCCTTGTCTTGTAGCTGTTCATAAAGACGCCTCAGGAAATACTGAAAATATTGCAATGTCCTATGCGTCAGCAATTGGTGGAGGTAGAGCTGGCATTTTAAGAACTACTTTTAAAGAAGAAACTGAAACTGATTTATTTGGTGAGCAAGTTGTTTTATGTGGAGGATTGACTGAATTAATTAGGAATGGCTTCGAAACGCTTGTTGAAGCTGGGTACCAACCAGAAAGTGCTTATTTTGAAACTTTGCATGAAGTAAAGCTTATCGTTGATTTAATGTATGAGGGTGGATTTGAGTGGATGAGGCATTCAATATCTGACACAGCAGAATATGGCGATTTTTCAAGAGGGTCGAGGATAATAACATCTGAAACAAAAGATGAAATGAAAAAAGTTCTTCAAGAAATTCAATCAGGTGCATTTGCTAAAGAATGGATGGCTCAAGCTAGAGAGGGTGCTCCTTTCTTAAATGAAAAAAGAGAAGAAGCTTCGAAGCATCAACTTGAAGAAGTAGGTAAGAGTTTAAGGGAAATGATGCCTTTTTTAAATGCTAAGGATATAAAAAAAGATAAATGAGTGACGATAAATTAGTAATATTTGATACGACACTTAGAGATGGTGAGCAAAGTCCTGGAATAGCTTTAACTCCATCTGAGAAGTTGCTAATTGCACAACAGCTTGAAAAACTAAAAGTTGATGTGATTGAGGCCGGTTTTGCTGCATCATCTCCCGGAGACTGGGAGGGTGTTAATTTAATTGCAAAAAATATTAAAAATTCTACTATTGCTTCACTTGCTAGATGTCACCCAGACGATATTGAGCAAGCTTGGGAAGCTATAAAGATTGCTCGAGATTCAAGAATTCATGTTTTTACTTCTACATCGGAAATACACATGGAGCATATGTTGAGAAAAACTAAAGAAGAAGTGATTAATGATACGAAAGAATCCGTAAGGTATGCAAAAAAACTTTGTGAAAATATAGAATTTTCTGCACAAGATGCAACAAGAACCGACAAAGACTTTCTTATAGAAGTATTAAAAGTAGCTGTAGAAGAAGGCGCTACAACTATTAATGTTCCCGATACTGTTGGATATGCAACTCCACAGGATTACCTAGACCTATTAAAGGCAGTTTACGATGAAGTTAAAAGTGGTAATGAAGATGTAATTATTTCAACACATTGTCACAATGATTTAGGCTTAGCAGTAGCTAATTCACTTACAGCAATTACAGCTGGTGCGAGGCAAATTGAAGGAGCGATAAACGGTATTGGTGAAAGAGCAGGTAATACTTCAACTGAAGAGATAATTATGGCAGTAAAAACAAGACAAGATCAATTTGGTGTTGAAATAAAAGCTGAAACACAAGAGATATTTGAAACTTCAAGATTAGTATCAAAATTGACAGGATATCCAGTTCAATACAATAAAGCAGTTGTTGGAAAAAATGCCTTTAGCCATGAATCAGGTATTCATCAACATGGTTACCTGAGGAATACAACTACTTATGAAATAATGTCTCCAGATTCAGTAGGTCAAGAAGCGAAAATAATACTAGGAAAGCACTCTGGTAGAGCAGGATTCAAAGATGCTCTGGACAAATTAGAAATTAATTTAGATGAAGACGCTTTCAATAATGCATTCGATACTTTTAAAAAGATTGCTGATAGAAAAGGTGAAATTGTAGAAAATGAATTAAGAGCAATAGTAGGACAAGTTGAAACGAAAAATGACAGCGCAAAACTTATTTCCGTTTCTGTAAACAGTAAAGACGAATTCGCTTCAGCTAGTATTACTCTAAAAGTTGGAGATAAAGAATTGACTGAAGAAGCAACTGGAGACGGTATGATTCACGCTGCATTTACTGCAGTTAAAAATATTTTAAAATCTGATGCAACTTTAATCGATTATAGAGTTGAAAGTATTACTAAAGGCGCTGACGCAACTGCAGAAATTGTAACAATAATAAATGATGGACACTTAATGAAACAAGGAAGAGCTGTTTCAACTGATGTTGTACAAGGTTCAGTAGAGTCATTTTTGAATGCTTTAAATAAATGAGTAAACAATACAACATATCATTACTTCCCGGTGATGGGACTGGACCAGAAGTAGTAAATGAAGCTGTAAAAGTTCTTGAAAAAACATCTAAAGAATATGGTGTAGATTTTGTTTTTACAAATAATGATTTAGGTGGTGACAGATATTTAACAACTGGTGAACTTGTCACAGAAAAAGATATTAAACAGTTCAAAAATTCCGATGCAGTTTTATTAGGTGCAATAGGTCATCCAGACGTAAAACCAGGAATACTTGAACAAGGAATACTCCTTAAGCTAAGAAAAGAATTTGATCAATATATTAATTTAAGGCCTGTAGTCCTCTATCCGGGAGTGGAGACTCCCCTAGCAAACAAAAATCCAGAAGACATAAACTTTGTTGTTGTTAGAGAAAATACTGAAGGACTTTATGCTGGAGCTGGTGGCTATATTCATTACGGAACTGAAAACGAAATTGCTACTCAAGAATCTATTAATTCTTACTATGCAATTCATAGGTGTATCAAATATGCATTTGAATATACAAAAACAAATAATCGTAAAAAAATTACATTGTGCGCAAAAACTAATGTTTTAACCTATGCGCATGATTTGTGGGAGAGAATCTTTTACGATGTAGCAAAAGAATATCCAGAAATTGAAACAGATTATGGCCACGTTGATGCTGTATGTATGTGGATGGTTAAAAATCCAGAATGGTTTGATGTAATAGTTACTGATAACATGTTCGGAGATATCATAACTGATTTAGGTGCGATGATTCAAGGTGGAATGGGTATTGCTGCAGGTGGAAATATTAACCCCAAAGGAGTTTCCATGTTCGAACCAATAGGAGGTTCGGCACCAAAATATACTAATAAAAATGTAATTAACCCTTTAGCGTGTATAGGCGCTGCTGCAATGATGGTAAAGCAGCTTGGAGAAGAGAAATATGCTGACAATATAGAGAAAGCTGTAATTGATACAGCTATTAAACTTAAGTCACTTTCAGCAGGAAAAATGGGTATGACTACATCTGAAGTTGGCGACTCTGTAGTAAATTCATTGCAAAATATTAATGACTAATGAAACTACTTATCTTGAAAATCTTTTAAGTAATAGAAAAGTAGTTAGGAGCTATCAAAAAGTTAAGGCTGATAAAGATAGCTTAAAAAACATTGCAAAGTACTCAATAAAAATACCTACCGCAGGATTCTCAAGAGGAATTGAAATATTGAATACATTTGACATTGAAAAAATAAAAAATGTGTCAGAAATATTTAATGAAAATAGCTTCAAAAAAGATAATCAATCTCCTTGGATATCAAATTCTTTAGCATTGTTTTTTTTAATGGTAAATGAGGGTGAATATCACAAAAGATACTCATCCTCTGACAAAACAAATGCTGTTAATTCTAAAGAATGGGATGTTCCATATTGGTACGTTGATGCTGGAGCCGCATTAATGAACTGTTTACTACTTGTAGAAGAAAAAGGTTTTGCATCAGGGTTTATGGGACTACATAATATAGACAGAAAAAAAATACATGAATTGTTCAAAATACCAAATGATTATCAAATTGTTGGAATGATTACGGCAGGAGTAGAAGACAGCAACGTAGTAAGATCTAAAGAGAAGAGTATAAAAAAGAAACTTACCCATAATGAATTTTTTAGCAAATAAAAGTATCGAATCACTCAACAACCCCGAATACAAATTTCTAATATCTTTAAAAAAAAACCGTAATAGGAAATCATCTAAAAAATCGATTTCTGAAGGTTTCAGAGAGTGTTATAAATTACTATATTCAGATTATGAAATAGACACTTTGTATTATTGCAATGAACTATTCATAGGAGAAAATAATAGCGACCTAATTGATGAATGCGAGCAGCAGCATATACGTATTGTAAAAGTATCTGAAAAAGTTTTTAGAGCTATGTCGTATAGAGATAGGCCTGATGGATTCATGACGGTTTTTAATACAAAGTATTTAGGACTACCTAACAAAATAAATGGGCCAATATTAATTCCTGACCAAATAGAGAAACCTGGAAATTTGGGAACAATGATTAGAACTGCCAAATCTTTTGGAATTAATAATATTTTTCTTTCTGATGAAATTACCGACATTTTTAATCCAAATGTAATTAGAGCTTCTATTGGACATATATTTAATATGAATATCTGTAGTGGAAGTAATAATAAGATAATAGATTTTTTAAATTCAAATAAATATCAAATCCTTCTCCTAGATCCTGAAGGTGAAAAAAGTTTAGAAAATTTTAAACCAAAATCTAACTTTGCTTTAGTAGTTGGTGCAGAGCAATACGGTATTTCTAATGAGTGGTTTGAAAACGAATCTGTAGCCTTAAGCATCAGGTCAACTAATGGTGTGGACTCTTTGAATGCTTCTACAGCTGCTGCAATTGGCATGTGGGAATTAACAAAATAAAATTGGATTTTTTAAAAGATAAAAATATATCAATTCTAGATGTAGAAACTACTGGCATTAAAGCTGGAGCTAATAAAATTATTGAAATCTATATTTTAAAAGTATTAAATGAGAAAGTAGTTGGTGAATATTATTCAAAATTTAACCCCAATCAAGAAATTCCTCTATTTATATCAAACCTGACAGGAATATATCAATGGCATTTGAAAAATGCTCCAATTATTGATGATGAAATCTTAAATATTAAAGATTTTGTATCTGATTCGGTAATAATAGGTCATAATTTAAAATTCGATTTATCATTTTTAAACTATGCGTTAACAAGTAACAATTTACAGAAGTTTAATAATGAAACTCTAGATACATTAAATCTATCCAGGGCATTATTACGTTCTAAGGTGAAAAATCACAAATTAGTGACCTTAAGCAAATATTTTAAAACAATTAATCAAAATGAACATAACGCTAAAGCTGATGTACTAACTACATATGAGGTTTTAAAAAATTTGTCATTATTTGAACAATTAAAAGATAAAAAAAATGTTGAAAGTGTCAATAATTATTTAAACAGTATTGATACACATTTAAAAAGCAAATTTAGCATAAAAGATATTCCAAATACACATGGCGTATATATATTTTCAAACAATAAAAATGTACAATATATTGGTAAATCTAATAACTTAAAGACCAGAATTAATTCACATTTGAGTTACTCCCGGAGTTACAAATCAAATAAAATAGTCAATTCATCTAATAATTTACAAATAATTAAATTAAATAATGAACTTTCGTCACTTATTGCAGAACACAGATTAATAAATAAATTAAAACCATCGTTGAATAGAAGTGGTCGAATATCAAGAAATATTTATTGGATAAAGTTGAAAAATAATAAACATAATTTTGAGATTTCGAAGATAAAAAATTCAAAAAATACATTATTTCAAATTGGCCCTTTTTTAAGTTATTCAAAAGCAAAAGATTTCAAACAATTCTTAGATTTCAAATTTGAAACCTTAAATTGTAGGAGTAACAATTCTAGAAAATCACAGTGTGACATATCTATACTGCTTGGTACTGACTGCGCTTGTGTAGAGTCATTTAATCTTGATATTTACTTGAAAAATATTAATGAAAAATTAGTTTTATTTTTCAAGAATAAAGAGAAAGAGTTAAAGAATCTTACCAAAGAATTAAATCAACAATCTGCTTTGCAAAATTATGAAGAAGCTCAAAAATTAAAAAATTTTATAAAGATATTAGAGAACTACATAGATTTTGAAAAATTTATTTCTAACATATTAAATCTAGATGTAGAAATTATAAACTTATTAAAAAATTCAAATATTTATATATCTGAAAATAAAATAAATCTTAAATTAAATCTCAAAAGTGAAAATGAAAACTTTGTTGATTTTGATGACGAGAATTATACAGAAATTAACTTTTTCAATGAACTTCAGTTAATTTTACGTTTTATTAGAAATAGAGAACCTTATACAATAAGTACATGAGTTTATTTTTTAAATCATATAATTTATCACTTGGATACGGGAATCAAATTGTAATAAGTAATAAAGATATTTCTCTAGAACTTTCAAAGAATTATGAAATCGTTGGTAAGAATGGTTCAGGTAAAACAACACTGATTATGTGTATCAGCAATAATTTTATTGGAAATACTTTTAAATCAAATATTGAAAGGGGACGTAATTCAATAATTGAAATTGGATCAACTTCTTCTTTAATTCCAAAAATGTCATTAATTGAAAATATCGATTATTTTCTTCGCAATGAAAATTTAATTGAAAATCATGTAGAAGAAATATTAAATAAGTACGAGTTGTACGACTTTAAAAATGACTTGGTTGAGGACTTTTCCAGTGGGATGATAAAAAGAGGAGAAATTGCAATTGCAGATATTAAAAATCCCGATGTCCTTTGTGTCGATGAGCCAATGGTCTATCTTGACAAGAGTGGAGTAAAGCTTTTATTAGATCTATTTAAAGAAAGAGAATTAGGCGAAAAATCTACAATTTTATCAAGCCAAGAAAGTACCAACGCTCTTACTAATATTGAAAGAACTATAAACCTAAATGATTAAAAAATACATAATTAAAAAAGAAATCAGTATGGAATTTAGAAACAACACTTCTTTATTTTTAATTACACCAACAATGTGTGTTCTAATAATTGTATTTCCTATACTGTCAGAAAATAGGTTCCGAATTGAAAACGATATTTTTTTAATTGTTGAACTTTTATTTTTAATTATTTTTGTAACCCTTTTTTCAATAAGAAACCCTCTTGATGAACAAAAGCTGGTCAAAGAACTGAATTTCGGATCAATAAAAAAGGTTGATTATTTTTATAGCAAAACAGTTTCAGAAATCATAATATTTTATCCCCAAATTATTCTTCTATTAATTCTTTTTTCTGGATTTACAAATACTTCGCTAAATGCATCACTATTCCACATTTCATTGGCTGTAATGTTCTTCTGCCTAAACGCAATTATGATCAACTTATTTTTTCAAGTATTTACAAGTTTTAGTAATAGATTTGTGCAATTTACATTAATCGTTCCTATTTATATAGGTTTTGCAATTCTAATTGCTCCACTTTGGTTAGGTGTAAATCAGGAAATAAGTAATATTTATTTAATGATGTATTTAGGAATAACATTAGTTGTCTATGCATTTACTAACTTTTATTTAAGGAGTACAAAATGATGTTATATGGACCTTTAATCGTATGGCTAGGTATATCTTTCTTCGGGCCCTACGATGTAACTCAAGGCATTTACTCTAAGCTTTTGTATATTCACGTTCCTACTGTCTGGGTAGCATACCTTGGTTACACACTAACTTTTATATACTCTGTCTTATACTTTTTTACTAAAAAAAATAAATATGATTCTTTAGCTGTTGCAAATGCTAAATCAGGTGTTGTATTTACTATCGTCACGTTGCTAGCTGGTTCTTACTGGGGTAAACAAACTTGGGGAACTTGGTGGGTCTGGGGTGATGCAAGACTAAACTTAACAGCTATTCTTTTGCTTGTATATCTTGGGTATATTGCATCAAGGCAATTTAATAAAGACCTTGGAAAGACTGCAAAAAATTCTTCTTTCATTGGAATTTTTGGTGTAATACAAATACCTATATTACATTTTAGTGTTATCTGGTGGAGATCAGTTCATCAACAAGCAAGTATCTTAAGTCAAGAAACTGTAGCGTCTGGTGATGCTCCTATGTCAACTGACATTCTTGTAACTTTACTATTAAGTGTTTTATTAGTTACTCTTGTTCATGTATTTCTATCTAAAAGGTTTCGAATTTCCAATGATATATTGTGGGACGATTATTTAAATCCTAAATCAAGAGCTAAAATTTAAATAGAGTGAAAAAAAATTTAATAATTGTCCTTTTGGGCATTGGTTTGATTATTTACGCAAGTACTATCATTGCTTCTAAAAATACGATTTATTATTATACGACTTCTGAGACAACTGGAATAGAGATTTCAAAAAATGAAAGAATTAAATTGGGGGGATTTGTTGTTGAAGATTCAATATCTAAAAGTGGTGGATTTACAATTTTTACAATTACTGATGGTAATAAAGATATTGCAATAGTGTTTGATGGATTTGTTCCAGAATTATTTCAAGAAAATATGGGTGTTATTCTTGACGGAGTTCTTGAAAATAATACTTTCTTTGCAGATGATATGTTAGTAAAGCATGACAATGAATATGTTTCTAGTGATGGCGAAACATACAACGTTGAAAATTACTCAGAATGATTTACAACATCGGAATTATTTTTAGCTGGATCAGCTTTGCAATGCTGATATTTTTATTTTTAAACAAAAAATCTATCTATACAGAAGTACTTGTCAGAATTAACCTATTCATTCAAGTTTTTTTATTTTGCCTTTTAGAAATTGGTCTTTTTCTGAACGATTTTTCTATATCTTATATTGCCAATTATTCAGCAAGAACTACTCCCCCTCTTTATAAATTTGCATCTCTTTGGGGCTCTTTAGATGGGTCTATATTGTTATGGAATCTTTGCTTAAGTTTATTTATGTATCTTTATTTAAAATTTTATAAAGATAATTCGTCAGATCTAGATATTAAGATTTTTTCTCTCATAATGATATTCTTTGTTGGATACACAGTTTTTAGCTCATCTCCGTTTGCTGGCTGTATAGAACTTGCAGCAGTAGGATGTAGTAGCTCAACAATTCTGCCATTTCAAGAATTAGTTACTAGCAGTATCGGTCGTGGGCCTAATCCACTACTGCAAAATCATCCCCTTATGGCAATACATCCACCAATGTTATATATAGGTTACGTTGGCATGACAATGCCATTTGTTGCTGCAACGAGTAGGCTTTATTCAAAAAGTGATAACTCTAATTCATGGGTAGAGGTTGCTGAAAAAACAACCTATATTCCTTGGTTGTTTTTAACGATAGGTATTACATTAGGTGCTGCATGGTCATATGAAGTATTAGGATGGGGTGGATATTGGGCATGGGATCCGGTGGAGAACGTTTCGTTTATTCCCTGGCTACTTGCCACAGCATTTCTTCATTCTTCAAAAATACAAAGATCTCAAAATACTCTGTTAAATTGGAACTATATCCTTGTCGGCCTAATGTTCTTATCAACAATATTTGGAACATTTATTACTCGTTCTGGTGTACTTATTTCGGTTCATGCCTTTTCTAATGGAAATATTGGAACTTATCTATTATTTGGAATGTTGTTTTTTGGATTAATATTTATTGTTATAGGTTACAAAAATATTGACTATTTTTCTAATTCCAAAAAAATAGATAACTGGTTCGGTAAATCAGGTTTTTTTGTTTACAACAATATATTTTTATTTTCTTCTGCTTTAGTAGTTTTCATAGGAACTATTTTTCCACTAATTTATGAAACGTTATACAACCGACAAATAACAATTGGGAGGTCTTATTACGATATTTTAGTAGGTCCACTTTTACTTATTTTGTTAGTTCTGATGATCTTTTCAATTAAATTGCCAATAAAAAATTTAAACGTCAAAAAATGGATAGAAGAAAATAATATTGTTATAAATAGTTCTTTGATTATAAGTATTTTTATATTGCTGAACTTAAATAATTCATACATATTGGTGATAACATTAGCTATTTCTGTTTTGTTGATTTTTGTTATTTTTGCTAATTTATATAAAAATTTTAGGAATCAAAAATCAAATTCTTCATATTGGACAGGCCAAATAGCCCATTTAGGTATAGGAATTTTTGCTCTAGGTATAATTTTGAATGTAAGTCAAAGTTACTCTACTGAAATAGAGATTGATTCATTCGAAGAATTTAATTTTAACAATCAAACTTATTTCGTATACGATTCTATTGAAGAAAGCTTACCTGAAAAAAATGTAATCAAACTTCCAATTTCAAATCAAAATACAACAAAATATACATCTCTCAATATATTTAAAAATTCATCCCAACAAGCTATTAGTTCTCCAGCCGTATTTAGGACTTTATTTAATGATATCTATATAACTGTAAAATTTATAGATGAGAGTAGCTATAAGCTTATTGTAAGAAACAATTATGGAATTTTTATTATGTGGATTGGATTATTTGTGTCGAGTATTTCTTTTTTTCCTAGGTTGAAGAAATATGCGAAATAAATATCTAACTATTAGCTTGATAGTTTTATTAAGCATTTTCCCAACCTTATTCCCAGACGATGAGTCAAGATATGAAGAATGGAGCAAGTCCTTATTATGTCCAGTATGCCAGGGTGAGACTATTTTTGATTCTCCTTCAGAGTACGCTGATGACATGGGAGCCATTCTTTTAGAGCAAATTAATAATGGTATGAGTGATGACGAAATATATTCTTTCTGGGTCTCAAGATACGGGGAAAGAATAATTACTAATCCAATAAATCGAAATTTGGAAATACTTATAATCCCGTTAGTTTTTATATCAATTTTTGTTTTGCTATTTATTAGGAGGCTATATGTTAAAAAATAAATGGTTTTATGCAGGAATTTTTTTATTACTTTTCCCATTATTTTTATTATTTAACTTAAATGAAAATACATCAAATATTGATAATGCTTCAACTAATTTAGAAAATGTATCAAATGCTGAAATGGAAAAAGTTATAGAGCTAAATCCAGATATATTTCCTATGAGAATCGCGCTTGCAAATAGGTACTTCGAAGAATTTAACTACTCTAATGCTTTACCCCACTTTATGTACGTTGCACAAAATGTTGAAGATTTAGAACTAAAAAGCCTTGCGTTATCACAAATTGGGTGGATGGTTCATGACTCAGGTGATACACCTACTTCTTTAAATTATATTGAAGAAGCATTAGCGATATCTCCAGATTCACTTTTAGCAAAAACATATTACGGAATTATCCTAATTCAACAAGAAGAAACAAGAAATGAAGGATATGAAATATTAACTCTTTTAAAAACTAATCCTGTTTTATCAAAAGAAGACCTAGGAATAATCGAAGAAATATTAGAAATTTATGAAAATTAAAATCCTAGCATTAGCTTTATTAATTTCTTTTTGTAGTGCAGATGCAGTTAATGAAAGAATCTTTATAGAACCTTCAGATTTAAAAAATCTAAAAACTTTAGATACGGGCAAAAATATTGATATATCTGAAAATGATTTATTAATTATTAATTACTGGGCTTCATGGTGTTTGGAGTGTATAGAAGAACATCCTTACCTTATAGAGATATCAAAAACTAAAGGATTTGAAAATGCTGTTTATATGCTTTCTTTTCAAGACAGCAGAGAGAACGCACTAAAGTTTGTTTCTGAATATGGTACTGGGAATATTAATTACGTAGTTGATGAAAATAGTAAAGTAGCAATTTACTCAGGTGTATTTGGAGTACCAGAAACACACATAATACAAAAGGGTGAAGTGATTAAAAAGTATATTGGACCTATATCAATTAGCGATTTACAAGAAATTATTAATAATTATTCACATCTAACTAATTAAGAATTACTATAAATTAAGTGAGATGGATAATCGCGATTTATCGAGGAAAGTCCGGACTCCAAAGAGCAATAGAGCTGGGTAACTCCCAGGCAAGTAATTGACGGAAAGTGCAACA
>TARA_B100000963_G_scaffold14524_1_pt1 | contig 22076 bp, 23 predicted proteins | sample TARA_B100000963 | Tara Oceans TARA_B100000963 (sample SAMEA2622097) | marine metagenome | biome: marine biome (ENVO:00000447); feature: surface water layer (ENVO:00002042); material: "saline water (ENVO:00002010), including plankton (ENVO:xxxxxxxx)" | depth 5 m | reverse complement strand
TTAGGAAGAACATCTGAGATCGCTACCTTTTGGGAACAGAACGTAGCCAATAAAAAGATCCAGGTATCTGTAGTAGATATGCCACAGCTAGATGACAAGATGGTAGGTGGTATTGCCTGGATAAATTCTATGGAGAGAAAAGTTATCTCTGAAAGAACTAAGGTAGCTATGTCTAGGATCAAAGAAGAGATAGCTCTTAATGGATCATACAAGACCAAGGAAGGCAATGTAATTACTAGCCTTGGTGGAACATCCAATAAGAAGGCAAGTGCTGTAGGCAATGCTCAGATCCAGGCCAACGCAGATAAGTTTGCAGCTAACGTATTACCTTTGATCCAATCATTGAAGGACCAGGGATTATCTCTGAAGGCAATAGCTGAAGAGTTAAATGAAAGACAGATTAAAACTAGAAGAGATACTGAGTGGTATGCCTCTTCTGTTTCCAACATATTAAGGAGGGCAGCATAATGAGATGGACTATAAAAGATATCCTGGTAGGGATAGTTGAGATGGTTGCGATGGTAGGATTGTTCGCAGCCATTTATTTATTTGCAGTAATGATGTGTGCAATTAGTGATAAGTGTGCAGCATATTATGGAATGATACCAGGAGGATCAATATGATAACAAGTAAACATACAAAACTAGGACAGGATCTCAGCTCATCTGAGATCTCTGATATTGTCCTGGGAGAAACTGCATTTAGTAGCTGTCATAAAGTTTATGATGCACATCTTATGGCAGTTAAGAATGTAGAGGTTATGTCTGAAAGAAGAATGACCAATGCTATGATCAGAGGATTATTCCTGGAACAATCTGTAGCTGATTGGTTTTATTATCTGCTGTGTGAAGAGATCAAGGATACTGATATCGTCATTGAGATGTTAGATCCACAGGATGCATCCAGGCCACAGGATTATAATCCGGACCTGGCTAAGTATGGACTAGGTGCTAGTGTAGATAGGATCCTGGTATGTAGTGAGGATGTTACAGTAGTTGTTGCCGGATTTACTTTCCATCTAAAGAAAGGAAAGAATATCCTGGAGATCAAGACAGACTACTACCACACCGGCAAGTGTAAACCGGAATGGCAGATCCAGGTACAGCATCAGATGATCTGCACCGGTACTCAATGTGGGATCATTGTATGTAAGGATCAGACCGGCAAGTTAAACATCTATCAATCCAACATCAATGAGAAGATGTGTAAGTTGATAATGAAAAAGGCAGAGGACTTTTGGAGGAGGATAGATGAGGAGGATCCTTATCCACCTATCATTAAACAGGAGGACCAGGGCCTCAGATCTAAAACCTTGGATGAAACTATACTCAAGAAAACTAATCAAGATGTAGTGCAGCTCACAGAGGACTACCTGGTAGCCTCAGTTGAGGAGAGGAAGTGGAAGAAAACTAAGGACAAGTTAAAGGAAGATCTATCTGATGTATTAGATAGCCTGGACCTGGATGTCCTTACAATACCAGGACAATTCCAAATCAAATCTCATTACTCTGAGGTAGAGAAATATACTATTGAAAAGAAACCTACCGGAGTTATGAGAGAACAACATTCATTTACAGTAAAGGAGATAAAGGATGAATAAAATTATTACAACGTCAGCAGAAGGACTAGCTATGTATATGGACTTGGCTGAGAAACTATCCAAGGCAGAGCTTGTTCCTACTCAGTACAGAGGTAAACCTAATAACATATTGGTAGCTATCCAATGGGGAATGGAGCTAGGCCTTACACCTATGAGAGCTCTACAATCTATCGCTATAATAAATGGTAAGGCATCTATCTATGGAGATGAATTGCTAGGCCTGGTTAAATCTCATCCGGCCTTCAGAGGATGTGAAGAAAAGGTAAAGGATGATGTAGCTACCTGTACTATCAAGAGAGATGTAGCCGGAGAGATGGAGGTTACTGAGAGAACCTTTAGTAAGGATGATGCAATTAAATCTAAACTGTGGGGCAAGGCCGGACCCTGGCAGCAGTATCCGGATCGTATGTTACAGATGAGAGCTAGAGGCTTTGCAATTCGTGATGCATTTCCGGATGCCATCAAGGGGATAATCACATATGAGGAATTACGAGATTACCCCCAAGAGGCACAGGGAGGAAATGTTAAAGTAGCTGTAACACCTAGTGATGCAGAGGATCTAGATGCATTAGCCAACAAACTTGAGGCTCCTGTTATTGAGGATCAATCCTCTAATAAACTCACACAAGAACTAGTCATACCAGGAAAGGAAAGCAAAACCTTTGATAATGAAAAGGCCTGGTGTGATGAGTTTGCTCAAATCCTAATTAGTGTAACACAGGTATCTCATTGGACCTATGAAACAAAGAAGGAAAAAGTAGACAGCTTTACGTCAGCAAACATTAAAGTTCTTGAGAGCATAGAGGATCCGGATCTCAAACAAGAGATGAGAGATAAGGTTAAAAAGTTTTATGAGTATATAGAACAAGAGGAGCACCACGCACAGGAAAGCCTTAATGCTATGGCTGATGAAATGGATAGTAGAGGAGAGCCGGATGAGTAGACAAGGCCTTACACCACAGCAGCACCAGGTATATCAGTACATCAGATCTTACTATACAGAGTATGGTTACTTTCCTACACAGCGAGAGATAGCCATAGGTAAGTTAGATGGAGAACAGGTTATACCTCACAGAAAATCTCCGGCTAGTATACATAGAATAGTAAATACCCTGGTGGAGAAAGGATGGTTATATAAAACACCAGGCAATGCTAGAGCACTAGAGTTTGTTTAGACCGGAGCTACTATTGGTTCATTGTATTCTGATCTTGCATCAAAGGATGGACAATCCTTATCTGCAAAATCTCTATGACCATAGACCATAATGTTAGGATACTCTTCTTTGATATCCTCAATGAGATCTTCCAGGGCAATGCGTTGAGCATCTGTCCTGGTATCTTTTGATTTCATATCTTTATCTACACCACCTATATAACAGATCCCTATGTTGTGGTTCTCTCCAATTGTGTGAGCTCCACTAACACCAACAGCTCTACCTTTATGGATAGATCCATCTAGCTCTATTACAAAGTGGTATCCAATATCCCTCCATCCATTGTCCTCAACGTGCCACCTTTTGATCTCAGATGTTTTAACATCTCTACCTTCCGGTGTAGCTGAACAATGGATAATGATCTTATCAATATCCCTAGCCATATTAATTACTCGTTGCTGACTTGCTCTTCTCTTTCTTGTTACCGGATAGATCCTGTTGTCCTGGTGTAGTATCCGGTGCAGATCCTACTGCTGACATCAATGGTCTATCACTTGCCGGAGATGTACCTTTGTCCGGCTTGTATCTAACGATACCTCTTGAGGACTTACCTACTCTATTCTTTTTAACAATAACTTTACTAATTGATTTACCAACGATGGATCCAATAACTTCAGCCTCCAGGCCTTTACCTGTTCCGGCTTTCGCTAGATCTTTTGAGATCTGCCTGGCTAACTCTTCTCCTGTTGTACCTTTAGGTATCGTTGTACTCTTAGATTTCTTAGTTGGTGGTCCTGGTTTTTTTTTAGGATCACTCATTATTTCTTCAGCCATAACTCATCCTTTCTTTTTTGTTCTAACTAAATCTGCATCAGCCTTTCTAACTGTCGCCTTACCTTTTGCGTGTGCTTTTAATCTTGCCACTCCCCAACTGTAAGCTGATTGTCCAGGCCTGGACCCACTACTAAAGAAGGCCCCCATACCACGTTTCATTATCTTGTCTGCTTTCTCTTTACCAAACATCTTTCTATATTTTTCCGGAGCTGCCATTATGCTTTGTCCTTTGCTCTAGCCTTTGAGATCCTATCCATCTCCTCCGGTGTTAGTGTTCCATCCTTATACTGTTGAGCTGTAGATACTAGCTCAGACATTCTTAATCTTTTGTTCTTAGATCCGGATACATATTTCTTTGGAACTTTAGTACCTGGTACTTTTGCTACAGGTTTAAATCTTTTACTGCCTGTGTTTTTCTTTTTCTTCATCATACCTCTAACCTCATCTGCACCTTGCTGTGTAGGTTTGAGAATAAAACCAATAAGTTTGGAAAATTTTTTATCATTCTTTTCTGCCATTACTTTTTCATATTCTCCCTGGCTACACCTTTACTCTTCTCCCAGGATCTCATTCCGGAGAGGCCAAGTAATGCCATAGTTAAACTGATCAATCCTTCAGTTTCTATTTCAATCATTGGAACATCTGATCCTGTAATAAGAAGGATCCATTGTAACAATGGTTGTAGGAAGAATGACCACCCTAGGCCCAGGGCACAGATCCACATTATAGAGGGCCTTGCACCGGCTACAAATAAGGAAGGATGTTTTGCCTGTTCAAGGTTTACCTGGATCTGCCCTTTGTCCAGGGCGATCATTTCTTTTTTTAATTCGTGATTTAGTTTTCGCTTTAAATCTTTGTCCTCTACGAATTTATCAAGTAGCTTTTCGCCAATCCCTAGAGCTGATGTAATTACCGGTAGCATATATCCCCCTTACTTTCCGTTCCTACTCATATAGGCAGAGCTGCCCATATAGAAACCTACAATGGAGCTGCCACTAATGAACAGTAGATCACTAACTGAACTGAGCTCTTTCAATCTAGCTAGATCTATTATTGGTGTTAGTAATATCGTTGCGTATAATCCCATAAATATTAATGTGTATGTAGCCATCCTTCGTTGAGCTAATAGTTTTCTTTCCTTTGCCTCATACTCTTTTATCTCCTTGGCTAGTTGGATCTCCTGGTCTGTGACCAACCCATCTTGATTGAGATCATAACTCTCATACCTGGATCCCTTCTGTAATTTCTTCTGTGCCATCAGAGTATTTTCATCCCTTTAAAAACTACTAATAAAACAATAACGAATATTGCACAGCCTCCAACAACTGCACCCAATATTGTTAGTGTGTTAATAAACTCTTCCTTCGCTACCTCTCTTTCCTTTTCTGCCTGTTGTCTTTTCTTTCTTGCCTCAACCTGGAACCGGACCCAATCGCTATGTAGTCCTGGTCTGCCCAGGTAAATCATCATACGTTTTAACTCTTCCTCTTTCTCTTTGATTTCTTCCAGGGCAAAGAACTCATCAAGATCTGTTTCATCCTTGCCGGTAAACTTACTGAATATAGAATTTTTCTTTTTATCTTTTTGCTTACGCAGATCATCTGCTGCGTGTGTAAACTGACTAATACTTTTTGCAACTGAACTGAGCTCTCTACCATTTTCTATAGCTTTCTTTATTGTGCTGTAGGCTGCGTTGCATATGGCTATATATTCTAACAATCATTTCTCCAGGTTATCCCAAACCTTTTAGAAGAATGTTAGTTAACATAACTATCATTGTTCCGGCAGATCCCAGGATTATTATTTCTAATCGCTTTACTCTTCCCAAGATCTCTGCCCAACGTATTGAGCAAATCTCTTCGTGCGTATCTATCCTGGCTTGTAACTCTGCATTAGTCATCTTCTTAGTCATCCTTCTTTGGCCTACCTCTCTTTTTACCTGGGGCATTTGAGCTTTCCTCTTGCTCTACCCCAGGCTCTTGGTCCTTACCGGACTTCTTGGGAGCTGCTTTACTCTTCCAATCTTTGGGAGCTAAGTGTGGATTTAAATCATATAAGTGTGGCATTATTCCTCCTAGCCAATGTTAAACTCTGCATCCCACCAATCATCAACCTCCTTAACCATAGCTGCTATATCAGTAGCCATAGCTTTTGATGTGTCGCTGTCCGGTGTTCTTGCCATTTTCAATTCTTGCTCTACAGAATATTTATCTCTGATCGCTTTACTTTTTTCTCCATCCATCTTTTCTTTTATGTCAACTCTAGCTAACAATTCTTTTTTCTGTGTGGATGTACCTTTAGTAAGAGTAAGGTTTAGATCCTTATTAAGATCTAGGTATACTGTTCTGTCTGCTGTTTCCATAACAACATAATCTGCATACCACTTAATACTGTCTGTAGTTTCTACAGGATGATTGATCACTCTCAGATCAATATTCATTTTATATAATGTTCTTGCCATATACCTATCCTCCTTAACCTGGTGTTAGCTTTACCCATTGGGCAGATCCATATGCGTGATTGTTACTGAAGATACCATAGTTGTTATCGTATCCTTTTGCCCATAAACTACCGGCACTATCTCTAAGTATTGATACATAATATCCGGAGTAGTGATGACCAAAACAGTACATATCCTCTACAGTAGTATCAGTTAATCCTCCATACTGACCTGTGCCACTAGCATTTTGATGTGACCAAGGAGAAGGATAAGGAACTGCACTAGTATAACTAACAGCAGAATGATTGTTTAATACACCTCTTGCCTCATAACCAAAGTACCAATGCCTACCATTTGTATCTATCATATAAACAGCCGGAGCTTGATATCCGGATGTCATCTTAGGATACCACTTAGCTATAGATGTTCTAGGGAATTGGAGCTCCGTAGTTGATATAGATCCGTCTGTAGATGAATTGATAGTATTGTAAATATTAGTTCCATATACATCTGTTACAGGCTGATCCCAATTTGTATATGCAGTTGTATTACCTCTGCCCAAAGTTCCGTATCCATTGTATCCGGCATTGTATATGGTGTTATTAGGATTGCCTGGTGTACCACCAAATGCGTGAACAGATGATGTTGTTCCATATCCTACTACCATAATAGAACTAAAGGTTAGAGATCCACCAATGTCTGTCCAGGCAGATCTGTTAGTTGTTGATCCATCCCCAAGGTTTCCGTTACCATTGTAGCCAATTCCGTAAAGATCTCCATCTGATTGCAATGCATACACAGGCCCATTTATACCACCATTATAGTAGTATGTTACTTGGTTTACGATCTGTACCACATTAGATACACCGGTAATTATAGAGAATGATGTTTTAGCAGATCCACCCTGTTCTCCATTATCATTAGCACCTGTACTCCAAACTGCACCATTAGTATCAATCAAATGACAAGATCTATAACCGGCAGAGATAGAAAGAACAGATCCTGGAGCTGATATAAGTTGAGGCTTAGTAACATTGGATGTAGATCCGGAACCAAGAGCTCCACTACCACCGGCTCCAAAAACAAATAACCTATTGTTTTCATCAATGAGATACCATTTCTGAGAACCACCCATACCTTGATAACCGGCAATGTTAGGCATAGCCACACCAATGATACGAGATTGTAAACTATTCCAAGTAGCACCCACACCAACATAAGGATTTCTTACCCATTGATGTCTATCTACAGTAGAGTTAATTCCTAATGCACCTTCGTTGTTCTGACCATTAACAAAGATGTTACCTTTGTTTGTAAGAAACAATCCAACATTATACATATACCATAATCTAACAGGATACTCATCTGCTGCCATACCACCAAATTCAGTATTGATGGACATAACAACTCTACGACTATGGTTATTGTATCCGGCCCCACTATATGCACCACCTAGTCCACTTTCTGCCGGAGAGTATCCGGTGTGAACAATTTCATAGTTAGTATTGATGTACATAAACATTGGAGTAGATGTTGTTGGTAGTGTTCTATCCCTTTTAACAGGACCACAGGCTCCGTTAGGCATACCATCATAAGGTATATATCCGGTGGTATAGTTAGCTAACCAGGGATACTTTCCATCACTAGCATATGTACTTGAGCTGTCCATATCTGCTACTGCCGGAATGTTAGATCCTAAAATCTTATAACCTTCATATCCACTTTGAGCTGCAAAACTTAATCCGGATGATGATGCAGTTAACACCTCTCCGGCATTACCTTTAGCTAATCTAATTTGATTAGATCCATCGTGAGTTAGAATATCTCCGGCTGTTGTCAGTACAGTTGTACCTTCAGCCATTATGTTCCAATGCGTAGTATTTGATGTGGTAGGATTACCGGCATTGGTTCCGGTTTTACTTGTTGCATTTACATATATCCAAGAGCTGCCACCAAAAGAAACAACATCATCTTTCTCGTATGTTGTACTAGTCGCAAATGCTCCTTTAAATGTAAACTTTAATTTACCTATGTCTAATGTTGCCACCTGGTCCTCCTTCTATGGTAATGTGACTTGCAAGTGTCCATTGTTATCTATGGCAAAGGTTACATTACCACTCGCAATTAAATAGTTATCATCATAATCTGAGATCGTTAATGCCTCAGATCCTCCGGATGTAGTGCTATCTACTTTTAAAACTCCTGTTGCACTATCCTTATACAAACCAAAAAACCTGGATCCTGTAGCAGCTCCCACTTGTGTAGTGATAGCCTCTGCTACTCTAAGAGGTGTCATACCTTTAGTATTGTTTGTACCTGTTTGTGCCTCAACCTGTGATGCTATAGCTGAGAATACACCATCATTACCGGCTGCCCCTTGAGATCCCTGGGGAATAGTAAATGTAAAATCTACATTACCTGTTCCGGTGTTAAAGTTTGCTGTTGCTGATGCTGATGATCCGGCAGATCCTGTTGTAGTATTAGATACAGAGGCTGAAGTTATTGATGAACTAACTGCCTCCGGATTTCCTGTAGTAGAATTAAATCCTAATACTTTGCCGGACCTGGTAGTTTTGTTTGGTAAAGTAAAATCACTAGAGTTTGGTTCATCAACAGGAGCTGTTATAGATCTACTGATCCTCTCCTCTTGATCCCCAATTTGCATAGTGATTGTATCAAAATCTCCCTCCAGGGCAGATGCTGTTACATTGCCTCCGGATGAATAAATACTAGCTCTAGATACAGGAACATCAGAAAGTATAACTACTGTATCAGTATTAGTAGGAGCTGCAACAAACCGGACAGTACCTGTTCCGTCTGCGTTTAGTCCGGCTGCACCTGTAGATGTAACAATAGAATAGTCTGTAGTTTCTTGTTTAATTGAACTACCCAGGTATACCTTAATATCTGATGTATTGTTTACCTGGAATGAAAAACTAAAATCTAATAGGCTGTTATTACCTACAGCAGTAACTCTTCTAACCTGGTCATTAACACTAAATGTTGCCATATCTATACCTTTTCTTATTCTAAATATACCATACCTAGATCCCTAATCCACTACAGTTAACACTAATCCCCAATATTCACAGGTATTTAGTACCCAAACAGCTCTTGCATATTAAGTTTGTTGGCCTCCTCTACCTCATTAGGATTAGGATTAGTTACTGTAGTTGGTTCTTTTAAGGTGTTATTTTTGTATGTATCAATCTGTAGCTCTATTGCTCTTAGCTCCGGATATTCCAGGACAAGTAATTTTTTTGCGTACTTTAGATACTCAGAGTGTACACTATCCAACATAGCTGCTTTATGTCCTTTGTGTGCCGGTATTCTCTTAGAAACATTAGCCGGATCCGGCATTGTCAAATATGCATCACTCTTAATAAGTAAGTTAAATTTATTTAGGATACTCATAGGTACACCACCGGCTCCAGGAAGAGCTCCTTTAATAAATGCATCCTTACTAAAATCTCCTCTTTCCGGATAGTTATACAGCTCTAGGAACCTGTCATACTGTTCGTTGTTTAGCAGTATGCCTTTACCAAAAACCCTATGAGATAATCTAGGAAAACCATAACCAATTACTTCTAACTCTTTATTGAGCTCAGTTTTACCAGGTAGATTTATAATCTTAATTGGCGACCAATAATTCCAACCGGATCCCTCAGTTTGTTTTATCTCTTCATACCATCTGTTTTTAAGAGTAGGTAAAGTAGATGAACATCCAATCGTTCTAGAACATTGTTTGTTAAGAGCTCCATACCAGGCTCTTTCTATTCCTTGTCCTACCATATAGTTAGATGTGTATTGATCTCCTGGTAATGTGTTAGATGCTAGAGGATGTTGCACTCTTTCTATATTACCCTGGATAGCCGGTGGTGTATAAACACCAAATGCCTTAACGTGTTCTTTTACAGTAAGACCGGCAGAGGCTACCTGTTTAGTTAGCAGCTCTCCTATCCTTGCAATTAACTGATCATTACTTTCGTATGGAGCCTGTATAACCTCTCCTAGATCTCCTAAGAATTGCATCATAGGTAGAGCTGTGCCTACATATTTCATTGATGCAAATGCACCACCAATCATTATATCAAGAATATCATCCGGATTATCCATATACTTAACAACATCTTTGGCATCTGCCATCATACCCAATACACCGGATATAGGATCATACCTGGCATAGCTAATCCAATCCCAGGTTCCATCATCTTTTTGTACACCAATAGAATAAGGTTTATGATGTTGTAACCAGGTTTCTCTCATCTTAGGATCTGTTGGTCCATAACCTGTTATTGTTACACTATCATTATTTACACCGGCAGATATTCCCATACCAATAGCAAAAATACTTGTTAGTCCTGTAGCTTTAGTTATAGCCTCTTTTCTTTCTCTAGGATTTCCGTTGAGTATCTTATCTCTTACACTAGGCATAATTAACGCAAATGGTCCGGATCGTTCTGTGATCCTTCTGACGATCTGCGTAGGAGTTTTGTAAAATGGTATCCATATCTTAGCTATAGGATGATTTATAAATTTACCTATCTGAGAAAATGCCTCCGGTAATTCATCCTGGAATGTGATCATCCTGGCAAAATCACTTGCCTCATTGTAAGTATCTGCTGAATTTAGTGTATGAACAAACGAGGCTTGACCTTCTTTTTTTGCGTATTCTACAGCCTCTTCTCTGTTTGCAAATGTTATTGGCTTTCCATCTTTATCCTTGCCGGTAAAGGTTTTAGGACTTTTATCATATCCATCTATAATACTAGTAATGGTATCTCTTTTGTTTCTGAAGGCTATAGCCTCCATTTCCATACCTCTAGATGTAGCTTTAAAAAATTCATCTATAGCTAACATTGGCCTGTATCCGGCCATCCTCATCATTACACCAAAAAAATCTAAAGCATATGCTGTACCGGTTTCAGCTCCGGATTTTATATCTGTAAAACCTTTTTTCTGTAAACCAAATCCTGTGCCGGATATAGATCTAGAATTTACATCTAGTTTAGATACACTATCAGACATTGATTTTTCATTAATCAATGCGTAGGTCATACCCTTAATAGCCTGGGGAAAGTATTTAGCCATAGCCTTATACATTATAAGACCTTCCCTTACCTCTCCGGATAACATCCTTTCAAAAGGTACAAGGCTCATAAAGGCCATCTGACCGGCTGCGTTAAATGAGTGTGTAGTTATAGAAGATAATAATGATGTTTGATAGAGCTCTACTAATGCATTAGATCCCATACCTAGTTTGCCTCTTAACCATCCCTGGGCAAACTTAGTCCTAGCTCCGTTTCTAGGTAGGTTCATAAATCTATCAATTAATAATTTTACCTGGGCCTCTCCTCCATTAGCCTCTATGTATTTGTGGACATTGGCATCATTAATATCAAACGTACCTTTACCACCTATCATAGTAGCAACAACATCTTCTCCTGGTTTAATACCGGATGCGTGTTGATCTACAACATTGCCCAGGCTATTGATGTGAGAGTTACTAGGAGCTGCAACTATTTTTTGTGATACCATAGCTCTACCTAGATCTGCTGTGTTACCGGCAAGATTTAGTGTAGCATATGCATAAAGACCAATTGATTGTTGTAGCTTGGCAAGATCTACTAAAGATCCACTTTTCTCATATTTTTTAATTTGACGATATATAAGGATCTCAAAAGATAAAGCTGTCTTTCTAGCTGCCAGGAGCTCTGCATAACTAAATGGTCTATCTCCAGGTTTCCTGGTAAGCATATTTATAATAGATTGCGTAGCTCCTATCTTATTAGCCTCTTTGAGCATCTCCTCAAAGGTTACTCCACCCTTTCTTATAAATTTCTTTTGACCATTTACTTCTTCTACTTTAACTAACTTGCTTGGCTCTACTCTAATTTTTTTGCCATCAACAGTAGCATCCTTGTACTCATCATAGATCTTTTTCATTAACCTTTTTAAGGTTAGATCTAGATCTCCTGTTTCTTTATATCCTGTTTCAAAGTTACCCAGGTTCAGTAAACTTAAATCTATATCTTTAAAATCCGGATCTTCTTTAACAACAAAGTTAACTAGATCCTCTACCTCTTCTGCTTTAAGAGGTCTAATAAATGTAGCACCACTTTCATCAGTAACAGCTAGATCTTCTGATTGGATCTTACCGGCTGCCTCGCCTTTTGGTTTATTTACATTAGCTGTAGTGTCTTTTGTACTTTCTTTGCTAAGAAATTCGTTAACACCACTAACAGCATCAGATACTACTTCTTTACCTTTTCTAATAATAGTATTGCTAAGTGATGCTACTTGTACACTACCATCCGGAAACTCTTCCGTAGGTCTGTACTCAGTACCATTATCTTCTAGCTCTGAGCCATCTTGAATATTGGAAGGATCTAGTTTTTGATCTGTTGCTGCAATAACAGAGTTATCATTTTTTTCTTCATCAATGAATGGAGGATCCTTTGGTATAGACATTAGTTACCTCCCTCTGTTGTAGTGTTTACTCCTCCGGCATCTCCTCCGGATCCGGATCGCTGTTCATTGGTGTTTGTTCCTTCTCCAGGCCTCGTAGTGCCTGTAGAAATGTTTCCCTTGTCTTGTTGTTCTCTTGCGAGTTGGTCAAGTTTTTGTCTGTCAATTCCTGGTTGCTCATACCATAGTCCTTTCTCTTTTGGGAATTTTACTTTAAATCCTTTAGGTAGTATACCACTCTTTGATTTTCGCACAATGGCTAAGAAATCTTTAAAACCTGTAGGAGTAAAGGTTGCTTTAGATCCATCAGATAATGGGAAATCTACAACAGTTTCTCCATCTCCAACTTTTCTATAAACAGCTCCACCTTCCATCATAGTCCTTTTCATTTCTTTTACTTCAAGATTTTTAGTAGATCCCTCTGTAAAGTATTTTAGTGTGCTATGATCAACAACTTGATCGCCTTCTATAACCCAATTCTCCCAATGCCATCTACCTATAGTGCCATCCTCCGGCCTACCAAGTTTTTTGTACACCTCTTTAATTTTATCTCTAAGACCATTCTCTAATGCCTCAGTATACAAGAGTGCTCGTGGTCCTCTCAGTACACCTACAATCCCACTTTTAGTTGTTACACCTTTTTTTGTATATCCATCATAAATATTAAAACCATCAAACCTTCCATCATCCCATAAGTGTCTACCCTGGATACGATCTAGCACCAGGACATCATCCTTACCACCTACCAACAATGTAAAACTTACTACCTTGTTATCTATACCGGCTTTATCAGTAAGGTTCATAAACTCTCTTCTTACTTTAGCAGCAGATATGTTTGGATTTGTCATTAGCTTATGCATATGTACTATGACACTATCGTTAGTACCTGGTACTTTCTTTGAGAGCTGCAATAACATTTTACCGGCAGCATTAGTATTGTCTGTAGATTGTTTGCCTGGAGATCCTTCCGGTATAATAGCACTTATGGTTTTATTCCAGGTAACTAGATCAGCCTCAGTAAAATTACCATCTACTGCTTTTTGTACTAAAGGACCGGCCTTATCTATGATATCAATAAAGGCTCCCTCTTGTTGATATGGTCCTTTGCCTCTAGATAGTATTCCCCAAATAAATAAATCTGCTGTCATTTTAGGATCAGCTTTACCACTTTCGTATATGCCTTTTATATCCTTAACAAACTTATATCCTCTATCCACACCTTCTTTTAATTCCGGTGTTAAACCTGTCCGGATCTTCTCAACCATCTTGTCCGTATTGTTAAAATACTCTAATGCCTTCATTGGAGGGAATGGTAGATACTCTCCACCTATTGCCTCGTTTTGGAATTTGTTCCAGGCATCCGGAGAGCTCATAGCATTTTTATTATTTTCCAATGCTAGATCTATATTAGTAAAATTCTTTTCTTTGTTCGTAGGTATAAATGCTTGAGTTACCGGAAAGACAGGTTTCTTTTCTGTTGCATTATTTTTAATTGAAAGTTCCGGTGGTACTTTGTTGTAGTATTTACCATCCTGTGGAGCCATCTCATATGTAACGTCTGTAAAATCATCTTTAGTTGTTGTTGTGTTCGCTGTAGGTTCAACCTTTGTTGTTGTTTCTTGTGGAACATTCTCCAGGGATGTATCCGGTACTAGATCTATTTCAGTTTGTGATTGCGTATTAACTTCCGGTTTCTTTAGAGCATTACCTAATTTATCAAATCCTTTTTTAACTACCGGAGCTGCAACCTCTAATCCTTTGGTTAAGGTATTTCCAAATATTGTACCTGTTGCAAATGCACCGGAGTTCTGTAAATAATTAAACTCATCCTGGAGATCTGCATCCATTTTAACTTTCTGTCTGATACCATCTTCCAGGGCAAAGTATGATCCACTTTCTACACCTACCAGGGCAGCCATCTTAGATGTGGTAGCAGATACAATCTTCTTAAACAGACTTTGTTTGATAGCTTTCTTGGTAGCTTGTTTACCAATAAACTTAGGTATAAGAGCTAATCCTAATGTTGTAAGGCCAACGTAATTAGTTACATCCTGTGATGTATAATATAATCCGTTCTTAAAGTTTCTAAGTAGAACACCATCTCTATCTGCTGTTTCTAATAAATAGTACATAGCTTTAGATACATCTATTGGTGCATCACTCATCTTAGCTGCATCTATGCTCATATAGGATATGTTGTTTAGGAAACTGCCCATCCAATCTCTACCCCACTCTGCGTATTCTTTATCTGATTTAGGACCCTGGCCTCCTTCTGTTTCCGGATCCTGGTTGCCTATCATATTTTTAGCTAATGTAATGTCTGATGTTTCCAGGTAGTGATACATAATCTTAGATGCAGTTATCCAGGCCGGATCCGTTATCTGTGATCCTTCCTTCATTTTGTTTACTTGCTCTAAATGATTTGCATCTAAATAGTTTTGTGGAAATCCGTGGATCCTAATCCTACGAATATCATAAGTAATAGCCTCCTCAGATCCAGGCTCTATCCCTTCCGGATATCCTGTTTCTAATGGCAAGTAACCAGGCTCTGCTTTTTCTTTGCCTGTTAATTTATCAACGTAGATGACTTGCTGCTTATCATAATCAGCAATATAGTTCTCTTGATATACTGCTGAAAACTCATCATCTAAATTACTATTTGTCATATCCTACCTTCTATTTTAAATCCTCAAAGCCTACTATTGGTTTGTCTATACCTTCATTAGTTCTGTGATATTTTATAATGTTTTGTTTAAACTCCTGTAAACTTTCACATCTATCTTGAAATTCCGGTTTACCAAGACAATCCTCAATAAATCTATTAAGTTGTTTTGTTGTTCCGGCAAAGGCTCCCTCTCTTTTTTGCAATGTCAGTTTTGCATATGTTTCGTTAGCAGTTTCAGTTAATGCACCTAGTACATAATCATCTAAAAAATCTTCATTGTATTTCTGTGGATCAAACACCTTATCTGCCGGAGTATTTAACTTAGCCTCAATCATTCTGTTTTTATATGTATTGTATATATCGTAGTTCTTCTCTTTAAGGTTTAACCCATTGAACAAAGTAACATCCGGTATACCCATTTTAGTTCTTGCGTGTTGAAGAGCTGCTGTAAAATCTTTGTCCTGTATGGCTCCATAAGTTTTAGTAAATGTTTTAAAATCATCAAAACTTAATTTACCATTAGTAAAATCGTTAGCTACATCTAATGTAGTGAGTTTTGGATTATCTGAGTTGCTGTCGTTATGATATTTAACAGAGAAATCTAACATCACTTTAGTGGTTCTAAAGTTAACACCGGCTCTAATCTTTTCTATAATGTCTAGGTTAGTAAAGTATTGACTATCCGGACTACTATCTAAGTTAAATATTCGTGTGTTAATAGTTGTTAGCTGATTTACAATGGTATCTTTGTTATCACTATCTGCTTTAAGTAATGACATAACTTTACCAAAAGCAAATTGATTTTCATCTATTTCTATGTTTCTTAATTTTACAGCCTGGTCATCTCTATCAATAATGAACTTGTCATTATCAATAATAAATCCCCTCATTTTCTCCAGGGCATTTAGCATTTGAGTTTCATCCATAGTAATTAATGCGTTCATTACTTTCTTTGGTAGTGTGTTTAATATCTTCCGGTCAGCCTCAGTACTAGCTGAATAATTCCCATTCTTCTTATCTTTAAGTTTAATAAGTACAGCCACAGCCTTCTGTGTATTGCTGTATAGATCATCCGGTTTTTTATTTGTAAGTAATGCTGAATTAAGAACAGTTAAACTTGCGTTAAAGATGTTATCATTAAACTCTTTACGCATACCTTCTATGTTAGATACATCTACCTCGTTCTCTATTGCTAGGTTTAGAAACTCCTTAAATACAAAATCATAATATGATTTAGATCTAAAATGTTTAGCTGCTAATTCTCCTTTAGCTTTTATCTCCGGTGGTATTTTAGGATCTTGTAGTACATCTCCACCACCTTCATACATAATATTTTTATCTAGATTGTTAAAAAATATTTCCTTAGATGCTGCAAATAAAAGTTTCTTTTTCTTTTTCGCAGCAGCGATCTCAGTATCCATAAAGGAATTGAGCTGCGTGTATCCAAACAATCCAAGATCTGCGTTAAGTGATTTACCTAATCTTACATCACTTTCTGAAATAGCATCTGTTAGGCCTTCTACGATAGCCTCTACCTGTGGTTTTACTTCTGCATATTTTTTATTATCAAGCTCTGCCTGTTGTAGTAAAGCCAGGATCTTCTTTTTACCAAAGACCTTCATAGTGTCTAATGATTGAGCTAAATAATATTCATTAGCTGTAGTGCCAAAGATACTATAACTATCTCCTGGTCCACTTAATTTTTTCTTTTCTCGTTCTGCTACTGATTGTTGTTCATCTGTCCTATCTTCTTCTTTGATAGCCTTGGCATCATCAATCTCTTTATTCCAATTGTAGATTGTTTCTAGCTGTTCCATATCCGGAGCTTGTTCTACTCCATATACTTTAGCTCTTTCTTTTGCCACTCCCTGTAGGCTCTCAAAAACAAACTTGTTCATTGAGGCTAGATCTGATGCGATCTGCTGTTGATAATTGACTAGACTTTTCTCAGCAGCAAAACTAGGTGTAGGTATTTCTAACCTGGTAAGCCTTCGTCTATATCTTGGGAGCTCTGCCATAAAGTCTTATACCTTTTTAAATTCTATGTTGAGTTTGTCATAAAACACTTTCATTAGATCTTCAGACTTATCTACTGCATCCGGAAATCTTCTATCTACCTCTTGAGCTATAACTCCCTGGTAACGATCCGGATCTCCTTTGTAATTAAACTCATAGATGTTTAATCCTGTTTCCGGATCTACCTTTACAAACTCTATGTTTTCTTTCATAGCAATATCACTAAGTGTGGGAAATGCTTTAGGAAATGCCTTTGGTCCATATGTCAGACCGGCACTAGCTACCTTAGTAAGAACACCGGCAGCAGCTTTCTTGTTAGCTGCCTTTTCTGTATTCTCTGCTGCTACATTATAACTAGCTTGTTCGTACCTACCCATTTGCAATGCAATGGTTGAGTTATCCCTGGCTATAGTAAAATCATTAACACCTTCTCTAAGGTTATATCCCATAAGAATATCTCCGGTATCTCCGGTAGATAATGGATCAAAGTTTCCGGCCCCACCTTTTGCATTGATCACAGCCATATTCATATTAATTTGTTTAAGGACCTGGATACCTTCTTCTTTAAAATTCAACGCATCCTTTCTACCTTTTACAGCAGCAGCCTCTCCTTGAGCTCTATACAGATCTGCTGTAACCTTGCCCTCATCTTTAACTGCCTGGTATTCTAAAAATGTACCACCAATTGCTGCACCAATTAATGCTATCTCTACTCCACTCATATTACCTCCTATTGACCCACAGACACTTTGTAGTCCAAACTAAGTACAGTTAGGAATACAGGTTGGTCCTGGCTAATTGTTATCTTTGCCTCTCGTTCAAAACCAAGAAAGCCTGGTGTTTTCTTTACTCCGGTAAAAGCAGTAACTCCTCCTATTCCGGATACCGGTAGTGTCTTTAGAGGGATCTGCCTACCATTAATAGTAATGTTCTGCGTTTTATACAAAACAGGAGATACCTCTAAAATTCTTTTCTTTTGTCCTTGGATCGTTCCGGAAGGTAACCTGGTTTCTACAGGATTTGTTGTAACACTTATGCTAAATGGTAGACCGGCCTCAATATAACCTGTTGGTACATCTCCTACTGTAATGTTGCCACTAGCTACTGATACCTGGGGATCTATAATATCATCTCTAATTACATCTACTGTCTTGCCTTCTATATGTGAATAACCGGAATATGTCGTACCGGAAAACCCCGATATAATTTGGGCCCCACTATCTGTTGTAAAATCATCGTCAAATACCTCTACGAAATACTTGTCAGATCCACCTATGTTTCTTTTAACAACAACGAATATATCATCTAGATCTACTGATACATCAGTAAAGATACCATCAGTAACCAACAAAGATGGTGCTACAATGTTCTGCCCTTTGTTTAACATATAGGCAGCTATACCACCTACAGAGTTCGTAGAGGCAGCTCTATAGCCGGAGCTGTCTGTTCCATTAAGGACCATAAGTAAATCGCCCTCAGTAGTATCTGTGGCCCTTCTAAGAGCTAATCTCCTTGGATCTACAATCAAATGTGATGCCAGGAGGGATATGTTGTTTGCCACATAAGATAACTCAACATCAGAGAACAGCAGCTCTCTAATACTTTTACCTTGTCGCTGAATAAATAATGTTCCACCTTCAGCAGCCTGGGGCCTAATATTTTCTTTAGCTCCTCTTTTGGTTGCTGATTTAATAACGATGTTGCTAGGTGTAATAGGATCTAGATCTCCCTGGGGAACAAAGAACTCTGAGCCTGTGGTAAACACCTGGAGATCTCTACCGGATCTGAGAGCTGTGATAGAGTTAACCTGGTCTGTAGCCAAAGTAACCTTTAATGCATCATCGTCTAAACCTTCTGATGCTTTGAAATTAAAAAAATCATTTACCTTAGATCCAAACAATGTGGATGGTAATGATGCAGCTCCACCAAAATATAGCCTACCTTCGTGAAACGTAGCTGTCTTAGGCCAACCTCTACTATCACTCCAGGTATCTTCGTATCCTCTTTCAATAATATATGTATTACTTGCTACAGCACTTGTATCAAAAAATGGAACCTCAGTTATTCCTTTTACTTCTGTGCCGGATATAAACTGAGTTATTCTTAATCTACCAAATCCATCATCAACCTCAATAAACTGATCTATATCTGCACTTGTAAAGATACTAGATCCGGCTGTGATTGTTACTGTACCATCTACTTTATCCGGTGTAATTGTTGTAGCCGGTCTAGTTGTTACAATAGTAAATGCGTGTTTAGGTATTGTTAAAGATCCGGCAAGAGATGTAGCTGACCAATCTTGATCTGTTGCACCACGCACCAAACTAAATGGCCTAAAATTTTCGTGTGTACAAATAACTGTATCTGCACTTTGTGTATAATATAATTTGTTAATATCAAAATCTGTTACGTTGTATAAAGTACCTACACCATAATCTAGATAATCATCTCCGGTTCCATTTATATTTGTTAGTAGTTGTTGGTTTTTATAAAACCTAAATCTAATCTTAGCATTAGGCATATTTGTTATAGTAGCTGATGCAACTACCATAAAGTTAGATGATGTACTAAATTCAAATGGGATCAGCATATGTCCATTTTGTGGATTGTCTGATGTAATATCCTGGATAAACTTTAGTCCTGGTCTACGACTAAAACCACCTTGAGGTTCAAAGATAACATTAGTAGCCTCTGATACACTTGAGTAGTATTGCTGTAGATCTATCCTTCCTCTTAATAAAGGATCTATTTCTCCAACAGTAAATGATGCCTGGTATTGCTGTACTCTACTCATCTCACATCAGTAAGCAGATAATCCCCAATAACACCAGGTGTCTGCCCCCCACTATCAATTGCACAAGCCTGTCTAAAAAATCCACCACGCAGATTTTCTGTTGCTGTTCCTAACGCAACTGTTCTCCAATACTCAGCTTTAGTTGTTTGATCTGTGATTGCCTCTGCCATATGCCAGGCTAATTGATATGCTAGTAAAGTAACAAAGTATGTAGGCATTGATCCTTCACTAATAATTTTTTGATAATCTATGTGGATCTCTGTGCTCTCTGTCATTAAGACAGCTCCACCTGTTGAGCTCTGATTTATTTCCCAATTTTGTAAGAGAGCTCCACCTGGAGTAGCTGTAGTTCTAACAGCCTCCGGCACACCGGTTACCATATCGTTAGGTAACAAGTATTGATAGGTCCATTCAGAATTTGGTGTAACTGTATCTCTAGCTAATTGTTGTTTAGCTATAGTAAAACTCCAACGATACATACCTAGTGTAGATAGCTTTACCTCTTTGTAGAGCTGTTTAGATATTGATGCCTGTGGAGTACCATCAGCAAAAGAGGTTATTGTTTCTGCACCCAGGAACAAAAGAGCTTTGTTAGTTATGCTTACATCTGTATCTCCGGCTGCCATACAATTCCTTTCTTTTAAATCTTAGATGGCGAGGAGAGAAACAAAACCCTCGCCATCCAAGTTGTTATCATAGCTTAGTCAGTATCTGTCTGAGCTATTGTTGTTCCATCACTAAGGTCAACGACATTACTAGCATTACTCACAACTGTGTGAATTGATGCAGTAAGTGTTCCACCTGTTGATGCGTTTACGAATATGATATCGCCCACAGAAACATCCTGTGCGACATCATTCATATAGCCGGAGGCTCGTACTGTTGCCTGGCTATCTGTCGTAGTATAGGAGAACATCTGAGGAGCTGTGCCCTTCTTTGATTGACCTCCAATTGGATTCCATTGTTTACGATCAAAAGCCATAATTAAGCCTCCCTACAAATTACATCTACAAGACCATCAGTATCAATAACTACTGATCCCATAGAAAGTTTACTCGTTACCAAGAAACTAGTTTTCTCAGCAATGTAGTTTACCTCTGTTGAAGGAGCTATTCCTACTGCCACACCAAGAGCTGATTGGTGGAAAGCAAAGCAAGTACGATCATTAGATCCGTCAATTGCTAGGCCTCCTTCATCCCTATCGCCCAGGATATGGAAGGTAAATCCCATCATCTGATTTACTGTTCCTTGTACTAAAGCCTGGATAGTCTGAAAATCAGAACTAATTGCTCTCTCATCTGAGAGTAGTCCGGCCAAAGTATTTGCGTGAATAATCATATGACGATTTTGCGATGGCACGTTTTTCTTGTCCAACAGCTTTTTCGCCTCAATGATTTTTCCTACGTTCAAGTTTGATGCTGTAGCAGATCCGGATGTAACAACTGTATTAGCTACACTTGATCCGGCACTAGCTGTAGACAATGCATCCAACATAATCTGATCTTGCCTACGGCCTATTGCGTTACCAACAACTGCTGCTAACTCTCGCCTTTCATCAAAGTTGATTTTCTGCTGCAAAAAGATATCTGAATATTCTGCTGCCACATAATCTGTGAGGCTACAGGATACAGAACTAAATGCAGTATTTAGTGGAACTACGTCAGTAGCCGGTGTTCTCACACTAGCTTGTCCTTTTCCCACCTTGGGAAAGTTTACTGTAGATCCAACTACACCGGTTCTTGTTCTCGCTGCTCCTTGCAGTACTGCACTAGATTGATAAGCCTGGTGCACTTCTGCATCAAACAGTTGAACAAATGCCGGAGATAGATTTGCTTGAGTGGTCATACTAACCTCCTATTACTCAATTGTTTTTTAAGCGAGGTTAGTTGTCCTGGTATCCAGGGCTGCCTCTACATAATCCTATATGCATTGACAGATTTGATCTGTAACAGAATGGCAGTTTAAAAGCCTGTTATCATTCAATGTAATAAATATCATACAATCTGTGCCTTGTATACTAAAAAAATACAATATGTAGTATTGTAACATTTTGTAACAATTACAGATTGGTGGGCCATTTTACATCCGGCCCTAGATGGATACTA
>TARA_B100000963_G_scaffold153101_1_pt1 | contig 22207 bp, 27 predicted proteins | sample TARA_B100000963 | Tara Oceans TARA_B100000963 (sample SAMEA2622097) | marine metagenome | biome: marine biome (ENVO:00000447); feature: surface water layer (ENVO:00002042); material: "saline water (ENVO:00002010), including plankton (ENVO:xxxxxxxx)" | depth 5 m | reverse complement strand
ATATTGATACCAAGTGAAAGTTCTTACGATGACTACTGTAACTAACTCCAAAATTTAAATCACAGGCATATCCTCCTCTTTAAGTTCTGGTACTTCACCCCCTTTTGTAAGTTTTGTTATATTAGTTATCATAAACTATTAATTATTTAAAATGAAAAAAATACTCTTATTTATATTTCTAATTCTTTTTTCAACACAAATCAAAGCCCAAGAAATTATAGCTTTCAATCCTATTATAGTCGATGAAAACGATATGGAGGCTTATGAGAAAAATAATAAGGAATACATGCTAAAACTTGCACAAGACGCAGTTGATAAGAAAGAAATCTCTGGGTGGGTTCTATTAAAAAAGATGCATGGAGAACTGTTTCCTGATAATGATGTGAACTATATTTTAGTTAGTGGATTTGAAAGTATTAATCAGTTATTAAATAGACCAGAATGGTGGAACAATAGCAAGGATAAGTTTGGCATTCCAATAGAATTACTCTCAAATAATGATATGCAATGGAAGGAAATTGAGATTTATCAAACCAAAAATCAAATTGTATCTGATAAAGAAGGCAAATTTGTGATACTAAATTGGGCAAGTCCGAACAACATGGATAAAATGCTTCAAATTCAAAATAAAGTTGAAAGTCATTTTAAAAAGAAAATGGATAAACATGGTATGACTGGATGGGGATTTGCCACAACAATTGCACCTCAGGGAAAAAATTCATCAAGAACACTTTTTTGGGATGTCTATGACAATTTTGAAAGCGTTTTGTTACATTTAAATAATCAGTCTGTTTTAGAAGATTTACCCAATGAACTTTGGGATGAATTTGGTAAAATTGTTCCAAATGGATGGGATAGTAGAGTAATTTTTCAGGTCGTGGCATCTACAAAATAATGAGAAGCCTTTAATTTATTTACCCTCCCAAGTGGAGGGTTTTTTATATCATAGGCATATCCTCCTCATTAAGTTCAGGCACTTCTAAATCTTTTGGGCATGGTGATGTTTAGCTCTCCTTAAAATTAAGTAATTCTTGAAATCAGTATATTGTAATTTAATTCATTAAACAGGAAAAATCTGAAAGTAAAACATAAAATATGATTGAATGGCATAAAAGATTATTAAAGCAAATGATGGAGCAATTTAATTTAGATTCATATCAGGTTGCTTGGATTTCATTTCTAGAGGGGGTGGTTCTTACTATTATTTTTTACGAGTTTTTTTAAGATAACATGGTTAAAAAAAATCAATTAATTCTCCTTTTCTTATGTCTTACATTCTACAATACTTATGCCCAGAAAATCTATACTGTTAATTATTCATCACAATCAGATATAAAAGTATTTGTTGTAGATTACGAGTCACAAGCTGACCTAAAAGTTTTTAAGGTTGATTACAAAACTCAAGCAAAAGGTAATGACGGTTTATGGTACTTCGTAGATTATAAGTCACAAGCAGAAAAATATATATACTTTGTTGATTATAAATCTCAAGCAGATTTAAAGATTTTCTTTGTTGATTACAAGAGCAAGGCAGGATGGAAAAATAATAATAAGAAACACTTGTTATATTAAATTATCCTAACACCATTTATTTTAGGCATATCCTCTTCATTAAGCTCTGGCACTTCTAAGCCTCTTAGATAGGTCAAACTTCTCAATTACCCCTCCCTGTTTTTCGAATAGCTGTTGTTGCTTTGCCTTTTGAACCTGATTTAAATTTATTCTTTTGATCTTTATTTGGTTGACCCTTTAATTTACCGTTTCCAAAAAATTTACTGCTCATTGTATTTTTTTTTACTTATATAAAAATAAACAAAATAGTACAATTCGTATATCATCATTCGCAACTTAAAAGTCCCTGATTATTTCGAAAGTCTAATCGAGAAAAAAAAAGTTTGTATAAAGTTTCATTGTACTTAAGATAGCAAACAAAATAATGATAAGAACACTGATAAAGATTTTAATATTTATTAAAGTTTTCTCCTCTTGTTCAAATGATAATGATCCATGCCCATGTGAGTTCATCTTTAGTCCTATAGGTCTTCAAAATAATAGCTATTATGGCGAAACAATAGTTTCGATGCCAAATCCTTATGATTCTTATTTAGGTCAGAATATATACGGTATTTCAACTCTATGAAAATGATGTTTCATTCGAAAATCCAGAAAAAAGGTACGAATCGAGTTGTAGGACAGAGGACCTGAAGTATATTATTTACGAGTGATTGCCTAATTGGTTGAAATAGATTGAATATTGGGGTTGTATCAACATTTTCCATTGATTTAATTGTTTATACTGTTCAAAAATACAATTGCGACTAACTTAGAATTGTTAATGTTTACAAATCTTCTTTGATTAACTGTTAGCTAAATAGAATTTTTTTATCTTTATTAATTCTAATTATAAATTACTGTAAATCAAGTGTTTGTGTTATTTTTATATTAAATTTGTTAAAAATAAATAAAATGAAAGATTTAAGTTTAAGTAACAGTTGCGTTAATTGTGACAATCTCGTTTTCACTCATATGACATGTGGTATTCATAAAGTTGATGTTAGTGAAAAATATACTTGTGGTGAATTTGAGGTCAGTACCCAAGAGGCATAACAAAACTTCCTACTGTAATCTCGAAATCTCGTTTCCCTCGTTTTCTCAGATGACATGCAGCCACCTAATTTTTTGAATTCTTAATTTAAGTAATCTTTATTAAAGATTAAACTCCATTCTTTTTTCAGCTCATTATTTTCATCTAGCCAATCGTTCCAAATTAAAATTGTAAATTTGTTTTCAATCCTTTGGTGAAGCAAAAGGTTGAAGAGTTTTTACTTTCCAATTAACAGTAATCAAAGGATTTTTGTGATGATAAAACTTTCTAAATATTTAATAATGAAAAAAATAACGTTACTAATATTTTCTCTAATATTAATTAATTCATGTGCTGAAAAAGTTAGTTCAGAAAACAAAGCTAAAAGAGCCCCTGGATATTTAAAAAAAGATGGTAAAATTTATGATGTAAATGATTCAAATCCAGAAAATCTCGACTTGTGGGACAATTATATTGAAGCCCACAACAAAAGGGATATTGAAGCCATAAATCAAATGAATGCAGATTCAACAAAACAATTTGGAGTTTTTAAAATATATGGTCCTGATGGAAGCGTTGTTCCTGATAAAAATGCTCATAAAGCATTGTTGAGTTCATGGTTTGAACAAGAAAATCCCAAATGGAATCCAATATTTTCTTATACAATGAAAGTAGATTCTCAACCAGGTTCGTGGGTAATTTCAGGTCATAAAATTGATTTATTGGTTAATGGTGAAAACAAAACTTTTTATGACATAGCAGATGTATATATTGAGGATGGTAAAATAGGAGCATTTTGGGTTTACAGAAGAGAAACCATAACTGACAAATAATTTACAAACTCTACATTATTAAATAATTGCTGATTTTTCTGATTTGATAAAAAAATGCTACACTAAGTGGGTACTTGAAAATTATATTTTATGCTTTGTTCAAACCCTATTGAAATTGTTCTTAAAATCAATAAGCGCTCGCTGAAGAAATATTAATAGCTTTTCCTGATTTAAAGTAGGTATATGAAAAGCCATTATGAATGCTGTAAGCACCTTTTTCTCCTGCAACATTAATGGCAATAAAACCTACTTGGAAATCTGGTTTCCCAATATGTTTGGAAAGGATTCTATTTATGGCCTCCTCACAAGCTTTTTGGGGCGACCAGCCATTTCTCATAAGTTCCACAATTAATAAAGACCCCACAGTTTTAATTACAGCCTCGCCCAAACCAGTTGCTGTTGCGGCTCCCACCTCATTATCTACAAATAGTCCTGATCCAATAATAGGTGAATCACCCACGCGACCTCTCATTTTATATGCTAATCCACTTGTAGTGCAACTGCCAGAGAGATTTCCATAAGTATCCAAACATAACATACCAATAGTGTCGTAGTTTTCGGCATTTATCTCAGGGGAATATTTAGATTTTTCAACCAGGCTTCCCATCTTTTTTTTGCTGCAGGAGTTAGTAGGGTTGTTTTTTTAAACCCTTTGCTGTAAACAAATTCCTCAGCACCCGCTCCCACTAAGTTCATATGTGGAGTATCCTCCATAACTTTTTGGGCTAATTTAGAGACATGTAGAATATTTTCTACTGCCATCACAGCCCCACTCCCCTTTATCATTCATAACACAAGCATCTAAACTTACACGACCTGATTGATCAGGAGAGGCTCCTATGCCTACTGTAGTATTCTCCTCATTAGCCTCCTTAAAAGCAACACCTTTGACAACAGCGTCCAATGTAGAAATTCCCGATTGCATCAATTGACCTGAGATTAAGATTGCTTGAGGACAATTCCATGTTCCAATAGAAAAAGAAGTGCTTTTGAAAGGTTTTATACTATCATAGGCAATTTGCGATTTGGTCTCAAATGAACCAAGACCTAAAAAACATAAATCGTCATACCCAGCTTATTAAAAAAATTTCTTCTTTTCATTTTTGATGATATTTTAATAAAAGAACTTCCTTTCGATAAATATCAAAAGCTAATTCCAAAGCCAAGATTACCGACCAACATACCATTTTCCGAAATCCCATCAATTCTGGGTATATCTTTAATTGTAAGCTCTTTATGGTTGGGATTAAAATCGTCTGTTGCCGTGAAAGTCACCAACTTTGGTAAATTACCAAAACCGTATCCTATTTCAATTCTGAAGTATAAGGCACCTGCTGTTTTTAGTCCAAGTCTAAGGTTGGTCGTCCTCATATCCACTTTGCCTGTCCCGGAACCTTTAGAATCATTTTTTAAAATAATATTTGTAAAATCAGCTTGATAACTTAGTATAGAATTACTAAGACCCAAATAAACTCCTTTCCCTTTTTCTCTTATAAAGTATGATATACCCCATTCAGAAAAACGAAACTGGGCTTCCCTATTAAAATCCTCATACGAATATCGAGAGTAGTCAAAGTAGGGAGCAAAGTGATTGTCAAAAAATGGCAGGGTATACTGAGCACCTATAACTGCCATGTAGGGTAATCCAAATTTTAAACCTGCTGAAAATCTTTTGATATCATGTTCAAAAGACAAAGAATCTTTCACATTAGAAAAAATTGTCAGCGGGAGCATCTCTTTATTGATATTACTATAACCAATAAAAGGAACCATCGCTAAAAGTAGAATTTGCTTCTTCATGTAAATTCTTTCTACACAATATATGAAATTCACAAAAATCAAACTCGATATGGGTCGCTATTGATTTTAATCGTCATGTTTTATAATTTAATATCAGTAAAAATTATCACTACATAAGTTAAAAGAATTGTATTAGAGAAATATATGGAAAATAAAAAATTAATATTGTATAGTAAATTGTTGTTCATACAAATATTATTTTTTGAATTTGGGATCCTTTGCCCTGCCACATTAGAATTTGTTTTTTCATTTGATTTGTTATGGTTATTTGTTATTAGTGGTGGGGCCAAAGGCATCAAATTACCCCCATTTTTTTTCTATGATCTTCAAATAAAATAATACTCCACTAGTGAGGGTTAAAATATCGGATTAATTGTATGAGTTAGCGATTAAAAGTTTCGTAGTAAAAAAATACTTCACCCGTGATGTCTTTGGATCTATGATAATTAACCATTTTAACCAAAAGAGTATCATTAATCCGATATCCTCCACCTAAAGAAGTTAATACTCCCGCATAAATCCGTTTTCTTTCTTCTTGATCGAGTTGAGTTTCCAATTGGTCAACAATTTTTGAATAATCCTCCAGTTTGTAACGGTAAAATTGAGGGACGATAAAATCTGCATAGCCATCGTTTATCCAATCCGGCCAGGACTGTAAATACTCATGTTCAGACCAGGGATAAATGCTAGGTGCCCAAGAAACCATGATTTCTGAACGGATCGCTTTTACTTTTTGGTAAATCTTTTTTCCATATTTACTTAACTTATTAGATCTCCATCGAATCCAACTTTCCTCTTTGTAATCGATTGGGGGATCAGTATTGAACTTGCTTTGGAAAAGCGATATCGTATAATCATCATAACCTCCTTCAGAAGGCATGGCTGGAAGTCGGTCATCTCCCTGAATACCATCTACATCATAGCGAGTGACCACCTCCTCAATAAGTTCTAATAAAAATTTTTGAGGTCCAGGATGAAGTGCGTTCCACCATATAAAATTATTTTTTTTCAAGATTCTACCCTCCCTATCTCTGCCTATCCATTCAGGATATTTTTTAATCCATATACTTTGGGGGTCATTATATGCAAATGAAAAACCAAACTCAAACCAAGCGTGAACTTTTATCCCTTGCCTGTGAGCTTGATTGATCAAATACTCCAATGGGTCAAAATGTGAAAGCATTGGCTCTTGTTTTAATCCAATATATTTTTCCAAAACATCGCTTGGGTATTGTGTAAGACCTTTATTCCAAACCACTACAAAAAGATGATTGATTTGGTATTTTATACAATTAGAAACTAATGCTTTGATATTCATTTCTGATTTAAGGGCATCACTACCCACATTGGTAACCCAAACTCCCCTAAAAGTACTTTCTGGCAGATGTTTTTCCAAATAAGTTTGATCACCTATATTACAACTAATAAACAAAAGACTTAGGGTGATAATAAAGGATTTAGTGATCCAAAACATGGCTTATTGAAAATTATAACTTCAATTTAAAAAATTCTATCTCTTTTTTAAAATGCCTCTTCAATATTTTGTGTTCTATAAACTGTAAAAGTTTTCAAGGTTTTTCTCTAAGGATAGCTCATTGTAATTTCAAAATGATGTAACTGAAAAAAAAAAATTCCTATTTTAGGATAAAATAGTAATGGTTTTTTAGGTGATACATTTATACAAAATAACGAGGTTGAATTCTAATGTAAAACGTTTTTTAGTTGGATTTTCATTATTAATATTGGTGTGGTCTTGTAGTTTCACAACCGATAAAAATCCCGAATACCTTTTTAAAGCAAGTATGTTGGTCAAAGAAAACCATACGTGGTATAAAGCTTTCATTCATTTTGGTAAACTTATCGAAGAACGTTCCGGCGGAAGAATGGAATTAGAGGTTTACCCTTCCGAGCAATTGGCTAAAGAACTTGAGGCCATTCGCTTGATTAGGTCGGAGGTCATCGACATGACCATTTCTGCAGGTTCCCTAACCAACTTTGCTGAAATACTAATTTTTTCTGATATGCCTTTTTTGTTAAAAGATACTATTGCGATGCATAAACTGATTAACAGCGATATTGGGAAACGAATCGAAAAGGAAATGATTAAAAAAATAGGAGTCCGTCCACTTGGCTATTTTCAAAGAGGCGAACGTCATTTGACATCGAATCGTCCCATTAAGCACCCTGATGATCTTCAAGAATTAATCATCAGAGTTCCCAATGTCCCTTCCTATGTTGTTGCTTGGAAAGCTTTAGGAGCCAAACCCACACCAATGGCCTTTTCCGAAGTGTTTTCCTCCCTTCAACAAGGAACCATAGAAGCACAGGAAAACCCTTTTGCAATGATTAAAAATGCTGGTTTTAGCGAAGTACAAAAATACCTCAATCTCACGGGTCATCTTATCACTTGGGGTTATCCGATAGTGGGGGAAAAACAATTTCAAAAATTACCGGATGACCTTAAGGCCATTTTTTTACAGGCTGCAAAAGAAATGCAAATTTATGAGCATAAATTGTTTCTAAACAACGAATCCAAAGTTCAAAAACAATTGCAAGAAGAAGGTATGATATTTGTTGAAGTAGATAAAAATATTTTCATGGAAAATGGCGAAAAAGCCATTTATGAAAGTTTATCACCCCAGATGCAAGAGATATATAAAACTATAAAAAAAATTACTCAATGAGCTTCAAAATTTTTTTGTCAAAGTTCTTAAAATACGGAACACTATTAACTAGTTTAGGATTTATCATCACTGTATCACTTCAAATTTTCGCAAGGTTTTTTCTCAGCGATGTACCTCCATGGACTGAGGAGGCTTCAAGGATTTTGTTTATTTATGCTATAGCATTTTCAAGTGGTTTGGCTTATCGTGCTAATTATTTTGTTTTTTTAGAAGCTTTTTACGCTGGCTTTTCCAATAACCTTAAGAAAATAGTAAACCTGATATCTCCTCTCTTGAGTCTTGTTTTATTTGCATTTTGTGGCTTTTATACATTGTTCATGATTGAAATGGGTCTCAATGAGCACTCGCCAACACTTCATGTCATAATGGCAATACCCTTTTTAAGTATCTTGATCTTAAGTCTCTCAATCACTTATTTCAGTTTTTTAGCCCTTCTGAAAAAAATTAAATTTTGGAAATCATGATATTCTTGCTTATCACTGTTTTTGTTGTTTGTCTTTGTTTTCGGTTTCCAATTGCATTTTCTTTGGGATTGTCTTGTTTGTTTTATTTTATTTTCAAAGGGACTCCCTTGGTGGTAGTCCCACTTAAAATGTATGCTGGAATTGACGTATTTGTCTTACTTAGCATCCCGGGTTTTATTATCGCAGGGAATTTGATGAACCAGGGAGGGCTGACTGATAAGATAATTAAGTTTTGCAACCATCTTTTGGGACATATCAGAGGTGGGCTTTCATACGTCAACATTAGTGCCTCTATGCTTTTTGCAGGTATTTCAGGAACTGCCATTTCTGATACTGCTAGTTTAGGAGCCGTGATGATCCCTGCCATGAAAAAAGAAGGGTACGACAGCGATTTTTCTTGTGCCATTACCGCAGCCTCCTCAACCGTGGGACCCATTATTCCACCAAGTTTACCTATGATTATTGCTGCAACGTTGAGTGGATTATCTGTTGGAAAACTTTTCCTTGCTGGAGCCATCCCAGGCTTGTTATTGGGTTTGGGACTGATGCTGGTAGCCTATTTTGTAGCTAAAAAAAAGAACTATCCAAAGCATCAAAAAAGTTCGATAATGCAAATTCTAAAGAGCTTTACCGATACCTTTTGGGCTTTGTTGATGACATTGATAATTTTATTTGGGATAATTGGGGGAGTATTCACTCCTACAGAAGCTTCAGTCGTTGCTGTGCTATATGCACTGTTTATTGGAACATTTGTATATAAAAAACTGAACCTTAAAAACATTTCTGTTGTCATTTTAGATTCCATGAAAACCACTGCATCACTCATGATATTGGTTGGTTTTGCCAATTTGTTTGGATTCATACTCATTATCGAACAGATTCCACAAGGTATTTCCGAACAGATACTTCTTTGGACAACAAATAAACACGCAGTGCTTTTGTTGATCAACCTTTTGCTTATATTGGTAGGAACCTTCATGGAAACTATTGCCGCCTTGTTGATTTTGTTCCCGATTTTACTAAAGGTTGCAATTGAGGTGGACGTAGAACCTATGCATTTTACGGTTATTGCGGTCCTAAATTTAATTATAGGTCTTACGACTCCACCCGTAGGTGTATGTTTATTTGTTGCATCAAGTATTGGTAAAACTTCAATCGGAAAAGTCAGTAGGGCAGGACTACCTTTTTTAGGAATAAGTATTCTGGTATTGGTTTTAGTTACACTATTTCCTGAGTTGTCTCTCTTTCTACCCAATCTCATCATGGATTAGGTTTTGCAGACTTAGATTTTTAAAATAAAAAAACACCGCAATTATTGCAGGGTATTTATTGAGCTGAATAAAGCAGTATTTCCTGCTTAAGCTTTTGGCTTTAAGTATGTAATAATAGCCAATCCAAACATGACGAAATCAATTGCAAAATCAGGAAGTCCCATATTTGTCAATGGAGAAGAAGCCATGAAGTAAAAGGCACCAAACAAAGGAATGTAGGCAATAATGATTGCTAACAATAGTTTTTTTGCATCCTCAACTCCCAAATTTCTCGAAAAGATTAACATCAATCCTATCATTAAAAATGCAGGGGTAAGTGCGTATTGAAACATGATGGCCAGCTCTGCCGCTTCTTCACCAACATTGAACATCATTTCGATAGAGGGCTTTGCAAATGCAGCGTAAAGTACAGATTGAAGCAACTGGATGACTCCAATAATAGTTAAGGTTAATTTAGTTTTCATTTAAAAAAATTTTGGTTTACTATAAAATGTCCTTTATCCAAAAATATAATAAAATGCTTAATAAAAAAGTAAGTTAGTAAGACTATATGGCCCTATTCTTGGGTTTTTTATTAGGAATTCTTCCAAAATTACCCGACCCGTCGTAGTCAATGATATCCGTCTCAATTTTGGATTGGCTATTGGCTTTGATCTCTCTGTTGTTAAAAAAGACTCCTAACAAAAAAAGAAAAAATACAATTAGCCCTATGATAAAAATGATGGAAATACTCATTGTTTTGACATTTGCTTAATATAGGCTCCACCCGCTAAAATAGAGGGTACCCATAGACCAACGTAAATTCCTTCCTGTTGCTGGCCATCGAACCAAAGGTATACCGAAAATATAAAGCTGACAAAGGCAGCCATCAAAATCATTATGTCAGAGAGTTTCATTATTATTTAGATTCTTTTTTCCTAAAGAATTCCTCATCGGATTCAATCCATACAAAATCACTGGTTACCTTTTGTGATTTAGGGTTGTAAAAGACCTCCAAGTATTTCAGTCTTTTAACATTCTTGACTTTAACCTGAGCTATAAAATTGTGATGATGAAACTTATCAAAAGGACTTATAAAAGAAGTATAGGAATCCCAAATAATATTACGTGTATATTCTACATTAACATAGGTAGATTTCACAAACGCTCTAATGGACCCATTAATTTCCTTTACGTTTATAGGTACTATTTCACTATCTTTTAAATTTTTACGCTCCATCACATCGAGGAACCCCTTATGTTCAGTAACGAAATCACCTAATGTGGGTTTTTGTTCTTGATTGGATATAGTCAATTCGATCAAGTCAGGCTCATTGTCTTTCTTTTCCTCTTTTTCTTGGATTAAATAAAACTCTTCATCCTCGGGAATCCACTCAAAATCTCCCTTGACTTTTTTGACAAAAGGATCATAGATAACTTCAACATATTTTAAACGTTCCAAATCCTTTACCTTTACTTGTGCAATAAATGTATGGTAGTGGTAAATGTCGGATGGACTTAGAAAAGTTTTATAAGAATCCCAGATAATATTTCGTGTACTCTCAACGATCTCAGGGTATCGTTCCTCCACAAAAAAGCGAATTATTTTATTTATTTCTTTGATGTTTATTGGAGTGATCTCTCCGGCTTCATTTTCTTCAAATCCTTCATGCTCAGTGACAAAATCTCCGATCTTGACACGTTGCTGTTGAGCATAAACTAAAGCATTACAAAACAAAGAAAATGAAATAAACAAAGAAAAGATGCTAAACTTCATGAACATTGATTTTTTAATTTCTATAAATATAATAAATATCAAAATGAGTTGTCGAAATTGCCTAATTTAATTGGACAAAAAACGGAAAAGGTCATTACCGTTGGCATAAATTACCAAAGCCAGTAACAAGAAAAATCCAACCATTTGGGCATACTCCATAAACTTATCATTAGGCTTTCTTCCACTAATCATTTCATACAATAGAAACATCACATGACCACCATCTAATGCAGGAATTGGTAATAAGTTCATAAAAGCCAAAATTATTGAAATAAATGCCGTACTACCCCAAAAAGCTCTCCAATCCCACGAGGCCGGAAAAAGACTTCCTATGGCCCCAAAACCACCCAACTGTGAAGCTCCTTTTTTAGTAAACACATATTTAAATTGGGCTACATAATCATAAAGCATCCAATATCCAAAGGTGAATCCTTCAGCTATACTTTCGACCAAAGAAAGATCTTCCTGACTGATTTTGATGGAATTTTTCGGAATGACACCCATTTTACCTTGGGCATCCAATACCATATTGATGGTATCTTTAATTTGATCACGTTCGATTACATATTGAACTTTTTGATTAGCCTTTTCATTGTTGTAGTCTCGTAGTTCTGTCCAATCTTCTATAATGGTTTTATCGGCTAAAATAATTTTGTCACCAGCTCTGAATCCAGCTTGAAAAGCACCCTTATCAGTTAAAACACTATCTATTTCGGCGGGAAAACGTGGATACAAAATACTCATTTGACCAGAAGTGAACATCCGATCGCCAATGTTTTCGGGTATTGCTATGTTGATTTTCAATCCATTTTCACGCTCGACTTGAACCACTTGAACAGATCGGATCAATAATAGTTTATTGATATCAAGGGCAACCTCAAGAGGTTTACCATCAACAGACAGGATCTGATCTCCTTTTTCGAACCCGATTTCTTTAGCCAGAGGCGAAACACCCAGTCCCAAAGGTAAAGCACTATTAGGTAAAGTATTTTTACCCCAAACAAATAGTATCATCATATAGATCAGGAAACCCAAAACCAGATTCACAGTTACTCCTCCCAGCATAATGATTAATCGTTGCCATGCTGGCTTAGTTCGAAATTCCCAAGGTTTTGGAGGTTGTTTCATTTGTTCTTTGTCCATACTCTCATCGATCATCCCTGATATTTTGACATAACCTCCCAAGGGTAACCAACCAATACCATAAACGGTATCTCCAAATTTCTTTTTAAACAAAGCAAACTTGACATCGAAAAAGAGAAAAAACTTTTCCACTCGGGTTTTAAAGATTTTGGCAGGGATGAAATGCCCTAATTCGTGTAATACAATTAAAATTGACAAACTTAGTAGGAGTTGAATGCCCTTTATTACCATAGGTTCCATAGCAAACAAATTTTGGTGTCAAAAATACCATTTTTAGCCACAATCCATAACCATTAAGACAAAAACCTTTATAGTCATTTTTTGTATTTATAATGACTTATCTTTGAGCAAAAATGGGGATTCTAGAAAAATACAGGAAATTTTTATGGGTATTAGCAGCCGTTTCTGTTATAATACTGATGTTGTTTTACAATGCACTATTACCGATCAAAAAGCTGCCAGTATATCAACCCGCTATGGTCAATTTTGAATTAGTAGACAGTACCATACAGCATCATAAGAAATTTCATCGTATTGCAGATTTTTCTCTGACCAACCAAAACGGAAAAACCGTCACACAAAAAGACTTTAAAGGGAAAATATATGTAGCAGATTTCTTTTTCACTACCTGTTCCAACATCTGTATTGTAATGACGGACAACCTACTTAAAGTTCAGGAAAAAATAAAAAACAATCCCAATGTGATGCTGCTGTCCCATTCCGTTACACCCAAAATAGACTCGGTACCTCAGCTCAAAAAATATGCTATAGAAAAGGGAGTTATTGATAAAAAATGGAATCTTGTCACCGGAGACAAAAAAAAAATTTATGAATTGGCAAGAAAGTCCTACCTGGCGGTTAAGGAAGACGGAGACGGTGGACCATTCGATATGATTCACACCGAAAACTTTATACTGGTCGATCCTGACCGAAGAATCAGAGGCTTTTATGATGGAACAGATTTAGAGGAAATTCAGAGATTGTTGGAGGAATTAGAAATTTTAATCCAAGAATATTTTCCCCACTAAATAAAAGGCTCTTTATCGTTATAGATTGATCAAAATTTATAATTTTGTTTTTTAAAATCATTCTAAATAATGTTTCCGCTAGATCAATTGGCTATTGGACAAAAAGCGATCATCCAATCAACTGAAACTGATTTTTTGCCCCTCAAATTGATTCAAATGGGATGTGTGCCAGGCAATGAAATTTTAATACTCTATTTGGCTCCATTTCAAGGTCCACTGTATCTAAAAGTTGATGAGGTCCACTTGGCCATTAGAAAGGAAGTTTCTCGGTACATTATGGTAAAACCTTTAATGGATGATTAAAATCATCAATGTTGCCCTTATAGGGAATCCTAATACTGGAAAAACCTCTGTATTTAATGCTCTTACCGGATTGAATCAAAAGGTTGGAAACTATCCGGGGATTACCGTTGAAAAAAAGCAGGGCAGTTGTCGATTGGATCGAGCCACAAAAGCTAGAGTTTTCGATTTACCCGGTATCTACAGCCTCAATGCTTCCTCCATGGATGAGAGTGTGGTTGTTGAATTACTTCTAAATAAAAACGATCCAGATTTCCCGGATGTTGCCATTTTTATAGCAGATGTTGAGAACATTAAGCAGAACCTTCTTTTATTTTCTCAAATTAAAGATCTTGAAATCCCAACGGTATTGGTCATAAATATGTCCGATCAGATGAAAAGAAAAGGAATACAAATTGATTTAGATAAGTTAGAGGAAAAACTCAATACGAAAGTAGTTTTGGTGAGTACCCGACAAAATTTGGGGGTGAGTCAACTAAAACAAATTTTGGTTGATTACCAATCGATTTCTAATACCCCAATGTTTGACCCCACCACCATTGATAAAGAATATTTTGAGAGCATTCATAAGGCTTATCCCACTCAATCTTTGTATAAACTTTGGTTAGTGATAACTCAAGATGTCAATTTTACTAAAATGGAGAGACAAAAAGTGCCCAATACGTCAGAGTTCAGAACTCAACCTCAATCTTACCTCAAAAAATTACAACAGCGGGAAACGATCAAACGTTATCAAACTATTAATCAAATTCTTAAACAGACCTACAAGGTTAATCTCCAAGAGGCGACAGACATGAGGAGCAGATTGGATAATTTATTGATTCACAAATTTTGGGGCTATATTATTTTTTTTCTGATTTTATTGATCATTTTTCAAGCCATATTCGATTGGAGTAGTGTTCCTATGGATTTCATTGATAATAGCTTTGCTGGCTTAAGTGAATGGGTCAAGTTTCAGTTGCCTGCTGGAATATTGACCGATTTGATTTCAGAGGCTGTCATTTCCGGTTTGGGAGGTATCATGATTTTTATTCCTCAAATTGCTTTTTTGTTTTTGTTTATCTCTATCCTAGAGGAAACTGGTTACATGAGTAGAGTGGTATTTTTGATGGATCGAAGTTTGAGAAAATTTGGTTTGAGCGGAAAAAGTGTAGTACCTTTAATTTCTGGAACTGCTTGTGCCATTCCGGCTGTGATGGCAACGCGAAATATTGAAAATTGGAAAGAACGATTGATCACCATCTTAGTGGTTCCTTTTACCACATGCTCTGCCCGACTTCCAGTATATATGATACTCATTTCTTTGGTAATTCCAGATGAGCGCCTCTATGGGATAAATTATCAAGGTTTAACTTTGATGGGACTATATCTGATTGGGTTTTTGATGGTCATTGTTTCGGCTTCTATCCTAAATAATTTAATTAAATCCCCCAGCAAGTCATATTTTGTTGTGGAAATGCCCAATTACAAACTTCCATTACCTAAAAATGTGTTTTTAATGGTTTGGGAAAAAACCCGATCTTTTGTGGTAGAGGCCGGTAAAATTATATTGGCAATTTCTATCTTGCTTTGGTTTATGGCCTCTTTTGGTCCAGGGAAAAACTTTTCAAATGCAGAACAAATTGTATCTCAACAATTTGTTAATCAAACACTTAATGAGATTGAATTAAAAAACAAAATTGTTTCTTTTAGGCTGGAAAATTCCTACATCGGTATTTTGGGAAAAACCATTGAACCGATAATTCTTCCTTTGGGGTACGACTGGAAAATAGGAATTGCTTTAATCAGTTCATTTGCGGCAAGGGAAGTTTTTGTAGGAACATTAGCTACCATTTACAGTATAGGAAGTGATGCCCAGGAGACTATTAAAACAAAACTGGCAGGAGAAATCAGAAAAGATGGAACTAGTCTATTTAACTTAGCTACTGGGATTTCTCTTATGCTTTTTTATGCATTTTCAATGCAATGTATGAGTACATTGGCGATTGTCAAGAAAGAAACAAACAGCTGGAAATGGCCTATTATTCAGCTTATTTCAATGACCGTTATTGCTTATTTTGTGTCATTAATTGTCTATCAAATGTTAAAATAATTATGATTATACAATATATAATAGTAATATTAATAGGATCGTGGTCTCTCTATTATATTATTAAAAAGTTTATTGTAAAGAATAAGCCTACAAGCAATAAAAGCTGTGGTAAAGGCTGTGGATGTTAATGCATTATTAAAAATTTATCCAACATTCAAAACCATATTTTAGATTTCCAAGCCCTGGAAATCACTCTAAATGAATTGGTTAGTTTTCCAATACCCTAAGCTTGCTTCATCAATTGTTCAATTTCATCTGGCTCTTTGGGAATATTTTCTGTCAAATTGATAGGTAATCCATGCTCTTGAGTGACTACATCATCTTCAATGCGAATACCAAAACCTTCTTCAGGAATATATATTCCAGGCTCAACGGTAAGTACCATATTTGCGTGTAGCGGTTGGTCTACCAATCCATAATCGTGCGTATCAAGACCCAAGTGGTGTGAGGTACCGTGCATAAAATACTTTTTGTATGCGGGTTTTTCAGGATCTTGGTTTTTGACCATTGTTTGGTTTAATAGCCCCAGTCCAATTAACTCATTAGTCATGATCTGACCTACTTCTTGATGATACTCTTTGAGCAATATTCCTGGGACAAGTAACTGCATTGCATTTTTTTCTACACGCAAAACAGCTTCGTATACCTCACGTTGTCGAGGAGTAAATTTTCCTGAAACAGGAATTGTTCGAGTCATATCGCTGGCATAATTACCGTATGCTGCTCCAACATCTATTAAAATCAAGTCACCAGACTGGCATTGTTTATTATTGTCTACGTAGTGCAAGACGTTACAATTTTTTCCAGATGCAATTATTGGGTTATAGGCAAATCCATCGGATCTATTTTTTAAGAACTCGTGAGCCAATTCTGCCTCGATTTCAAATTCCCATATTCCCGGTTTTACAAAAGGAAGAATCCTTCGGAAGCCTTTTTCGGTTATATTAATTGCATTCTTGATTTGGTGAATCTCCTCGTCATCTTTTACCGATCTTAACTTTTGTAAAATAAAGTTACTTTTTTCGTTAGGATGACTAGGAAACTTAGCCTTAGCCCATCTGATGAATCGATCTTCCCGAGTTTGGGTTTCAACCTTAGCCCTAAAATGTTCATTTGTATTAAAATAAAAAACTTTGGCGACCTTGGCTAAAGCCTCAAATAACGCCTCAAATTCATCAAGCCAAAGTATAGTTTGAATTCCAGACAAAGCAGAGGCTTGGTTCTTGGTTAGTTTTTGTCCTTCCCAAACTGCTATCAACTCATTGGTTTTTTTAATAAATAATATTTCGCGATGTTCGGGTTTTGGTGAGTTTGGAAAAAGTAATAATATACTCTCCTCCTGATTGATCCCGCACAGGTAAAAGATATCTCGATGTTGTGCAAAAGGGAGGGTACTGTCTGCACTTATTGGATAAATATCATTGGAGTTAAAAATCGCCAAACCACCTGATCTCATTGCCTGCATAAAAAGTTCTCTATTTTTGGAATAAAGACGGGAGGATAGTGGACGGTAGCGCATCGGCCAACTTTTTTAGTTAAAAAATATAAAATTATTAAATTTAATAGGAGTGACAGGGATTTTAGCACAATTTGTTGAGCAAAAAAGAGATTTTACCCTCTTAATTCGATTAAATGTTAAACATTATTGAGATTGTGCTAACATGTCTAAAATTTAGGCATTTGGGTTTTTCTATTCAACGTTTATGGACTAATTTTGTAGAAGTAAACCAATAGGAATGATCACAACTACCATTGCCAGAAAGGTAGCCATGGCGCTGTCAGGACTTTTTTTGATTCTCTTTTTGGGGCAACACTTTACCATCAACATGACTTCGGTATTTAGTGAAAAAACTTTCAATTTTTTATCCCACTTTATGGGAAATAATCCTTTGGTTCAATTTATTCTTCAGCCCATCTTAATTTTTGGAGTTGTTTTCCACTTTGTTTTGGGCTTTATTTTACAATTAAAAAATAATAAATCTCGAAATGTAAAATATATTTCATACAAAGGGTCTGCTAATGCAAGTTGGGTTTCAAGAAATATGATTCTCTCTGGAATTGTGGTACTATCTTTTTTAGGCTTACACTTCTACGATTTTTGGGTACCTGAAATGAATTATAAGTATGTTGAATTTCTACCTCAAGATCCGGACCGTTACTATGAAGAGTTGGTCCATAAATTTCATAGCCCTATTAGGGTATCAATTTATGCAGTATCATTTATTTTTTTATCACTCCACCTCTTTCATGGATTTGCCTCATCATTTCAATCTGTTGGATTGAATAATAAATACACAAAAAGTATAAAATTATTTACTGTAGCTTTCTCTCTGGTCATTCCAGCAGGTTTTATTTTCATCGCAATTTTTCACCACTTAAACGGATAAATAAATGGCAAAGTTAGATTCAAAAATACCAAAGGGAAGCTTGTCAGAAAAATGGACTAATCACAAGAGTGACATTAATCTTGTCAGTCCAGCCAACAAGCGTTTGATTGATATAATTGTTGTTGGTACTGGTTTGGCAGGAGCATCCGCTTCAGCGACTTTGGCCGAATTGGGTTATAATGTTAAAACATTTTGTTTTCAAGATTCTCCCCGAAGAGCACATTCTATCGCCGCCCAGGGAGGAATTAATGCTGCCAAAAACTATCAAGGGGATGGCGATTCTACTTATCGGCTTTTTTATGACACTATCAAGGGCGGGGACTATCGATCTAGAGAATCCAATGTTTACCGTTTGGCGGAGGTCTCTACTAATATCATTGATCAATGTGTAGCTCAAGGCGTTCCCTTTGCAAGGGACTATGGTGGTTTGCTGGATAATCGTTCCTTTGGAGGGGTGTTAGTATCAAGAACCTTCTACGCTAAAGGCCAAACTGGGCAACAATTGTTGTTAGGTGCCTATTCTGCAATGAATCGTCAAATTGGTCGAGGAAAAATAAAAATGTACAATCGTCACGAAATGATGGATCTAGTTTTGGTTGATGGAAAAGCCAGAGGGATCATTACACGAAATCTGGTTAATGGCAAGATTGAAAGACACGGTGCGCATGCAGTTGTAATTGCTTCAGGTGGATACGGTAACGTATTCTTTTTATCTACCAATGCTATGGGAAGTAATGTTTCTGCCTCATGGAAAATCCACAAACGTGGCGCATATTTTGCCAATCCTTGTTTTACTCAAATACATCCAACTTGTATTCCAGTATCTGGAGAGCATCAGTCCAAGTTGACATTGATGTCAGAATCTTTGAGAAATGACGGTAGAATATGGGTCCCCAAAAAGTTAGAGGACGTTGAGGCTATCAGATCAGGAAAACTAAAAGCCACAGATATTGAAGAACAAGACCGCGACTATTACCTCGAACGTCGTTACCCTGCTTTTGGTAATCTGGTTCCTCGAGATGTGGCTTCACGAGCAGCAAAAGAACGTTGCGATGCTGGATATGGGGTAAACAAAACAGGAGAAGCGGTTTATTTAGATTTTGCTGCTGCAATTAATCGATATGGCAAAGAACAAGCTCACATCAAAGGCTTAGATGAAAATGATGCAGCATTGGTCAAAAAATTAGGACAAAAAGTGGTCCGTGCCAAATACGGAAATCTCTTTCAGATGTATGAAAAGATAGTAGATCAAGATCCATATGAAACTCCTATGATGATTTACCCAGCCGTACATTACACCATGGGAGGCGTTTGGGTAGATTATAATTTGATGACTTCTATTCCGGGTTGTTACGCCATAGGTGAAGCCAATTTCTCTGATCATGGCGCCAACCGTTTGGGAGCCTCAGCATTGATGCAGGGTTTGGCCGATGGTTATTTTGTTTTACCCTATACTATTGGTGATTATTTGTCAGATGACATCAGAACTGGACCAATCTCTACAGATTCTCAAGAGTTTGAATCAGCCGAAAAAGAAGTCAAGGATCAATTGAAGGCTTTTATTGAAAATAATGGAAAACATTCTGTGGATTATTACCACAAAAAACTCGGTAAAATCATGTGGGATAAATGTGGTATGTCAAGAAACAAAAATGGCTTGAATGAGGCCATTAGTGAGATTAAAGCACTCAGAGAAGATTTTTATAAAAACTTAAATGTTACTGGAGGAGCAGATGAATTCAACGAGCAATTGGCCAAAGCGGGAAGGGTAGCTGATTTTCTCGAGTTGGGAGAATTATTTGCAAAAGATGCCCTTGAAAGAACAGAATCCTGTGGGGGTCACTTTAGAGAAGAATCCCAAACATCAGAGGGAGAGGCAATGCGTGATGACAAAAACTTTACCTTTGTCTCAGCATGGGAATATAGAGGGGAGCCCTCGAGTGCCAAGCTCCACAAGGAAATACTGAAGTACGAAGAAATTGAAGTGAAAACACGTTCCTATAAATAATATCTCTATGAATTTAAAACTTAAAATATGGCGCCAAGCCAAAGCTGAGTCAAAAGGAAGAATGGTTACTTATTCTATCACCGATGTTTCACCCGATATGTCTTTTTTAGAGATGATGGACATGCATAATGAGCAATTGATCCAAAAGGGAGAGGACCCAGTTGCATTTGATCATGACTGCCGTGAGGGGATCTGTGGGATGTGTTCCATGTTCATTAATGGAGAAGCCCATGGTCCAGACAGATTGGTTACGACCTGTCAATTACATATGCGAAAATTTAAAGATGGTGACACCATTATTATAGAACCTTTTAGAGCTAATGCATTTCCAATTATTAAGGATTTGGTAGTAGACAGATCGGCTTTTGACAGAATTCAACAAGCTGGGGGTTTTGTCAGTGTAAATACTTCCGGTAATACTCAAGATGCTAATTCCATTCCAATCGATAAGCACGATGCCGATAAAGCTTTTGATGCTGCCACTTGTATAGGCTGTGGAGCCTGTGTAGCTTCATGTAAAAATGCTTCGGCCATGTTATTTGTTTCGGCAAAAGTTTCTCAATACTCTCTGTTGCCCCAGGGAAAGGTCGAGGCTACAGACAGGGTTTTGAATATGGTCAAGCAGATGGATGAGGAAGGTTTTGGAAATTGTACCAATACTGGAGCTTGTGAGGTTGAATGTCCGAAGGGGATCTCCCTCGAAAATGTTGCTCGCATGAATAGGGAGTATATGATTGCCTCATTAAAAGGTTAGTTTAAAACTTTGTGATTTACGATTTTAAAAATTTATCAACTTTATTTGAGATTCTTTTAATTCTCATAGTTCTTTCCAGTTTTTCATGCAATAACCAACATGTCGAAATTGACATTTCAGGTGAGCTAATCAATCCCCGGACATATATAATTCCCAGAGCTGATCAATCTATTAAAATTGATGGTAAGCAGGAAGATCTGAGCTGGGAAAATGCTCCTTTTACAGAGGATTTTATCGATATTGAAGGGCTAAAAACACCCAATCAGAGAACCCGACTTAAAATGCTTTGGGATGAGGAGTTTTTATACATTTACGCACATTTGGAAGAAAAACATATTTGGGCTACACTAAAGAATCGGGATACGATCATATTTTACAACAACGATTTTGAAGTTTTCATAAGCCCCTCCAACAGTAACCACAACTATGGTGAGATTGAGATTAATGCCTTGAATACCGTTTGGGATTTGCTCTTGGATCGACCTTATAACACTAAAGGTAATCCTATTTTTAACTGGAACTTATCAGAATTAAAAACAGCAGTCCATATTGAAGGCACCTTAAATAAACCTACAGATATAGATAAGTACTGGTCAGTGGAAATGGCCATTCCCATGAAGGCACTCATCGAGCTAAAGCGATCACCGAGGAAAAAACCAGTTGTGGGGGAACAATGGCGTATCAATTTTTCAAGAGTTCAATGGGATCACGATTTGATTGGCAACAGATATTATCGGAAAAAAGAAAATGGTAAATATTTGAGGGAGAACAATTGGGTATGGTCGACACAGGGGGTGATCAATATGCATTTACCAGAACATTGGGGTTATATTGAATTTGCGGAATCTCCTAAATTAAACGAACATTTTATTCACAATACTAACGCTGAAATAGAACAAATCACCTACGCACTTTTTAGAAAAATTGCCTATGGCGATTACAAATATCTCAGAGAAAATTTGCCCGGAAAAATCACTTCTATTCAACTCAAGGGTTTGGATAATCAAAAATTAAAAATTACATTATTAAACTCCTACACGGGTTTTGATTTAGAGTTAGTGGATCAACACAATGGTGCCAAATACACTATTGATGAAAGAGGT
>TARA_B100000963_G_scaffold116056_1_pt1 | contig 22218 bp, 20 predicted proteins | sample TARA_B100000963 | Tara Oceans TARA_B100000963 (sample SAMEA2622097) | marine metagenome | biome: marine biome (ENVO:00000447); feature: surface water layer (ENVO:00002042); material: "saline water (ENVO:00002010), including plankton (ENVO:xxxxxxxx)" | depth 5 m | reverse complement strand
TACTTTAAACCAAAAATTTTAATTTTTGATGAAGCTACAAGCTCACTTGATCCTAAGGTTGAAAAAGTTATTTTGCACAACATAAATCAAATTGAACAAATTACTTTGATCCAAGTATCTCACAGATACGCAACTTTACTAAACTGTGATAAAGTTATTTTTTTGGATAAAGGTCGTATTGAGGAAATTTCAACTTTATCAAAATTAACAAAATCTAATATTCAGTTTAAAAAACTTTTTGCAATCAAAAATGATTAATTTAATAAAGAATTTATTTGGTGGAATTAAATTTGTTGGTAAATATGACAATTGGGAAAATGCCCAAAGTGCTTCAACTGGTTATGAAAATGATATTTTTTTTAATAAACTTAAAAGTCAGGTATTAAAAGTAATTGATGGAGAATATGCCTATGAAAGAGATACAGTCCTGTTCAAAGACAAATTATATTCATCAAATTTTTTATATGTGCTCATTTTACTCAGGAATTACAATTGTAAACATCCTAAGATTATAGACTTTGGAGGTTCTTTAGCATCCAAGTACTTACAACATAAAGAATTGTTTGAGAATTCAAAATATGATTGGTGTATAATTGAGCAAAAAAAAATTGTTGAAATTGGAAACGAGATTTTTAATAATAAGAAAGTAAGATTTTTTACTAAAATTGATGATTCTTTAAATTTCTCAAAGCCAAATATTTTGTTGCTAAATTCAGTGATACAATACATTGAAAAACCTAAAATATTGATAAAGTCTCTTTTAAAAAGTAATCCTAAAGTTGTTTTATTAGAAAGGACGTTTTATTCAAAAAATAATTCATACATATCCATTCAAAAAACAAGTTCCAGAATTTATAAAAGTTCATATCCCTGTTGGATTTTTAATAAAAATGATATAATTAAATTGTTTGAAAAATTTGATTATGAGCTAAAGTTTATTTCAAAATCAACAATAGATAAATTTTCTCAAGAAATAAATTCAATTGATATGATTTTCACTCTCAATCAAAATGTTTAAAGAATTACAAATATCCTTAAATACCCTAGAGTCTAATAAATCAAGTATTAGTATGATTGATGAATTAATATCTATGAAAAACAATAAAGTTAAAGTTATATTGGATGAAAAATCCTTACTAGATCTAGAAGACTGGAGGATAAATAGTTTAACTAAAAACATAGAACATGTGACTGGAAAGTTTTTTAAAATTATGGCAATAAAAAACTTTAATATTTCTCATCCTATAATTTTTCAGCCCGAGATTGGAATACTTGGAATTTTAGCATCAAATATTTCAGGCGTTTTACATTTTTTAATGCAATTAAAAGTAGAACCTGGAAATGTAAATGGTGTTCAAATTTCACCAACTTTTCAAGCCACCAAAAGCAATTATTCGAGAGCTCACGGAGGAAAAGTTCCTAAATTTTTTGAAATTTTCACTGATTTAAATTACGGGCAATATATTCATAGTCAGTTACTTTCTGAGCAAGGCAATAGATATTTTAAGAAAAAAAATAATAATGTGATTAAAATGATAGATGAAAAGGATGTAGAAAGTAGTAATGATTACATATGGATGACATTAGGTCAGATTAGACACTATTTTAATACTCCTAATCTAATAAATTCATGCGCTAGGAGTATCTTATCCATGTTAATTAAAAACTCTAAAGAACAGAAAGAGCTTATGAGTTTACCAACACTTTTTAATGTTATAAATTCAAGAAAAAAGTTTGACGACTCATACAAGCTGCTAAAAAATATTTCTGATCTTGAATCATGGAAATATAGTAATGGTGAATTACTGTCAATTGCACCCTCTTACTCAATAAAAGGATTTAATATAGCTATTCAGGATAGAGAAGTGAAATCATGGGATCAGCCCCTTTTTTCAGAAAATAAAAAAGGTGAGTATGGGTTAATAATATTTAAAAGGAATAATGTCAGATACATTATATGGAAAATTAGAAATGAAGTTGGGTTAAATTATAATTATGAATTGGGGCCAACGTGGATAATTAGACACTCTGAAAATGATTATGACAAAATTAAATCGATGTTAAATTCATCAAATATCATTTATGATAATGATTTATCAGAAGAAGGCGGAAGATTCTTTAATTCTGTTTTTTGCCACAAAATTGGTGTTAGTGACATCGACATGTCACCTGAACTGGACTATCCATATGTTTGTTTAACGGTAAATCAAACTCAAAACCTAATGAATTTTTCAGATTTTTTCACTATTGAAGCTAGAAGTTTATGGTCAACATACTATGAAAATTAAGATATTAGTTTTAGGATATTCCAGAATTTTTCAAAAAAGAGTTTTACCAGCCTTAAAAAAAGTTAGAATGGTAGATTCAATTAGCGTAGCTTCCCTGTCCAAAAAAATTGTAAAAAATGATTTGATCACTCAAGTTTACAATAGTTATGAAGAAGCTTTGAAAAAATTCGATGGAACCTTTGTTTATGTCTCATTAAGCAATAATTTACACGATGAGTTTGTGTTAAAATCATTAGAAAAAGGTTTTAATGTCATAGTGGATAAACCTGCTATAATCAAGCAAAGCACTATGGACAAAGTAGAGGATATTGTAAGTAAATCTGGTCTTGGAATTTATGAATCTTCAGTTTATTCATTTCATCCGGTTTTTAACTTTTTAAAAAAATTAATAAAAAAATATGAAATTGAAAAAATAATTTCAATTTTTAGAATTCCTATAATCCATAAAAATGATTTTAGATTTCAAAACCTTGTGGGTAGTGGTGCCGAATTTGATATGTCTGTTTACAGTCTAGGATTTTATAATGAATTGTTTGAAGAAGATATCAATGATCTCAATATTTTAGATGTTAGAAAAATGAAAAATATTGTAAAATCTTTCGATATTCAATTAAAGACAAAAGATAAAACAGATTTTTATGGTTTTTATGGTTTTGATTCTGAGTATGAACATTCAGCTTTTTTTGTTGGTAAAGGAATTAAGTTTGAAATAAAAAGAATTTTTAGTAATCCAGCTGATACCAAGCTAATATTAAAAAAGACAGTAAATAATAAAACATCTTTCACAGAGTTTGATGAGGTGGATTCTTTTTTTAATTTTTTCGAATACGTATTTCAAAAAAAAGATAGAAATGAAAAAACAAGTCTGCAGAAGTTAAAAAACAACTTTAATAATTTGAAGCTATTAAAATCAAAAATATCCAATTATGAAAAGCTTAATGCTAAGAATTAAAAACTTTTTCAAATTTTATAAACCATTAAAACCAAAAATTTTTGTTTGGAGTTATTTAGAGGAATTCAATAAGGAAAAGAAGTATATATATTCCTCTATTAAAAAAGTTTTAAAATCTGGTAAACTAATTTTAGGGCCTAATGTTGAAAACTTTGAAAAATCATTTTCAAGTTGGTGTGACAGTGAATTTGGAGTTGGTGTGGCGAATGGAACGGATGCTGTTTTTCTTGCTTTAAAGGCTTTAAAAGTATGTCCTGATGATGAGATTATTACTGTTTCAAATACTGCTGTCCCAACTGTTTCAGCAATAGTTGCTACAGGTGCAAAACCTGTATTTGTTGATGTTGAAGAGAATTCATTTTTATTAGATTTAAATTTGGTTGAAAAAAAGATAACAGCTAAAACTAAAGCAATTGTTGTAGTTCATCTTTTTGGTCAAATGCCAAACATGGATCGCCTTCTAAAAATAGTTAAGAATCATAATCTTTATTTAGTTGAAGATTGTGCTCAGGCCCATGGCGCAATGTATAATGGCAAAAAAGCAGGAAGTTTTGGGGACATTTCAGCATTTTCTTTTTACCCCACAAAAATATTAGGAACTTATGGTGATGGTGGTATGTGTGTAACTAATAATGAATCACATTACAAAGAATTAAAAAGATTAAGGTTCTACGGAATGGAAAAGACTTATTATTCTATTTCTGAGGGTTATAACTCCCGACTCGATGAAATACACGCATCAATATTAAGTTTTAAATTAAAAAATCTAGATAGTTATATAAATAAAAGAAGAAACATTGCATTCAGGTATGATTCAGAAATCAATAATAGTGAATTTATTAAGCCAGCTATAATAAATTCAAATCATTATCATTCTTATTATTTATATGTTTTAAAACATAGTAAAAGAGATGCTGTTATGGACTATTTAAAAAAAAATAATGTTTTTGTCAATATATCTTATCCATGGCCAATACACATTATGGACGGATTTTCTTTTCTAAACTATAAAGATGGTGATTTACCTATTACTGAAAAATTGGCAAAAGAAATTTTTTCATTACCGATGTACCCCGATTTAAGTTACGATAAGCAAACAAAAGTAATTGAATTAATAAATAATTTTGAAGAAAATAATAATTCAACCAAATAATCAGTTCGAATTTTACATGTTGAATGCTTTTTGTCGTGAGCTATCTAAGTTCTATAAAATTGATTTGCTTGCTCCAAAAAATTTAGATTTTGATAAATATGTTAACTGTGTTGAATTTAATAAAATATTTTATTTTGATAATGATATAAAAAACTTAACAAGTTTTAAATCATTATATAATACCTTAAAACTTTCATTTTGGGCAATAAAGAATAAAAAAAATTATGATAAAATTATTTTTGGTGCATACAGACATGAGGTTACTTCAGTAATATCAAAATATTTCAAAGGAAGTGTTAAATTGATTGCAATCAAACAAGGTTTAAATTTAAATAATTTATATAATAAAAAAATTTTTGATAAAGGCTATTTCCATAATTCATTATATTATTTTTTGTTTGGTTTTTCAAATTTGATTAATTATGGTATCAAACATGAAGACATAAAGATTAGTAAGTCTAAGTTTATGTATAGTATGCTCAAATGGACTAATGATCCCATAGAGAAGGTAATAACAACAGGAAAAAAAAATATTCAATTAACTACAAATGATGTTTTTTCTTTGCCAGAATTTAAAAAAAACAATACTACATCAAAAAAAAATATTCTAATCATTGGTGAAAGAACTACAAATACAACTCCAAGTCTAAATAATTCAGAGTTTATTAAAAAAATGTATTGCGACATAATTAAATTATTTCCAAATCATCATTTTTATTTAAGACCTAGGAAAAAATTAACTGAAAGAAATTTTTTTAAAGATTTCAATTTTATAGAACTAGATCCTAATGAGCATCTTCCAAATCAACTTTTTAGAATTAAACCCCAATTAGTAATATCAATAAAATCAAGTGCATGTAAAATTGCAGCTTATTTTGGTTATAACTCATTTGTTTTATATCCTCTGTTAATGATTAATGATTTGGAACGTAAAATATTAGACTATTTTTTTGGGGATAATGATAATGTACATATTGTGAGAGACTTGATTCAACTAAATTCAAAGTTCAAAAAAAATAAAGTCATAAAATCAAATTCTATTATCCAGAGTATTGAAACATGAATGATAAAATTGCTGTTATTATTTATTGTTATAAAAGGGTTAAATCACTAAAAAATTTATTAAATGATATAGATTTTTCATTATCAAACAATCCCAATAATAGACTTAAATTCTATTTTTTTATTGATGGGAGAAAAGAAAAAGATTCGGATGTAAATAAAAATTTAATTAAAATTGAAATTAATCGTTTTTCAAAAAAATATCCATCTTCAGTTAAAGAAAGAACTACAAATTTAGGATTATCTGAAAATATTAAATCAGCAATTGATTATGTTATTGAATTTCATAATAAATTTATATCACTTGAAGATGATCTAAGACTTTCTGTAAACTATTTTGAATACATGATTAATTTATTAGATTTTTATTTAGATGACTTATCCATTGGATCAATTTCTGGAGCCAATTATTTTAATAGAAGTTTTTCAAGAGATATAATTATCTCTTCTTACGCTGATTGCTTGGGATGGGGATCTTGGAAAGATAGGTGGATAAATCAAAATAGAGATTTGAATTCATTACTCAAATTAATAAAGAATCATAAATATGAATTTAATAGAGATAATACTTATCCATATTATAGGTTATTAAGAAGACAAAGGAGCATAAATACATCTTGGGCTATTATTTGGTATGCAAATAATTTTCTAAAAAAAAGGTTTATGATTTTTTCATCAATATGTTTGGTCTCTCACAGAGTTTACTCAACAGGAACTAATTATTCAAATAATCTTACAACCGATCCATTAAATAACGATATTGATAATGAAAGTTTAATCCGTAAACCTCAACCAAAGGATAAGTTAATCAACGGAGATAAACTTCTTAATGAATTTTATATGACTTATAATTTTGGAAAGGTTCGAAGACTATTATTAAAATATGGATTTTATAATTAAAAATAAGTTCTCTCTTTATTCCCTAGTAATAGTAATTAGCTTAAATTTCTTAGGAATTTTTTTTCAAATGACCAGAGCTGATTATAGCATTTTACTTTTTTCACATATCATAATTTTCATTATTTATTTACTAAATTTAAAAACTTTACTTGAGGTAATAAATCATAAAATAATAATAGTTTTTTTTGCATTTATTTTTTTTTCAATTCTTATTAATCATTTAATTCATGTCGGTTTCAATATTGAGGTCTATAATTTCTCTGCCTATAAGTTGTTTTTTGTGAGCATATTGCATAATTTTTTGCTTGGTGGGTTACTCGTTAAAAGTTTTAACAATAGTAAAAAAATCATTCCTATTTCTTTTCCAAAAAATATAATCGTTCTTATATTTTTTCTTTGCCTATATGTTGCATATGAAACATTTTTCTTAACACCCTTTGAGGAAAATGTTTCAAGAGTTATATTTAAGGGTAATAACAATCTATACCAGACTTTTGCTGATTATTTTTCAAGATTAGTAATCATGTTGGTCTTTCTTAATGAATACATTTTTCGATTTAAAAATAAAAAAATTAATACAATAACAGGCTTAATACTCGTCCTTGGTTTTTTATTTATTTCTGTCTCGGGTTCAGCTAAAGGTCCACTTTTTCTACTTTTTATAGCAGGATTTTTGTTTTTTCATTTCCCAAAAATCATAAAGACTTTATGCTTTTTGGCAGGACTTTATGTGCTTTTTTATATAAATATTCTTGATATTTTTAACCCAAGATTTTTCACTTCAGCTTTATATGGACTTACTAACAGGTTGGATTTCTTCGAAAACTATTTAGATCTTTTTTTGTATAATCCAATTCTAGGATCATTGTATTCTCATGATACTCTTGGTGTTGATTATATTCATTCAAGTATTTTATCCTCATTTACCGGTCTTGGAATTGTAGGTGGAGGTATTTTTGTACTTATAAATATTGACTTACTAAAGAGGGGCATTCATTTAGGTGGATTTCTAAAGTACTTGATTGTGATAGTAATCCTAATCTCAAACGCTGCAACATATTTTGATTGGTTTTTGTTTTGGTTTTGTTGTGGGATTATTTATAATGCGAATAAATTAGTTTATGATTAGAAAAATAAATTACATTTCACACTTTGATAAAAACTATTTGGTTCAAGGTTTAACTTTAATTAATAATTTAAAAGAGAAATCAAATTTTAGTAAAATAATAGTAGTAGCATTAGATGATTTTACTAAACTGGCATTATTAAAATTAAATCTTAAAGATTTAATTGTAATTGAGATAAGTAAAGTTTTAGAAAATCAAAATATTAATTTTAAAAATAAGACAACAAACAGAGAGTATATTTGGACTCTAACACCAATTATAATTAGATACATATCAAATTCATATAATTCTGAATATATTGTGTATTTAGATGCTGATATGTTTCTTCTGAGATCAGACCATAATGTAGTGGAATCATTTATAAAATCAAAAAGGTCTGCATTTATTACTCCACATTTTTATGCACCAAATTTGGACCAAACAGAAAGCTCGGGAAGATTTTGTGTACAGTATTTAATTTTTAATTTATCAAATTCAAGTGATATTATTGAAGATTGGGTAGAAGATTGTTTAAATGATTGCTCAGAGAATCAATCAGTTCATGGAATGGGTGATCAGAAGTATTTAACATTTTGGGAAGATAAATACAAAAATAGAATTTACCTGGCACCTAATAGCGGACTTTTCTTAGCACCTTGGAATTTAAATTTTTATAGATATTCAGATGCAGTTTTTTTTCATTTTCAAGGTTTCAGATTATATAAAAATAAATTCTGTATACTTATAAATGGTTATGAAATTAACAAGTATACCAAAAAGTATGTTTATTTTAAATATGTGAGAGAAATCAAAAAAAATATGAGAATATTGATGGATAATCAAATAATAAAAAAAGAGAAAATTTTTTTTACAGATTACTTGTATGTATTCAAAGTACAACTAGTTTATTCTCTAAAAAATATAATAAAACAAATATTAAATAATTTCCCGAAAATTGTAAAAAAAATATGAACTCGAATTTCACTATAATTACTCCGTCTCTTAATTCCGGTGATAAAATTCAAAAATGTATTGACTCTGTAAAGTCACAAAAAGGAGTTTCAATAAACCACATTATTGTTGATGGTGGCAGTAAGGACAAAACTGTTGAAATACTAAAATCCAATAATTCAAATTATAAAGTTTTGAGGGGTTCTAGCATCTATGAGGCTCTTAATCATGGATATAAAAATTCTAGATCTGACCTAGTTGGATTTTTAAATTGTGATGATTTTTATCAAAGTGATTACTCATTGAAAACAATTTATTCTGCTTACAAGGATAATAAATCGTATGATATTTTTTATGGTAATTGTAATTTTGTTGATAATAAAAATAACATACTCTACAAGCTAAAGTCACCTAAAACTCATAGTTTTTCTTTACAAAAAAAAAGACTGTTTAGTATATCTCACCCTTGTTGGTTTATAAAACATGATAAATTTAAAATTAACGGCAAGTACGATACCAGTTTTAAATATGTTTCCGATTGTGATTTCATAATTAGAGCTTTAAAGAATAATATGAGTTTTTTTTATGTAAACACTTTTGTTACAAACTTTCTTTTACATGAAAATAATGCTTCTAAATCAGCAAGTGCTAAAGATGAATCGATAAGGTTATTAAGCAAATATAATAGCAATAAATTTATGTCAATTTTTTTGCATAAAGCCTTACTAATATTATTGTATCTCAAGGATATAAATTACTTTTTCTATAAATTCAGAATTAAGAATTGATTATAAAATAAAACAATATTTATAAACTATAATTTTTTATGATAAATTTTAAAAACCTTGAATTGCCATATACTATTGCAGAAATTGGTGGAAATCATGAAGGAAATTTTCAGTATGCAAAAAAACTTTGTCAATTGGCAATAAATACTAATGTTGATTGCATCAAATTTCAACTTTATAAAGCTGATGACTTAGTTAATCCAAAGATTTCACCAGATAGAAATAATCATTTTAAAAAATTTGAATTAACTAAAAAAGAGTATATATATTTAGCTGAAATGTGTTCTGAAGCAAATAAAGACTTCAATGCTTCTATTTGGTCCAAAAATATGATATGCTACATAAATAAGTATATGAGTTTTTATAAAATAGGATCTGGAGATATGAATTGTTATCCCTTAATTAAAAGTTTTTTGAAATATAATAAACCACTTGTTATTTCAACAGGTTTAGCAACAATGGATGAAATCGTAAATACTGTAAATTTTATAAGAAATGAAAACAGTTCATACACAAAAAATTCTATGATAAATTTACTACAGTGCACTACCATGTATCCTATTAAGAATAATGAGGCTAATATTTCAGTAATGAATGAATATAAAAAAATTAATAATGTTGGCGTAGGTTATTCTGATCATACAATTGGTTCAGATGCTCTTCTACTTGCCGCTATTTATGGTGCAAATATTTTAGAATTTCATTTTACTGACAAAAGAGAAGATAAGGTTTTTAGAGATCACAAAGTTTCCTTAATGCCTAATGAAGTTAATAAGCTAATACAGGATATTAAAAAGTTTAAATTATTAAGCGGGAGTCCTAATAAATTTCCACTTGAAACTGAAATTAAAAATGGACATATTATTAGTTTTAGAAGAGCGGTTTATTTAAATAAAAACTTAAAAAAAGGACATAGGGTAAAAGAAGATGATTTAATTACATTAAGACCAATGGAAGGTATCTCATCAGTTCATTTTGAAAAGTTAATTGGTAAAACTCTTAAAATTGATATTGAGAAATATGAAAAATTAGATTTTAATTTTTTTGAATAATTATGAAAAGTAATCCTTTAGTAACAGTTTATGTCACAAATTATAATTACGGTAAATATATCTCGTATGCAATTAATAGTCTATTAAGTCAAACATATAAAAATATAGAAATATTAATTTTTGATGATGGTTCATCAGATAACTCCAGGGACATCATTGAAAAATATCAAAACTTTAAGAATATAAGTAGTTTTTTTCATAAAAATCAAGGATTGATTAAAACTAATAATTTGGCAATATCTAAAGCAAATGGAAAATATATAATGAGATTGGACGCAGATGACTGGTTAGATAATAATGCTATTGAGATAATGACAAATTATCTGGAAAGAAATCCAGAATTATCCTTAGTTTTTCCTGATTATTATATTGTTGATGGCAAAGGTGTTTTAGTAAACGTATATAGGCGACATGATTTTAACAAAGTATCTTTAAAGGACCAGCCAGCGCATGGAGCTTGCACTATGTTTAGAATGTCATTAATGAAAAAAGTAGGAGGATATAATGAAAAGTTTTTTTGTCAAGACGGAGTTGATATTTGGACAAAAGTAATAGATAATGAAAAAGTAGGTAATATTAATCTTCCTTTATTTTATTATCGCAAACATGGTTCTAATTTGACGTCTAATGAGGATAAGATTTTCCACACTAAATCTAAAATATTGAAAGAAAATTTTCAAACAGAAAGTTCCCATAAAACACTTGCAGTAATTCCCATAAGAGATCATATTGAAAATTTAAATTTAAATCCTCTCGAGGAGATTAATTCAAAAAAAATTATTGATTGGACTCTTGAGTCCATATTAAAATCTAATTACATTGACAAAATTATTATTGTTTCTAATAATGAAAAATTAGAAAAATTTATTAAGAAGAAATATGATGATTTAGTAGATTTAATTAATAGACCTATAAAGCTTGAAAATTTAAATATACCATTAAAAGAAACTTTTAATTATGTTATTGAAAAGTATGAATCAATGAATATTCATTACAAATATTTATTTCAATTTACTATTGAATCTCCTTTCAGAAAATATTATCATATAGATAATAGTATTTTGTATATAGAAAAATTTTTATGTGACATTGTTGTACCTGTTAAATATGAAAACGATATTTTTTACAAACATGATGGGAATACTTTAATTCCTGTAATGAAATCTAATTACAAACTACTTAAACTTGAAAGAGAAGAATTATACAGGGAAGTTGGTGGAATGAGATTATATTCCACAAAATATCTATCTGAAAATAATGATAATCCAAAAATCGGTCATATTCTTGTTGATGATAAAAGTGCCTTTAGAATTAAGAACTCTTTAGATTTAGAAATAGCAAATAAAATATAATATTATGAAGGGAATTGTATTAGCGGGGGGATTAGGTTCTAGATTGTATCCAATAACTTTAAGTACATCAAAGCAATTGTTATCTGTATATGATAAACCATTAATATATTATCCTCTTTCTATACTACTGTTAGCTGGTATAAAAGATATATTAATAATTTGTACCGAAAAAGATTTAAATTCTTACAAAAATCTTTTGGGAGATGGATCTAGATTTGGAGTCAAGTTTTCTTATATAATCCAAAAAAAGCCTGAAGGATTACCACAAGCATTTACTCTGGGCGAAAAATTTATAGGAAATGATAATGTTTGTTTGGTACTTGGTGACAATATTTTTTATTCTGATAATTTGATAAATAGTTTGGAACAATCAAAAAAAATGACAAGTAAGAACAAATGTGTTGTTTATGGATATTATGTGAATAATCCTGAAAGCTTTGGAGTTATTGAGTATGATGGAATAAATGAAGATGTTTTATCACTTGAGGAAAAGCCAAAAAAACCAAAAAGCAATTATGCTGCAATTGGATTATATTTTTTTCCAAATTCTGTAATAAAATATTCAAAAGAAATTAGTAAAAGTTCCAGAGGTGAATATGAGATTATTTCAGTACTTAATAAGTATTTAGAAAATAAACAATTAAAGTCAGTTAAATGTGGCAGAGGTTTTAGTTGGTTTGATAGTGGAACCCCAGACTCATTACTTGAAGCTGCAAATTTTATTTCAATTTTAGAAAATAATATAGGTAAAAAAATTGCATGTTTGGAGGAAATATCTGTCTATAAAAAATTTATTTCTCGTTCTCATATGCTTAAAAAAAATAAAAAATACGTTAACATCGAATATTTTAATTATTTAAAGAAATTAAAATAGTATGTGTGGTATTACTGGTTTAATTTTATCGGATGGAGTAATCCAAAAACATAATTTGTCAAACATGATTAGTTCTCTAAACCACAGAGGACCAGATAGTAATGGTATTTGGATAAATGAAAACCAAAACTTTGGAATAGGCCATACAAGATTATCAATATTGGACTTATCAAGAGCTGGGTCTCAACCTATGCACTCAAAAAATAATAGATATATCATTTCATTTAATGGAGAAATTTACAATCATTTAGATATAAGACTCGATTTAAAAAAAGAGTATCCAAATTTAGAATTTTCAGGTAGTTCAGATACTGAAACTATTTTAGCTTGTATTGAAAAATGGGGTTTAAGTAAGTCATTAAAAAAAATGAAAGGAATGTTTGCAATAGCCTTGTGGGATAAAAAAAAGGAAGAACTAAAATTAGCAAGAGATAGGTTTGGAGAAAAACCTATGTATTATGGATGGATTAAAAATGCTTTTTATTTTGGTTCCGAGCTGAAACCAATAAAAAATAACCCATATTTTAATTTAGAAATTGATAGAAATGCACTAACTCAGTTTATAAAATATTCGTATGTACCTCAACCTTTAACTATTTATAAAAATATCAAAAAGTTAAAGCCTGGAACTATATTAAAAGTGAATGCAAAAAAAAATATTTTATTTGAAGAATATTGGAGTTTAAGTAACTTAACAAAATCAACTTCAAAAATTAATTCAAATTTAAATGAAAATAATACGATTCTGAATTTAGAACAAAAGATTCAAGAAAGTGTTGAAAGTCAAAAACTATCTGATGTTCCAATTGGAGCATTTTTATCAGGCGGAATTGATTCCTCATTGATAGTTTCGATGATGCAATTAAACTCCAATACATCAATAAATTCTTTTACAATTGGATTTGATCAAAAATTATATAATGAGGCTAGATTTGCTTCTAAAGTTGCAAAACATTTAAAAACTAATCATACTGAATTATATGTTTCAGAAAATGAAGTCAGAAATATAATTCCAATGATACCTAATATTTATGATGAGCCATTTGCAGACTCTTCTCAACTACCAACATATTTAGTGTCAGAACTGGCTAGATCAAAAGTAAAAGTTGCACTCAGTGGAGATGGTGGTGATGAACTTTTTGGTGGATATAATAGGTATTTTCAAGCACCAAAATGGTATAATATTCCTAAACCAGTTAAATTTATTGGTTCAGAGGTTTTAAATTTTCTAAGTCCTAATCAACTACAAATTCTTTACAATATTTTAAAGCCAATTTTACCTAAATCTTTACATTCATCAAATCCAATAAATCATTTAACAAAAATCATGGATATTTTTAAATGTAATTCGGAATGGGAAGTTTACGATAGTCTGGTCTCATTATGTCATAATAGTTCAGATATAGTAATTAATAACCCAGATTTGTTCAAGTCAAAAGATAATTTTCCAATCAATATTTCACATCTGAACTACGAAGAAAAGATGATGTGTTTAGATATCTCAACTTATTTAACTGACGATATATTATGTAAAGTTGATAGGGCAGCGATGTCTGTTTCCTTAGAAACTAGAGCTCCATTTTTGGATTATGATTTAGTTGAATTTGCATGGAATTTACCATTAAATTTTAAAATACGAAATGGTGAGGGTAAATGGATTTTAAAAAAAATTCTCAATAAATATATTCCAAATAAATTGATTAATAGACCTAAAATGGGATTTGGAATTCCTTTAGAAACTTGGCTTAGAGGTCCTTTGAGAGAGTGGGCTGAATTACTTTTGAACAAAAAAAATATAACTGATGATGGTTTTTTTAATTATGATATAGTTAAAACTCTATGGGATGATCACATTAGCGAAAAAAAAAATAATCAGTACGTTTTATGGAATATTTTAGTTTTCCAAAGTTGGAAAAGTAAGTGGTTATAAATTATGAATGAAAATATAATATTAATCGCCGAAATAGCTAATGCTCATCAAGGTAAACCAGAACTTGCGGTTGATTTGGCAAAGGCAGCAAACATGTCTGGTGCTAATGCAATAAAGCTTCAAATGTACACTGCAGATGATTTATTAGTAAAGCATCATAAAAGGTATAATCATTTTAAAAAACAAAGTTTTAGCATTGAGGATTGGGATTATATATTTAAAAATATTTCAAATCTAAAATTAAAAATTTACTTGGATATATTCGGTTTAGAATCTCTTGAGATATCAAAAAAATACAATATAGATGGATTTAAGGTTCATTTTTCCGATTTAAAAAACATTCCTCTTTTAGAAAAATTAGCTGAGCTTAATAAAATAATTTTTGTTGGAACTGGTGGTGCAAATATATTTGAAATTAAAGATGCAATTGAAATTATTAATAAATCTAAAAATTTTAATTCAAAAATTGTTTTGATGCATGGATATCAAGCTTATCCAACAAATATAAGCGACACCAATATCAATAGAATTAATTTTTTCAAAAAATGTTTTGGAAATGATATAGAATATGGTTTATCTGACCATATTTCAGGAGATTTAGATTTTGCTAAGGTTGTCCCAGTTTTAGCAATTCAATGTGGTGCAAATTACATAGAAAAACACATAACTTTGAATAGATCAGAAAAAGGTACTGATTATTACTCTTCTCTTGAGCCGGTGAATTTCAAAACTTTAGCTGATAATCTCAAAAACTCAATCAGTTCTTTGGGAAGTGATAACATGAAGTTTTCAGAAAATGAATTAGAATACAGAAATTCTGTAAAAAAGAAATGGATTTCAAATATTAATATAAAAAAAGGTCAAGTTTTAAGTATGGATATGATCTCTTTAAAAAGAGAAGATTCTGACGTAAAAACTTTAAATCTCGAAGAGTTAGTTAATAAAAAAGTAATTAAAAACATAAAAGAAAATCAAGTGATAACAAAATCAAAATTGGAAAATAAGATATTAGCTATTGTTGTTGCTAGAAGTAAATCTTCAAGGCTCAAAAATAAAGCCTTGTTAAAAATAAACGGAGATACAAGTCTTGAACATCTTTTTAAAAGACTAAAAATTAGCCTGGGTAAAGGTTATATTGATAAAATTTCCTTTTGTACTACAACTCTTGAGGAAGATAATAAATTAGAAAATCTTGCCTTATTACATGGTATAGAGGTTTTTCGGGGAGCCAATAACAATGTTTTAAAAAGAATGATGTTAGCTATAAATAAAAACAATGATTATAATATTATTTTAAGAATTACTGGGGATGATATTTTTATAGATCCAGAATATTTAAATAAAACAGTTTTATATCATTTAGATAATAACCTTGATTACACAAATGCTAAAGATTTACCAACAGGAACAGATTTAGAGGTAATAAATTCATCAGTTCTAAAATTTATATATAATCATGCAGTAGATTTAGAGGGCACTGAATATCTGACAAATTATATAACAGATAATAAAAATATTTTTAAAACAGGAAGCTTAAAAGTGCCAGAAAATCATATTAGTAATATAAGATTAACTCTTGATACTGAAGAAGATTTTAAATTAATTGATAAGTTGTGCACTTATTTAAGTAATATTAATAAAAAATATAATTATAATTTAGATGATATATTAAACTATTTTATTGAAAACCCTAATGACATTAAGATAAATTCAGAGACTGTTCAGAGAAAAATTCCATTAAAATTTAATACCGAATTAAAATTAAAATAGTATTGTAAAAATAATTTGAATAAAAAACCTAAACTTATAAGAATTACAACTGTCCCTTTATCATTATTATATTTGCTAAAGGGTCAAATGTTTTTCATGAGCAAAAATGGATTTGATGTTGTGATGGCAAGCTCTGATGGAAATGAGTTAAAGGATGTACTTACTAATGAAAAATGTAGACATTTTGTTATTCCTTTAACCAGAAAAATCACACCCATAACTGACATTATCGCAACTTACAAGCTTTACAAACTTTTTATAAAAGAAAGGCCTGGTATAGTTCATACACACACACCTAAAGCTGGAATTGTTGGAATGTTAGCTTCATATTTAGCCAAAGTACCAAATAGACTACATACTGTAGCTGGACTTCCACTTTTAGAATCAAAAGGAATAAAAAAAATAATTTTGAATATTGTTGAAAAATTTACTTACTTCTTTGCAACAAAAGTTTATGTTAATTCTTTAGGTTTAAAAAAAATTATTTTAGACAATAATTTAATAAAACATGATAAATTAAAATTTATAGGTAATGGTAGTTCAAATGGAATTGATACAAAATATTTTGATCCAAATAAATATTCTGATAAAGAAAAAAATTCTCTAAAAAAACAATTAAAAATTAACAAAAATGATTTTGTATTTATTTTTGTAGGAAGGGTTGTAGGTGATAAAGGAATTAATGAATTGATTAAGGCATTTAATATATTTTCAATAAATAATGATGGAATTAAATTATTAATTGTAGGAAGTTTTGAAGAAAACCTAGATGCATTAAATCAAAAAACTAAAAAAATAATTAATTCAAATAAATCAATAATTCATGTCGGATATCAAAAAGATGTAAGACCCTTTTTTTCAATTTCAAATGTTTTAGCCTTTCCCTCATATAGAGAGGGTTTTCCCAACGCAGTTTTACAAGCAGGTGCAATGGGAATTCCTAGTATAGTAACAAATATTAATGGATGTAATGAAATTATAATTGAAGATAAAAATGGAATGATTATACCTGTTAAAAATCCTGAAGCACTTCTAAATGCTATGGAAAAAATATATTTGAATCCTTCTTATTATCATATGCTTAAAAATAAATGTAGAATTATAATTAAGAATAGTTTTGAACAAAAATATTTTTGGAAAGAATTGTTGAAAGAGTATAGATCTTGCAAATTAGAATTTAACTATGAAAAATAAGCCTTTAACAAATAAATTTTCACGAAAAACATCAAATCAATGAAAAAAAAAATAAATGAAAGAAAAAAAATTGATGATTTTTTAGAGCTAAATTCTAAAAAACAAGTTGTAGTTGTTCAAGGATTAGGTTTTGTAGGCGCTGTTATGTCACTTGTATGTGCTAATGCATTAACTGCTGAGTATGCAGTAATTGGAGTTGACTTGCCAAATGAGCAATCCCTAGATAAGATCAATAAAATTAATTCAGGAATTTTCCCACTTGAAACTTCTGATCTTAAAATTCAAAAGTTTTATAAAAATTCTATAAATAAAAAAAACTTTTATGCTACATATGATGAATATGCATATTCAAAGGCAGATGTTATAATTATTGATATTAATTTAGATGTTCAAAAAAAATCTACAAATTTAGGAGATTTAAAATCATACGATGTAACACTAGCTTCGTTCAAGAAAGCTATAAAATCCATTGCTCTAAATTGTAAAGAGGAAGTATTAATTTTGGTTGAAACAACTGTTCCACCAGGAACTTGTAAAAAAGTTGTTTATCCTCTAATTAAAGATGTTTTTGATTCTAGAAATTTGGATATCAATAAAGTTTACATTGGCCACTCTTATGAAAGAGTTATGCCTGGTCCAAATTATATAGATTCAATACAAAATTTTTATAGAGTTTATTCTGGAATTAATGAGATGAGCAGTAAAAAAACAGAGAGTTTTTTAAAAACGATAATAAAAACAGATGAATATCCTCTAACTAAATTAAATTCAACGAATTCAACCGAGATGGCTAAAGTTTTAGAAAATTCTTTTAGAGCTATGAATATTGCATTTATTGTTGAATGGACTAGGTTTGCCGAGGAAGCAGGTGTTAATTTTTATGAAATTATTGATGCTATAAGAATGCGGCCAACACATAAAAATATAATGTATCCTGGTATCGGAGTTGGTGGATATTGTTTAACAAAAGACCCTTTACTAGCCTCATGGTCAAGGAAAAATTTATTTGATGGGGATGGAACACTAAAACAAAGTGAGATGAGTGTTAGAATTAATGATAAAATGCCGTCATATGCTATATCATTTCTTGAAGCTAATCTTTTAGCTCAAAATATTGAATTAAAAAACGTTGCCTTGTTAGGAGTTTCTTATAGAAGTGATGTAGGGGATACAAGATATTCACCAGTACAAAACTTTTATATACAACTTCAAAATTTTGTAGAAAACATATATCTAACAGACCCTTACGTAAAATATTGGGATGAAATGCAAAAAGAAATCGATTTAGATTTTAAGCAAATACTTTCTAAATCATTAGATTCTGTTATAATAACTACTTCCCATTCAGAATATAAATGTTCTAAAATTCTATTAGATTTGCTGATGAAAAAAAATAAACTTTTCATTTATGACACTGTAGGATTACTTAATAATGAAGAAATTAAAATTTTAAAATCAAAACATTTGGTGAGGGTTTTGGGACGGGGAGATATAAATTAAATTAAATGAAAAAAGTGCTATTATTGGGAGGGGCTGGCTTTATTGGTTTTAATATAGCTAAATATTTAGTTTATATTAAAAACTATGAAATTACTATTGCTGACAATTTTTTTAGAGGTGGAGGAAAAATTGATAATCATTTATCAGATTTAGTAAAGGAAAATAATATAAGTTTAATAGAAGGTGATTTTACAAATGAAAATTCATTTAAATCTCTTGAAAATAATTATGATTACGTTTACATGTTAGCATCTGTAGTTGGAGTTGATTATGTAAATAAAATTCCCCACGAAATAATAAGAATAAATACTGCTTTAATATATAATACTCTTGAATGGTTAAGGGTCAGTAAATGTAAAAAGGTTTTATTTACATCTACAAGTGAATGTTATGCTGGTGCCATTGAAGCATTTGATTATAAAATACCAACTCCTGAAGATGTTCCATTAACAATAAAAGAAATAGGTCATCCTAGATTTACATATGCGGTTACAAAAATGCTGGGTGAATCTGGGTTTTTAAATTATGCCAGAAAGTTAGGTTTTGAATGTACAATTGTTAGGTATCACAATGTTTATGGACCAAGGATGGGATTTAAGCATGTAATTCCTCATTTAGTCCAAAGATTTAGAAATAATGAAAATCCATTCAAAATATATGGACATGATCAAACAAGGTCATTTAATTTTATTGATGATGCTGTAGAGGGAACCGTTAAAGCAATGGAGAGTGGAAAGAATGGTGAAATTTATCATATTGGGGATGAGATAGAAATAAGTATTGAAGACCTTACAAGATTTACCGGAAAGTTATTAAAATTTAAGGGCAAATACGAGAATGCTCCTACATATCCAGGTTCAGTTGCTCGAAGATGTCCGGATATATCTAAAGCTAAAAATGACTTGAATTATTTTCCAAAAACTAACTGGAAAAAAGGAGTTAAAAAAACTGTAAATTGGTATATAAATTATTTAAAAAATAATAAATATCTACATGAATCTTTTTATGATAATGAATAATGAATAATGAATAATGAATAATGAATTAATTATTATTGGATACTCTGGCCATTCTTACGTTTGTATTGAAATAGCAAAAGCAACAGATATTAATATTACAGGTTATTGTGATTTAGAAATGAAAAAATATAATCCTTATAATTTAAACTATTTAGGAAATGAAAAAGAAGGTAGATTTGATAAAAACTACTTTATTACAATAGCTAACAATAAAATTAGAAGAAATATTTTTTATAGTTTACCAATTGAATGTTTGAAAACTAAGTTAATTCATGCTAAATCTGTGATTTCAGAAACAGCAAAGATTGGTATACAAACTATTGTAGGTTCTGCTGCAATAATCAATGCTCAAGCACAAATTGGTCGTAGTTGTATAATTAATTCAGGGGCAATAATTGAGCATGAATGTGTTATTTCAGACTTTGTACATATAGCACCTGGCGCTTCTCTACTTGGAGCAGTTGAAATTGGAGAAAAATCATTTATAGGATCAAATGCTATTATTAAACCAGGTGTAAAAATAAACAGAAATGTTATAATTGGTGCTGGTTCAGTTGTTTTAGATAACATTCCTGATAAAGGGACTTATGTAGGTATTCCTGCAAAAAAAATTAAATGAAATAAAAAAGTATTTTAAAAAATAAAGTCTATTTATGAATTCAAAAAAACTTTTGTTGAGGGAAGAAATAAAATTATTTAATGAAAATAGAAGAACTTTTCATACTGAATTTAGAGTATTTGACTTTTCAAAATCACTTTAAGATTTATATTTCTATGGAGATCAAAATCATTTAAATGAATTTGGAAAAATTGAATTTTTAAAATTATTAAAAAATGAACTTAATATAATTTAGATTGAATTTTCAAAAGTAAAATTTAAGTCCTATGCACGGAAAAATATACAAGAGATTTAAATTATATTCCGAAAATAAATTGGGAGATGGGATTAAGAAAAACTGTTAAGTTGTATAGTCAGTATATGGACAATAATCCTAATCTTCATGAATCATTTTATGACTTAAAAGATGAATAAGAAAAAGGTCATTCCCTTAAGTATACCTAACATTTCTGGAAATGAGTGGAAATACGTCAAAGATTGTTTAGACACAGGTTGGATATCATCAGTTGGCAGTTATGTGACAGATTTTGAAAATTCAGTAGCAAAATTTTGTGATTCAAAATATGCTATAGCTACCTCCAGTGGAACAACAGCTTTACATGTATCGCTATTGATTTCGGGTGTAAAACAAAATGATTATGTTCTTATACCAAATATAACTTTTGTTGCTACTGCAAATGCAGTAAAATATTGTGGTGCAAATCCAATATTAGTTGATGCTAACCCCAATACATGGCAGCTTGATTTAGACTTGGTTGAAGAATTTTTAGAAAAATCATGTGAATTCTCTCAAAATAATTTTCTGGTTTATAAAAAAGATCAAAGAAGAATTTCTGCTATTGTACCAGTTCATGTGCAGGGTAATATGTGTGATATGAATAGACTAAAAAAAATCTCTAAAAAATATTCAATTAATATTATTGAAGATGCGGCTGAAGCCTTAGGGTCGTATTTTGAAAATAAATCTGCTGGCACTTTCGGATTAATGGGTTGTTTGAGTTTTAATGGAAACAAAACTATTTCAACAGGTGGCGGGGGAATTATATTAACAAACAATAAATTTTTAGCTTCTAAGGCAAAACATTTAACAACTACTGCAAAGAAAGATCCTATTCACTACTTTCATGATGAAGTTGGTTATAATTACAGAATGGTAAATGTTCTTGCTGCAATTGGAGTTGCTCAAATGGAACAGTTACCTAATTTTCTAAAAAGGAAAGTTTTTGTTGGTGAGTTTTATAGAAATAAATTGACTGGAATTGGAGATATAAGCTTTCAGCAAGTAGACAATAACGTAATTTCAAATAATTGGTTATTCACAATTAAAACTAGCTTTCAAAAAAAATTATTAAAATTTTTAAATAAAAACGGAATAATATCTCGACCATTTTGGATGCCAATGAATCAGCTTCCTATGTACAATAAATGCATTTATTTAAGTAATCATGACTATTCAAAAAATATACATAAATACTGTATTTCAATTCCAAGTTCAACATTTATCTCTAATGACGAACTCGAAATTGTTGTGAATAATATTTTTAAATTTTTTAATGAATTATAATTTAGTTAAAAGAACGTTTGATTTAATCTTTTCATTATCTTTCTTAATTCTATTGTTTCCAATTTTATTTTTAGTCATTTTGTTATTAATGATCACCGGGGAAGGAGAAGTTTTTTATTTACAGGAAAGAATAGGAAAAGATTC
>TARA_B100000963_G_scaffold321279_1_pt1 | contig 22234 bp, 20 predicted proteins | sample TARA_B100000963 | Tara Oceans TARA_B100000963 (sample SAMEA2622097) | marine metagenome | biome: marine biome (ENVO:00000447); feature: surface water layer (ENVO:00002042); material: "saline water (ENVO:00002010), including plankton (ENVO:xxxxxxxx)" | depth 5 m | reverse complement strand
CGAATTAAATCTTGTTGAAATTCAATTATTGAACTGTAAATTGACCACGAAGGAAGATAATTGTGTTCAATTAAAAAATGTAAAATCGTGAAATTATAATTGAAAAGTGCCTTTTTAAATTCATTATTTATTTTTAGAGATTCTCCTTTTTTTGCATCAAGACTTTTTAGATGTTTAAAATCTTTATTTGAAATTTGGTTTAGTAAAACTTGGCTACCCACAAAATAATTAGAAGTGAAAAAACTTTTACTAATAGTTTGAAAAAGAAGCGATCTATACCTTTTCTGATTAAGAATGTGTGTTAAGAGACTCTCATATAAAACTTTACTGTTAAAAAATATCGAATCCAATTCTCCACTCTTAATGAAATGAAGTAATTTGTTCATCAGAAATTCTTCAGTAAATTTTGTAAAATAACTTTCTTTAGAAATGAGTTTTTCACCCTTATAATTAATCAATAATTTCTTAATTGAAAGTGAGTTCTTAAAATAAGACGATTTTAGGCTTAGCGAAATCTTATCTAGTTTCTTGAGGTTGTTTTCATTTACATCTATGGATATACTTATTATATGATCAAAAAAGACTTCTAGGGATTCATTCTCAAATCTATTAAGATAAATAAAATAAAACTCTCTTTGAGCAATCGGATATATCATGTTATGCGCAAATAAAGAACTAAAAATTTTACTTAAATCATTTAGGAAAGATTGTAAACTGTCTTTTTTTTCAACTGGTAAAAGATCCATTAAAAAGGCATCAAAAACCAATTGGTTTGTGTTGAATACTAGTCTTTTTAGTAGTTCATCTGAGTCCTTTATTGTTTTTAGAAAGTTCAGATAGCTTGAAATTGAAACTCTTTTAAAATCACTTAAAAACTCTAATACTTGATTAGTATAATATTCTGAACTAAACTTAAATTGCATTTTTGACCACCAAGGAATTTCATCATAGATCATGATAAAAGACACGGTATTCAAATAAAAATTACTGGACAATTGTCCTAATTCAATCTCCTGCCCTAATGGAGATAGCTCATTTTTTACTGCTTTTTTGATGGCTTGCTCATTAAGGCTTAAAAGGTCTAAGAAAAGATCAATAGTTGGTGTTTTTTTTTGATGATATATCACCTCATCTAAAGACTTTAATTTCTTAATCTTTTTTTCAGCTATCCATCTTGTGAAAAATAATTTATCAGGAATGAAAAAAGGTGCCTTATTTATAATAATATTTTCTAACCCGTTCAAATAGAACTCTTTTTTCAGTATATGAATATTCGAAAAAGAAATAATGTTATCGGCATTTAATTTTTTAATTAAATCAAAAAAATGTTTTTGTTCAGCATTGAAATTGGGGGAAAGAAAAACAATAATCTTCTTAATCTGAGTTATTGAAATTGACTTAAAAAATCTCCATAAAAAACCATTTGCCTTGATGAGTAAAATTTTTCTCAGCTCAATTGGATTAATGCGAGCTAATAAAATCAGTTTTTCTAAAATATTTCTCTCCGTATATATGGTCTTTGCAACTGGTAAAGAATCATTTTCAATTAAATATTTAAAAAAACTTACAAGTTCATTTATTTGCCTTAAGGATTTACCATCTGACTTATTTTGCAAAATCAAAATCCTCTTTCTAAATTCATTTAACCCTTCTGAAGTAATATATGATTCTACAACATGTTTTAAGTTATTCATTTCAACCCCCGAATCAGAAATAAAATCAATGAACGATTTCTCTAAGTCTAAGAAATTAAATTCTGACAGAGGGAATTCTTCTCTTAATAATTCCACAACCTTGGTAAACGCTAAGTCATAATCTGGAAAATTATTTTTTACGCTTAATTTTTCCTGCATAAATGCTTTATTATTACCGTCTTTTTCGATGTTTCTGAAAAAGACAGAGCTCAGTCCAAGTTGACTTTCATAAAAGTTTTTTACAATAAATTCATCAGAAAAATCCTCTTTTAATTCATTGCATAAGAAATATTTGCGCATTAGATATGAAAGATGAAATCTTGACAACCCAATAGTCGCTTGGTTAGCGCTATAAAGCTGATTTATTTTAGAACTTAATCTTGGATAATATGAGAAAAGTGTTGTTATGAAGTTATCTATCTTTTTATCTTCAATTAGTTCAATAAATCGAATGACTATTTTTTCTTTACTGTCATTTGCTGTAAAAAATTGATGCAGTAATGTTAATTCTCTTTTAGTAAGTTGACTGAAAACATCATTAATAGAAGATTTGCTTTTATTTAAAATGTATCCACTTTTTAAATATGTTTTAAAAATTTCTAATCTTGAATCTAACTTAATTTGCGCAATAGCCTTATTAAATTTCTCATCAAATTCTTTTTTAAAAAACATGACCCATTTTAACCCCTCTTCTTCGGTAATTAGATTTAAATTTTGGACAGATAATGTTGGAATGTTTAATTCGATTTTGTCAATGATTAACTGTTGAGAACCATCATAACCCTCCAATTTTTTTTCGATGTAAGAGAGGATTTCTCGTTTAAAAAGCACTTTTAAATAATCATCTATGTTTTCAGATTTTTTATTTAAAACTAAGTTTAAATTAACCTTATTTATCTTACTTAATTCAATCATTTTTCATTAAAACCGATAGAAATTCTGTAAGCTTTTTTTCTTTTAATTTAAACTTTGTAGCTGTACAAGTTAAGTAGTCTTTATAACTTTTTTCAAGTTGAACCATTTCTTCATAACCTAGCCATTTTATGTTAACAAAAACATGAGCTGGAGCCTCCTCAACTATGGTTTTAGAAATATAATTTTTAAAGGAACTAGATTGAAATCTATGGGGCCAATTTGGTAAAACGACTGAGATGATATTTGAAAATGGGTCATCTACCTCGTTATATATCTGATTAAACTTAGTCGTCTGTTTTATAATCTTTTCAATATTATCAAATTTACTAAAGAAAGTAGCAAAAAAATCAATGGCCTCAACAGCTTCGTCTCTTGTTTCAAAGTAATGCGTAGAAGTCAAAGCTTCAATCTTAACCTTAAATTGATTATGCCCAATTTCAAGAATTTCATATGCCTGTTTTACATGACATGTTGACTTAAAATTATGTTGCAAGGTGATTTGTTCAAATTTTGACAAATTATTAGTTGAAATGAAAACAGGTTTTTTGTCATCAAAAATTTCAAGACCAAAAACTTTTAATCGCTCATTTGGCCTAAATAATATATGATCGAATAAATAGAAAGATTCCGAATGAATACTAGCCTTTTTTAACTTTTTGCAAACATTTGCTATACTATTTGATTCTATTTTTTTTTCGCCAGATGAACTAATTTTACATATCTCATTTTTCTGTAGATCAGTTAAAATATAGTGATTTTGTTTATTTAAAAAGTTATCTTTATTTATGCCATACTTTATCAATTTTTGAATTCCTTCTGACATATTTGATTCTCTAAAATCAATAACAAAAATGGCGCTATCTTTATTTCTATTTAGGCTTATCTCCATTAGAGATGAAATTGGTTTTTCAGCTTTCCCTCTAAAACCCAATAAATTCATAATATAGTGCTCAAAGCCCCCTTTAGATAATAAAGGTTTGGTCTTTACCGATTCATGACTCAATCCATTATATTTTGTGTTACCAATAAATGGTAGGTCAATAAGAAATTTTTGCTTATGCTCTATAGTTTCATTTTCCGTTAGCATTGATACTATGTCAAAAGAGGAAAAATCATAACCAAATCTAGCTAATAAGTGATCTAGTATTTTTTTTCTTCTCTCATTAAAGACCGATTTTGATTCTATAATTTTTTGTAAAAAGACAAGTTGTTTGTTTTTGTTCTTTTCAACCCACAAATTCCATTCTTTAGTAAGTTGGTTTTCATCCTCTATATCAATATTTTTTAATATACAGCTTTCAAGAAAAGGCTTAAAAATTAAATATTGCTTTGGTAAATCATTTAACCACTGGACTGCTTGAGTGTATGTAATATCATTCAAAGAAAATAAAGCTGGTAAATGACTCAACTGAGCAAAATAATTAGCCAAAATTTGATCAAAAAAAGTTAAAAAACTTTTAAACTGTTTTACATAAGCAACTCTTTCTTTTGTCCAACTACTTGGTGCGCCATTTTCACCAACGCCATAAATAGATGGAAATTCGTATTGTATTGACCGGAAAGATTTCAAATCCTGTTTTTTCCCTTTTTTAATTGAGATTTTATTTTGTTTATGAGCTGCTTTTGTTTTTGTTTCTGCGTAATTTATATGAAGATCATTTGATGTAAAATTTATTATTTCATTGCTCTGAAATGTTATAACAATATTTGTTTTATGCAGATTTAATCTGGCTACACAATTATCTTTAACCTCATATGCCCAATTATAAGATTTTTCATATTCGTCGAATAAATTTATTTTTTTAATATTCTTTATGGGGGAAATATCCATGATAAGATTTATCAAATCAGAGATATATAAATGAGTTCTAATTTTGCTTTCATCTAAAGATTGGTCGTTTAAAAATCCATTTTTTAGTTTCGGACCGCTAAAAATTTCTTCTGTTTTATAATTATCTTGTTGTAGATCTTTTAATGTTTTGAACTGAGGTAATGGGGAAAAATAACCATCGATACAATCTAATAGCTCCTTTATAATCTTGTTTTCAGCAACTTTTTTGTCTAAATCAATATGTAAATCAATGCCTATTTTGTCATGATCTAAAAAATAAATGTCCTCAAAATCTAAGCCTAATGTTTTATTAGACGAAAGCATCACCTTAATTAAATCTTTAACTTCTTTTTTTTGCTTTTTAGACGCATCTGGATCCATAAGTTCAATCCAAATAGCATAAAGAGAAGAATACTCTTTAAAACCTTGAGAAGGGATAATTTTTACATTACGAACTTGGTGAATATCAAGTATTATTTTCTTAAAATCTTTTAATGTTGTTGCTCCAGAATTTAAAATTTCATGCGCTTCAAAAAAAGATCCTTTGATTTTATTATCACTAAAAAAAATATCTTCTATCGGTGTTTCAGTTCTATAACCCAGCTCGGTTATTACATAACACAATACTTCCAACGTGGTAATTCCTGGGTCGTGAATATTGTAATCGGACCATATTTCACCTGAGAGGTTTTGAAGTAATTCCAAACCCATGTTTTTAAGATTATCAATGCTTTCAATATTCCTTAAATCAGTTTGTAATTTTATAGTAGATTGATTTTCCAACAATTTGATATTTTACTAACGACTAAAATTCAATTTTTATGTCGATCTACTTATCCTTTTTTTTTGCTTGTAAGTGGACCTTTTCAATTAGCTTATATACCTTCATAAAAGGTAAATGACCAAGAGCCTCAATAATAATATTCGCCTCCTTTTCCGTAAGCTCAAGTTGAATTTTGTTGTTTTCAATTTCTTTTCTGTCCACTAATGAAATAATTTTAAGATATTATACTTAATCATTACTCCATCGCCATAATTTTTTTTTGATTTTATCTGAACTTTATAATTAAAGTAAGTTCCTGACCACCTTACATCTAGATTATTTCTTATTGAGCCATATCTCGCTCTAGTCTTTTTAATGGCTGGTTTAGACTTTCCATATGTTGACAATAGTAATGCATGTAAAAGCGCATGTGATCCTTTTTTCCCTGTTGAAGCAATAAGTTGAAAAACATTATATTCATCAAGATTTGTTAAAACATCGTGCCACTTGCCATCTGCAGGAATTTCTCCAAAAGCATAGGTACCTATTTGACCATGAGATGATATAAGGCCATTCACATCTAGTTTTGAATTAGGCTTTGTAACTCCAATACCTACATTTCCTCCTTTTTCAATAAATAATCGACTCCCTCCATTGGGCTCGCTGATATTTAAGCCTTCATTGCCATCTTCAGTTATTTGATTTACGACCCAGTTAGGATTTAAATCATTAATATTTTCATAAAATGACATTAATTCTTTATTTACACCATCAGAGATAATTTTAAATCCTTCTCCTTTCTCCCTCGAAATTCCGTCATCAACTTTATTTAAACCCGCATCAATTAAATCGTGAAAATTTTCTTCCCTTGGAATACTTCCCCTAAGAAAAAAGTTCTTTAGTGATTTTCTATTTTTTGAAGACATGTTAAACTAACGTGTAATGTAAAAAGTAAAATTAGACTTTAAAGTGTTTTTTTTCTGTTTAGAGGACATAATTTTATAACTTTTTTCAATAGAACCCATATTATCTGACGAAACTTCTTCATCATTTGTGTAGTCTACAATATAGTCCGTATTTATCATCATATCATTAATTCCAAAATTATCACCTCCATCTTTTTGGTCAAAAGGAATAATAATATGAGTATCATCAGGTATTAAAATTGAGATTATACTGCTTGGTTTAATCTCAATTGTATTTGATTTAGCAGCTTTTTGATTAATAATTCTCCCATTTATTATATGAAACAAGGAAAAGTTTACCACAAAATCAACACATTCTAGTTTTTCAATAAAATTCAACAATAAAGCACTACTAACAGATTGACCTAAATCAACCTGAGCTGTATCGTTATACATCCACGGACTAATAAATGATTTGATGTCTTGGATTAACTTTTCATGATAGAAATTTGGGTCAAAACCATTCCTAAGTTTTAAACTAAATTTTAATTTAACTTTTTCATATATCGGATTTGTTATTTTAAAACTTACACCAATAGGAGATATGTTTTTTAAAAATTGTTCCATTTCGTCTAACTCAATAGTTGAAAAAAAACTTGGCTCACCTTTTAAATTGTCATACAGAACAGATTTTGGAATTACAACAATAAGTACTTTTCCAATAGAAATATTTAAATTACTATCAATACTCGAAAGACATTTAACTTTATTTATTTTGGAGAAATTTTCAAGCAATATTCTTTCGTAGTCTTGTGGTGACACCACCCTGTTTTTATGCCTAAGTCTTTCAGCAATTCTTAAAAAGTAAGTTTTGTAATCCTCTTTTTTCACCCCGTTATATCCCGCATATTTTTGAATAACTGATTGAACGTCCCGCCTGCTTTTCAAGAAATCTAATATCTGATTTGAATCTATATTAGCGTAGGTTACATTTTCATAACTATGACATTTTGCTATAGTACAATGAAGTAAAATATCCTTCAAATAATTAAGAAATGAAATATTATTTTTAGATTCTATCTTTATCCAAATAACACCTTCATTAAATAGTCCCGAATTGTCATCTCTTGCTTCTGCAATATCGAATTTTACGATTCCAGATCTCTTAAATTGGTTTGTATCGTCACTAATGAATTGATCTTCGTTCATTTTTATCCATCTACTTTCTAAGAAATATGACCACTCTAAATCTAAATCTAAACTTTGTTTGTTAGCAAAACCTTCATTTATCTGAAATAGAATTGAGTATACTTTATTTTGGGTATAATTCTCAATTCCAATTATTAGGGCAGAACCATTATTATAAATTGGAAATAAAGATTCTAACGAATTAATTTTTTGAGCTTTAGATTGATGTAAATGATAAAATGAAAACTGATCACTATTTTCAGTTGTATAAGACATCTTTGAAGATATGTCAATTGATATTGATTTTAAAGTAGGTGTATATGGTTCGTTTGGTGATTGTACATCCCCTTTTTTACTTACTGCCTTAATTGAACTTTCTCTTAATAACTCTGGATATTCAACATGTCCGAAACCCTGTAACGGATAGCATAACTCCATTTTTAGGAACCCATTTACAGAATTTATATCGTAAAAAGTATTTTCAAAATCCGTTTCTGATGCGGTATTTAGCTCTAAATCTCTTACGTTGACTTCACTAATTCTTCTAATGTTAGAAACCGCTTTTGTATCATCCGGAACATCTTGAAACAGACTAACTACTTGTTTTTCCTCAGCTGGAACCCATCTTTTATTTTTTAAAAAACTCAATTTTGCTTCAAAGATATCGTTTGTTACATCCCAAGGGTAAGCTCTATAGTGGTGTGAAAACCCGCCTTCATAAGTTGGTAATCCATACCATTCTAAATTTACTTTTAAATCTTCTATTGGATACAAAAACAAGTTAGGATGGCCAATTATAAAGGACGAGTCTACAATTGGTTGAGATCCAAAAGGTTCAAATGGGGCTCCTTGTTCTATAGTGCCAAAATCATTACTGAGCAATAGATTTTTAATTTCCAAAACTTCGATATTTACATCCACTTTTGAAAGCTCTAATTTTTTCAGTAAGTGATACCATTCTAGTTTATTATTATCAATTATAAATCTGAAATAAGGAAATTCTTTATTATCTGCGAATTCTTGGTCCTCTAATTTTAAAGAAGATAAAGGGGGATTTATATTTTCAATTAAAACAATGACTTCTAATTTAAATTCATCTTGTTTCTTATTATTAAAATGAAAAACTGTATCTACTTTATCAATATCTAATTCATACCAGCCGTCTTCAGTAGAGTAAGCTACGCTAAAAAGATTATTTATAAAATCATTATTTAATATTTGAGCTGCTTTTTTAATAAAGTTATTTGAAACTAAAGAGTCCTTCAAAAAAGAAAATTCGAAACTAACTTTTCTAACCCCTTCATCCAGTTTTAAAAATCTTGACCCAAACACAAAACCAAGAGAGTTTGCTACTGAACTTAAATTTATGACAGTTTTATCTTGCTCAAAATTATCTAGAAATAACTCATTATCATCATAAAAATCAATACCAATGATTGATGACAGTTTTGCTTTATTAAATAAAATAGAGTTTTCAATTTCATATAAAATTTCACTTCCATTTTCGTCTGTACCTGCAACTAGTTTTTCTCCTTTCTTAACTTCAACTTCATTTTCTCCATTAGCAATGAAACTTAAATGAACAAAATCAGGTTTTTTTTGCTTAAGATTTATTTTTAAAACTTCATTAAAATAATAGCTTAAATGTCTTTTATTTATATTATTAATTGATACACTAGCCTCTTGATAAAGCCTATGAAAAGTTAAAAGTAAGGCTATATGCGGTGATACTTTTTTACTATTGATAATCTCTTCACTAAAATAGGTTGATGATGAAGTCTTTATGAGAGTTAAATAATTTATAGTCTTTTTAAAGTAACTACTTAGTAATTTAAGATGATCTTTACTTTGTTTCCCTTCTAATAGTATATGGGCTTTATCCCAATGGGAGCCAAATTCAAATTCATTGGGAATACCAGAAGTTCTTTTATTAGCCTTTAGAATATGATAGATTAATTGTTTGACCTCACTAAGGCCTAATTCAATCAACTTTTCTTGTTCTATTTTAAATTGGGAGTGAGTCTCTAATTTTATCAAATTAGATTCAATAAAAATAAACTTTTGAATAAGTTTTTTAAGTTCATTAAATACAGAGTCATCAAATTTGCGATTAGAATCAATAGGCTTCAGTTCATCAAAAGAAATATGAGCCAGTCGTAAAATACTCAATGTAGGGTCATTTATTAAAAAAGAAGACCAATCACCGTCAATAAAATTTCGGTCATTAAAGTAAGTAAGTTGGGATGCAAATTTCGTGATGAAATTTAAAAAACTTGAAAAATCAAATTCATCTATTTTAAAATATTCAGCGGATAAAGCTTCTATTTTTCGATCTAACTGGCTTAAGCCATAATTAGTATTGTATCGCTTATTTTCATCCAAAAAATACATAGATTATAAATCAGTTGCCTCATTCAAATAGAATGGATAAACCATATTGGTTCTACTGTTAGTACTTTTTATTTCATAAAATAAATGGATAAAGATTATACCTTTTTCTATATCCTCTTCAAATTTGACACTTTCTAGGTTTATTCTCGGCTCAAACCTTAAAATTGCAGTTTCAATGACATCTGAAATTTTGGTTTGAAGAGATAATGTTAATTTTTCAAATGTCATGAACGATAAATCACAACCATAGGCTGGATGGAAGTGCCTTTCACCAGGAACTGTCCCTAACAACAATTCAATGCTTTGCATAATATCATTATTTCCAGTAGAAAGTTCGATTTTATTTAATGTCTTATTAAAACTAACTGGAAATGACCACCCCTTTCCTAAAAAATCTATATTTAATTCATCTTGCATATCAACCTCCTATTTCCACTGTTGGACACCCCGCTACAATTGACCCGCCATGAGCTGTACTATCACCCATTCTTGCTGCCGGCTTACCTTCAATCATTACTGTAGAAGAACCTTTAACAATAGAGTCTGGCGGACCAACACATACGCAACTACAACCAACAGTAGCTGCAGGCATATTACCAATTAAGACTGTTGGTGGACCACTGGGTAAAATTGGACCTCCAACGTGGGGTATAGGTGGCACGCCTGGTGTTTGCATAGGACATTGATGCATATCTGAAACTCTAGCTGCTGCAGGCATAACTAATTTATTTTTACCATTGAGCCTTTGACTATTGCTATAGCAGAGGTAGTTAGTTCTGAACCAGCACTTCCGTCAGCAGAAAACTTAGCCTTGGCTGTATTTTTAATATTCATTCCTTCCATTTCAATATCCATATCAGACTTGATGCTGACTTTTTTAGAAGCTTCTATGCTCAGATCTCCTTTAGAAATTAAAGAAATTCCACCAACATCTAATTTAATAGAATTCTGATTTTGATCTTCCAGAAAAATTGATTTTTTTTTATCATCTAAAATTACCTTGTTTCCAGATGGTGTTTCAATATTTATTGATTTGTCTTCATCATCAATAATTATCTTGATTCCTTCTCTTGAAATAATTCCTTTTTGCGAATTTTCCTCATCTGGCTCAATAGGAGGAACATTTACTTTGCTAAATAATGAACCTAAAATAACTGGGCTCCTTGGATCTGCATTTAAAAATCCAACAATAACCTCATCATCTTTTTCTGGCCAAAATACTTTACCTCTATTATTTCCAGCATCCTCAAAAATCATTCGAGCCCAAACATTTACATCTTCTCCTGCAACCGGTAAAGAAACCTGAACTCTATATTTTTCGTCTCCTGAAATTTTCAATACTTTACCAATCTGTAAACCATTTACTGAGGGCAACAAATTACCAGCGGGAGGAGAGTTAATATCTAATCTATCAGTGTGCCAATTTGGGCTAAGACCAAATTGAAGATGTGTTGCCCACCCTTCTTGATTAATTTCATGCCTAATGGCAGAAACCAATACATTTCCACTAAATTTTGACCCAACCCCTTTTATTGATATTACATCTCCTACTTTTATTGTGGAGTCTCCTGAAATTTTTATTCTCCCTTTTATTTTACTTAAACTAGCAATTACAGCTTTAGAATTGCCCCAACTAGTTAATTCATCCCTTGAAATTTCACCACTGTGAATCAATGAATTATCAACCGATAAAACACTCTCTAAATCAGTGATTTTCACGCCTTCATTCTCAAGTTGCGTAAATGATGACGAATTCCCTGATATTTTAACTATCTCTTGTTTATCAGAATCCCAAGAAACACCCTCAATGCTATTATATAAGTTCTCTGCATCTGCTTCTGATTCGTATTCTAATATATCTTGGCCGTAATTATATGTTTTTACTGGTGAGCCAGAAAGTTTTAAGTCTGATACAAGAACATTATCTCCATCAAATAAAACCACTTTTGAATTAGCTTGAGCGCGAAGCATGAAAAAGTCCCAATTAGACACATCAAACTGCAAAGAACTATCAGAAGTTAGGAATTCTCCCTTACAACTAATACTTCCTCCAACACCGCTATTGCTATACAACTCTTCTATAATAGATTTATCGTCTTTATTTTCAAAATAAGTTGTTTTTCTCCCGCCACACATTTTTAGAGTAGCGTGTTTACATTCTATTACAAGTAAAGATGGTTCTGCATTTCTTGATTTTATTCTATGTCTAATTATTATTCCTGAAAAAACTTCTGAGTTATTACCATTGAGTCCTAACTCAATACTTATTTTTTCACCTGGATTAAAAATATCTCCAGAGCTTAACTCAAAATCTTGTTTGCTTGGATCACCATCAATAACTGATATAGTCGCAAAGGGTATTTTATTAATTTCGGTATGAGTTAAAATAGAAATGAATGGACCTTGGGATAAGTAGGTTTTTGATCCAATTTTAATTGAATAAGATATGTAATTATTTTCCGCCAGAGTTATTTTTTAATGGGTGGAATAATTATTTTTTCACCCGCCTTTATAGATCTTGGTGAATTTAGGTTATTAAATTTTGCAAGAGCTAAATAAAGCTGTGTTGTTCCATATATTTTATTTGAAATATAAGGCAACGACTCCCCTTCTTTAACAGTGTAATAGTGTGTCATGTCAGGCGATTGATTTCCAGCTTTTTTCTTAGCTAAATCGGGTGATATTGTAGATTCAAATTTCAAGATTACTTGTGCAACAATCAACTTACCTTCACCACTTACTTGAATTTTTTTCTCTCCAAAATCCTTACAAATTCCTTTAAATAAGAAATCTCCGTAAATAATTTTAACGAATGGTGGCTGGTGATTAGAGCCATCATATTTCCAAATTACATTTTTTAGTGACTTAATTTGATCCTCAGCAGAGTCTCCTAAATGACTAGATAAATCACCTGAGCTTAATACTGTTTTCAAATCGGAAGAGCCCAAATCAATAGTATCCTTTTCTTTTATATTTAACGTTAGCTTTAATTTATCAGGTTTCTGAGATGAAAAAGTGGTTTTGGGGAAACCCCCAATGGGTTCTGTGCTATTGTATTGATTTGATTGTTCAATCTCTAAACCTTCTGGACTTTCATCACTTTCCCATTTTTCTCCAGAAGATGCTGTACAATCAGGATCTGAAAAACTTTCAAATTGTATTGGAGTTTTTGTGGCCATCTATTGAATCATCTTTGTTGATAAATCCTGTTATTTTCATTTAAATGATCTATGCAATCACTTATAATTTTGAATTTAGCTTTATTAATTTCAGCATTTATTAATCGAATAATATCAGACTCTTTGATTTCGCTGCTAATGCTAGTATCAGAAGGGTTATTTTCATTTATGGTTGTGTTCACAACTAATTCTTTTATCTCACAAGGCATACAAAAATGTTAAGGGAATACAAACAATAAATTAAAGAAATTTATATAGCAATTACTGCTAAAAAGAAGACTTTTAAGAAATAGCGTTAAAAATTCTTTGTGATTGTTAATAAATAGAGTCTAATCTTCATTAAACTCTTGCCTATATGACTTGTAGTTAATCCTTACAAAACTCTTGTTTTTATCCAAAGGCTTGATAGTCAATGGCTCCTTTTCAACTTTATTTAACTAACGTTGAGAAGTGTTTCATTTTATTATTGATGACTTTCTATTGCAAGAAGTCGTTACATTTAATTGTTTTATAATAGTAATGGTTAACTATTTTGTCTGACCTTGTAGGAAGTAAACTTAAATGTTATGGTCTCAATAAGGACATCTTTAGAATTTGCAGAAAGGCCGGAAGTCTGATATTTTATGGGGTATGCATCTGAGAATGTCCAGGTTAAAGCTGGTTTATGTTCATAATTTAGTACATTAACGATAATCGTCATAGGTAGTTTTTTTTGATTAACTACTTGTATATCTAACCATTTAAATAATAAAGATTCTCTGCCTGCTTTTCCTCGTTTTAGCTCTAAATCTGAATATTTAAATCCTGATGGACTTAAAAGATGTTCGGAATTAACCATTGAACAAGATTCCTTAGTTAACATCTCTAAGTCTATGACACTGACTTCAGAAAATGATACGTCATCGAGTACTTGGCCATCGCCAAAAGACACATTAAAATGAAAGCCCAGTAATGGTAGAGTAGTCATATAGACAAATTAAACCAAAGTTGGGCTTAAAGATAAAAAAAGGTTAGGAAATTGTTAACCCTTCATGGCATATTTCAATAGTTTCAATGGCTACAGAGTTGTCATCAGATTTTAAATCTGGACTATCTATTTTCTTAGGCCACGCATTATTTAACTTCCATGTCATGACGGGGTTGTGTTCTTCGTCTAAAAGACTAATTGTAACGTCTTTTCTTGACGGAGTATTCATAGCAACTTCATTGAACCATTCATAGTACTCTTGATCTCCAGCAAAAATTCCTTTTTTAACTGTAACATCACTTGATTTTTTAAGTCCTGACATTTTTTGAGTTGAAAATGTTGGATCGTCTCCTGCTCTGTATTCAATAACTTCTACTTCCATGTCCAGACCAGAAACTTCATTACAATTAATGATAGTTCCACCAAAGTCTACTGAAAAGTGAAATCCCGGTAATGGGTAATTAGCATCTGCCATATTTCATGTTTTAATTTAGTTAATAATTTAATTTATGATTCTTGTAATTTATGTGAGAACTTAAGTATTATGAATTCTGCTGGTCTTACAACAGCCATCCCAATCTCAACATTCATTCTTCCTTCAAGAATATCAACTTGAGACATTGTACTACCTAAGCCAATATTTACAAAAAAAGCAGCGTCAGCAGTAGCACCAGCTAATGCTCCCTGTTTCCATAAATTAGTTAAATAGTTTTCAATCATCCCTTGAACTCTAGTCCAAGTATTTACATCATTAGGCTCAAAAACAGCCCAATTTGTACTAAGTTTCAACGACTTTTCTACCATGTTAAAAAATCTTCGTACAGAAACATATCTCCATTCGTTATCATTTCCAGCTAAAGTTCTAGCGCCCCAAACTAAAGTTCCCTGCCCAGTAAATGGTCTTATGGCGTTAATTGATTTTCCTGCAGTAACATCTACATTTAGGTCTTCTTGTTGTTTATTGTCCAATCTCAAACAAGGAGATGCTGTTGAAGATAAACTAACATTTGCAGGAGCTTTCCATACTCCTCTATCTGAGTCTACTTGAGAATAAACACCAGCAATTGCTCCCGAAGGAGGGATTAAACTGGCTGACTTTTGAATCTCATTTACAACATTTTTGTAAAAATCATTTGTGTCATAAACAAGTTTATCTAAACTATCTTTTATAGCAATTGAATCACTTTTAATATCTGAAAGAATATTCAAGAGCATTGCGAACTGTCCTTTAGAAGCATTTATAGCTGATTTTATTTTTGATCCATCATCAAGACCTTCGTAAAGCGAACTCTCTATATTATTAGCCAAATCATAGTCAACATAATCAGATTCAGGATTTATTATTCCTGACCCTAAACTACTGTCTATAGAAGCAACACTTTTTACAAGAGTAGATAACGGTGAACTTGGATTGGTTTTAACTTTTAGCTCATTTATTATTAAATTATTTGATAAACCAGAATCTTTAAATGCAATTATTTTATCGATTGAATCCTTAATAAATGAAATATATGTAGTTGCCTCGTCCATTGTGCCTATGATATCTGAAGAAACTTTATAAAAAGACTCACTGTAGTCGCCTTCCTCTCCTTTTGGATTATTTACAAAGGATTCTATCGATTTTAAATCTTCTATGGCTGCCTTTAAATTAACAATGGAAGATGGGTCAGATACCAAGTCCTCAAGATTAATTTCCTCATCTGCAGAACTTAAAATTTTAACATTTTCAAATCCAAAATTAGTAGTGTATGTTGAATGAATCCAAGGATAATAAGCCGCACCATACTTTAGAAAGTTTATTCCTATTCCATTTCTAAAATCTAGAACAACGTCTCGATCAGCACGATCAATATGACCGTCAAAAACATCTAAGACCGCTACACGGTCTTGTAAATTATTACATTGCGCTAACATAGCCTGCTGAAATGAGTAAGCTTGGTCCTTCTTTTCTAATAACATAGCGTCTGGCGATAATAAAATTGTTGGATGATCTTCTTTCTCAACAGCACCTAGACCTTCGCTTAGGGCATCAACACTGATTTCATCTCCGTAAAGCCCAACAGAAACAATGTAGCATTCTCCACCGCCATTAGCAAAATATAATTTTACGCTGTTATAGAGGTAGTAGTTGTACTGAGAAGAAACATTGTTGACACTATTATCATCATTTAAATTAACAGTAATATTCCCAAGAGATGCTGGTCCACCAAACATTTGATGAAAATCCAACATGGAGGTTACATGAGTTGGACTATTATTAAGACTTTTACCATTTCTGGATGCTTTTTCAGTGTATCCTATAAAAGCGGGTACTGCAGTTGCTACTCCGGCTACGGATGGTGGAAGAGTTGAAATTTCTTCAACATATACTCCTGGTGTTTTATACTCTGCCATATTAATTTGATTTAAATTTTTTATGTCTAACTTAAAATTCTTTTACAGGTCTACGTAAGTGGTTAAAAAATACTTGTTAACACGTTTTTTAACATCTTCTTTCTCAAAAGTTAAATTTTTTAGCTTAGGAAATGGAAGTTTCAAAACCTTTTCTCCCGCTTTTTCAAGAGTTAAATTATTTTGATAATTTTCTTTGAGTTTGACTGGTGAAATAGAAACAAATGTTGCACTACTTGTTTGGGGATTTACCTCCTTTTTAGGTTCAAAAGAAATCATTTGTGTTTCGTCAGTAATGTTGCAGTCATTTAAATCATCCATGTATTTTGTATTAAATACATATTGCCAATGAATTTCTCTTTGGGGAATTATTATTTTATAATGTTGATCCATTTGTTGACTAACTTGAAAGCCAATAAATCCATCGGCATCAATCTTTTCCATTGTCCAAAAGAACTCTATTTTAGTGTTGTTTTTAAGCCTAATTTCATACAATCCACTTTTAATTTCAATCTTATTGATTACTTCATGAATTGTTCCACTTTCTAAAATCAATTGATTATTGAATGATATTTTTATGTTTTTTTCATTTCTGAAAAGATGAATTGGGAATGAACCACTCACATAATTATAGATTGTCAGTTTTTCCAAAATATAACTTTTTGGCTCTCTATAAATAACTCCAAATTTTTGATCTTTTGAAGCATGAAATGGAATATCGCTTTTTGTCTGAAATACCTCATCATTAAAGTTTAAATAGAAAGACAAAAATTTATTTCCTTCAATTGAAATTCGGGGTTTCCATGTACCTTCATTATCATTTACTTCTTGTAAAATGATAATTTTGGAGTCACTTTGTTTTGCTATAAGTTTATAATCTCTTAAAAATTTAGCAGTTTCATTAGATGGTGAAAAAGATAAATTTGGTATGCTTTTAGTATCGTAGTATGCATGGTTTACTTCAAATGAAGCAAGTTCAATGAATTTTCTGTTAAAATTAAGCTTATGGAACATTCCTTTTTATAACTATTTTTCTGATGTTGACGTTATTCTATTTGACTTATAGCTTGTCAAATACTCTTCAATTCCAATCATTCTCATTTTAAATAAAATACATGGAGCATATTTTGCCCCTAAAGAAGATAAAATATTACTCTGTTCGTGGAAAGTAATATTGTGTATATTGACTAAAACTTTATCAATTTTTTGGTTTAGTCCCGGTGTGTTGTTTGGAGTAAATACTTTTTTTGCTTGAAAAAATCCAATTATAGATGATAAGAATTTTAACGACTCTTCATATAGCTTCTCATTAAACAATGAATAAAAAAGTACATACATATTAATGTATGTAGGGTGATTTAAACCTGTTGAAGGCACGCCAAAACCATTTGGTGTTGCAACTTTTTCTTCTTCTAAATTAACTAATGAAACAACTATTCTATTTTCATCCTTGATGGATAAACTACCATCTAAATTAATTAAATTTGATGCAACAACCCTGTTTTCATTTAATCGAAATTTCACATTTAAGGAGTCATTTAGTTCTTCAACGATTGAAAAAATAGCTGAATCAATCATCTTTCAGAAATTAAATTTAAAGCCCAAACCGTCAACCTAGTAACATAGACGCCTAAAAAACAAACTAATGATAAGAGATAGATAAGTTCTATTGTGGTAAATTGTAAATAATCCGTTAAATCACGAGTAAAAGATTTAGAAAAAGATAAAACTAATTCATAAACTGTATACCCAATTGTAAACCCAATAACAATACTCAAAAAAAACCACAATATTTCCCTTGCTAATTTTTTTCGCCTTTCTTTTTTAACCCCCCCACTTAATACATTGTAAATATCCTGTTGAGACTTACGAGTAGCTTTAAATGCCTTTCTATATAAATCGCGTTCTGTCCTTCTTTCTAATGATTTAAAAAATTTATCTACCGCCAATTTTAAAATGCTTTATTTGATTAATCGAGTTTAAATTATAATAAAGAAGAAATGAAAAAGCTCTTGACTTACTTAATTATGAACAACTGACAGTAAAGAAGTGTTGAGTTTACTTTATAGCTTATAAACCTTTTGAAAATAACAGCTATTATTTCCGCTTATCTTCAGCAAGTATGAACCCGTTTTCCATTGACTTATGTTGATTATATGTTTGTCGAAGAATTCATTGTCATATATTTTTTTTCCCTGAATAGTAAAAAATTCTAAGTAGCCTTCCAATTGTATCACTATAGTCATTTGATTCGTTAATGGATTAGGATATACTTTAGGGACAAATGTAGCTAGTAAGCTAGATGAAGTTATGCTAAAGGCCGACTTAAGCGATTGAAACCATTTAAAAGCAGCAGATAGTGCAGGAAAAACACATGCCCCATGATTGCCTGCACCAACATTAATAGCTTCTGCAATAGGAGCACCGTTAGCCATCATGTAAGATTCAGCGGATAATGCATTGGTGTATGCTACTTGTTCATCAGCTGTGCAGTAATACATGCGAACCGGTTTTTGTGGTACCCAATTGTAATTATCTTTATCTAATAAAGCCTGCCACCAAGGGTGATTTTTATTAATAGAATCGTTTCTAAAATTATTCATACACGTATCACGAATTAATAAACTCATGTCGTTTGGCAATACATTATTCAAACTTCCCATATCTAAAGAAGTATTGTTATTGCTAAAGTATGGAGGACAATAGTATCATAGGGAGGATACAACACATCCGACCAGGTATTAAATATATTTCCATAAACCATCTCATAAGAGGCCAATAAGTAAGTAATATATCCTGGGTTTGGATACGGAGTGGGAGACATTATGGTGTAAGCCATAATACCAGATAAATCATAAGGACCTAAGCAAGGAGCTGAGGCAATCACATCAAATTCATTTTTAAATTATTTTCATAAATGTATTTATGTGTGGCCATGCAGGCATGTCCTCCTTGTGAATATCCAGTTAGAAAAACCTGGCCATTATCAATTAAATTTAAGCTATCAGCTATGAATTCTCGTGCAGCTCTTATCATGTCTAGTGTGGCTGTGGCTTCAGATTCAACGTGTACGTACGGATGCTAACCAGGACCTCCACCCATCCCCAAGTAATCTGGCATACATACAAAATATCCTCCTGCAGCAAAAACTTTAACCACAATTTCTTCTTGGTTATCATTTGAAGGCACATCATTTTTTGGTAGTGCTGTCCCGTGATTATATGAATCCAAAGGGAAATCTGCGCAATTTGTGTTACTGGGCACTACAAATGCCCCAGAAGCAATGGTAGGGTTTCCATGAACATCTATAGTGTTATACATCATTTTGTATAAATCTATATCATATGATACATTAAGTCCAGAAACAGTGGAAATAATAAGAGAAGACATTTGATTTAAATAAGTGCATGAAACCAAATTTTGACTGTAGATATGACCAAAAATGAAGCAGGTAGATAGAGATAATAAAACATTTTTCATTTCTACGATTTAATTAATTTAAGAGCTAAAGGAAAAATAGTTTCAAAAGAAAATCATATGGTCTGCTTCAAAAGCTCTAATATCTCTTATAAATTTTGATCCGAAAGCTAAGTTTGATTTGGGGTCAACAACCCTCTAAAATGGAGTTGGTTTTTTTTGGCCTTAAATTATTTTTTCAAATGAAGCCTGTGAAACTACACTAAGAAAATGCCTTTTGTAACAAGGCAAGTTACATCTGCTTGATAAGTAAAAGCCAAATCTCTACGCAATGTTTTCACATCCGCAACATAAAATTTTGCACATAGTTTGTGCGTTTATCTATAATCTTTGGAGTAGCTATTAACATAACCTCTCCGGCTTTCATATCTAAAAATCTTTTTCAAGAACCTTAATTATAATCTCTTTGGGTTGATTAAATTTTTCTGTCCAAGATTCTTTCATTGCTATATAAATAAAAAAAGCTTCATTTTAAAGAAGCTTTTAGTGGGCCCAGAAGGGCTCGAACCTTCGACCCCCTGATTATGAGTCAGGTGCTCTAACCAACTGAGCTATGGGCCCTAACTGTTTTAATTATAGTGGATGAGGTGTTTTTCATATAAAAGGCAGAGAAACTCAACACCACTAAATTGTTCAGTATTAACTATTTGTAAATATTCAAATTTAATAACTGGATCGCAAATGTATTTAAATTAGTGTCAAAACTTTTTAATTCAAAAGAAACTTTAAAAAAATAGCATAAGAAAAAAATATAAGATAATTTAACTAAATTAATAGTTGCCAAATAATATATTATTAAGTAGGTCTTAATATTAAACCAAATGAAAAAGAACATTACATTATCACTCTTTCTTCTAATTTCATATATTTCTTACTCCCAGTGTAATGGTCGATACGAAAACGAAATTTTTAGTTCTATTAGCGTAATTACAGTTAATTATTCAGATGTTTACAATGACTACAGGCATGAGATGGATATTTACACCCCTGACGGGGATAATGAAGACAATAGACCAGTAGTAATCTACACCCACGGAGGTTCTTTTTACGCAGGGGATAAAGGGGCGGTAGACTGCGTAGACTTTTGTACATCAATGGCAAAAAGGGGCTATGTAGCTATTTCTTCCAATTACAGATTAAACCAAAATCCAGTTGATTTCATAATATCAACTGAAGAACAATATAGAACCGTACTAAAATCAGTTTCTGACATTAAAGCAGCGATTCGATATTTAAGGAAGGAACATTCTAATTCTAACCCGATTGGGATAGACCCTAATGCTATATATGTTGGCGGATACTCTGCAGGTGCTGTTTTAGCAATTCATTTAGCTTATATAGATCAAATTAGTGATCTTCCTACTAGCCCGGTAAATGCTCAAAATATCATTTCAGATATTGGAGGAACTTTAGAGGGAGATGGTGGCAATAATGGGTTTTCTTCTGAAGTCAATGGGATTTTCAGTTACGGGGGTGGAATTAATAATTTAGATTGGATCAACGTAAATGATGAACCTATTGTTAGTGTTCACGGGACCAACGACTTACTAGTAAACTATAACTGTGCTCCTGGACTAGGGCTATCTTCTGTCTTAAATTTATGTGGTGCTGGAGAAATGCATTCAAGAGCTGACTCTATTGGTTTATACAACCAATTATTAACCTACCAAGGAGAAGATCATGGGTGGTGCCAAAGTGGTAATAATAATCCTTTATTTGTTCAGGCTACTCAATTTGTAACTGATTTTCTTTTTACCTTACTTCCATGTAATCCAAATTCGGTTTCCTACATTGAAAAAAATAGTCCTGAGACTCAAATATACCCAAATCCTTCATATGGGACTATAAACATTAATTCTAATGAGCTGATTGAAAGCATAAGGGTTTTCAATTCTATTGGAGCTAAAGTCTTTTCAAAATCAATAAGAAGTAAAATAGTTCAACTAAATAACCTAGATCCTGGTGTACACCTCATTATTCTAGAAGGGAAAAACAATAAGAAAAAAATGCATAAAATTATTATTCATTAATTTCTGTTAGTAGGGAGTATAATTTTTGGATTTATGTAATTCTATTTTAACTTGAACTGTATTAAAAACATAATTTTTGACCTTGGAGGGGTTATTTTAGACATTAATTATCAATCCACTATTGATGCTTTTGAGAAGCTTGGTATTTCTAACTTTTCTAATCTGTATTCACAAAAATCACAACAAAAACTTTTTGATCAATTTGAAACAGGAAATATTTCCTCTGAAGAATTTGTCTTTAGAATTAAGCAAATACACTCTGTACAGATACCAAATGAACATATCATTACAGCTTGGAATGCTATGTTAAAAGGCGTAAAAAAGAATAAACTAGACTACATATTCAATTTAAAAAGTAATTACCGAACCATTTTATTAAGCAATACCAATGAAATGCACATTGCTTCTTTTGAACAAGAAATGAGCAATAAACAAATGCTAAGCCATTTTACGTCATGTTTTGAAAAAATTTATTACTCGTCTAGAATGGGATTGAGAAAACC
>TARA_B100000963_G_scaffold67812_1_pt1 | contig 22293 bp, 28 predicted proteins | sample TARA_B100000963 | Tara Oceans TARA_B100000963 (sample SAMEA2622097) | marine metagenome | biome: marine biome (ENVO:00000447); feature: surface water layer (ENVO:00002042); material: "saline water (ENVO:00002010), including plankton (ENVO:xxxxxxxx)" | depth 5 m | reverse complement strand
CGATCGCTCTACCGCTGAGCTACCGAGGAATAATAAAAACTTAACTCTTTCCCCTACCACATGACAAGGGGGGAGTAATTAAATTTTAAAATCTTTTGGGTCTTGCCATTGTGATAATTTCCCCATTTTCATAAAGGCAACTTTATCTGCATAAATTAATTCATCTAATCTATGGGTAATCCACAATACAGTTATTGGCTGGTTTTGATTATTAATTAATGATTTAATTATCTTCAAAATTTGCCTTCGACTTTCTTGATCCAATAAAGCAGTTGGCTCGTCCATTAAAACAAAGCTACTATCACTAATCAAAGACGATGCTATCGCTAATCTTTGTTTTTGCCCTCCACTTAGTGTATGAATAGGCCTTTTAAAAAATCCCTCTAATCCAACTGAATTAAGACAGCTTTTAACTTTTTCATCAATTTCTTTCTTACTAAAGATTGCTTTTATATTAAGTATTAATTCGCTTCCGCAGGTAGGCATTAAGATTTGATGATCAGGATTTTGAAAAACCAAAGAAAGATTTTCAGGCCTATGAATAATTCCACTAGTAGGTTGTATTAAACCTTTTATAAGTTTCATAAGTGTACTTTTCCCGCATCCATTTTTGCCAACAAGCATCCACAATCCTGGAGAAGCAAGAGAAAAACTGCAATTCTTTATTATAAAGTTTTGGTTGTTAGGCCAAGCGAAATAAACTTTCTCAAAAATTAATTTATTACTCTCCTCATAATTTAATTTTTTAATGTTAACCATTATTTAGTTTTCCAAAGAAAAACCAGGTCTTTTTGAACCGCCTGCAATAGCAGATTTTTCATAAATTTGAACAGCTATGATTTCTCTTGATAAAACAGCTATTGATTTACTTTCCATTTTTTCGCATTTTAAATCAATCAAAGTTGTATTGTCATTTTCTTTTATTAGATTTTTAATATGTTCAAAAATTTTAGTAATATCATCATATTCTTTTTTTTGTATTGAAATTGGAAAAGGTGAATATCTAAGAGTTAATTCTAAAGTGTACATAAATCGAAGTAATACTTAGTATTAGGTTAACTATAGAAATAATTTATGGAAGAATTTATCGCTTTAATAAGAGATTTTCTTAAAAAATAATATAAAAGTTTATGATTAGAAAAACATTGAATTACTACAAAATCTAAAAAAATAATTCTATGGATATTGCAAACGATATTACTAGTCTTGTTGGTAATACACCCTTAGTAAGGCTAAATCGGATAAGAAAAAAATATAATTGTTTTCCTGAACTAATTGCTAAATTAGAAAGTTTCAATCCTTCTGCATCTGTTAAAGATAGAATTGCTTATGCGATGGTTATTTCTGCGGAAGCAGATGGTCTAATCTGTCCTGAAAAGACAACTTTAATAGAAGCAACAAGTGGTAATACAGGTATTGCTTTAGCGATGGTTGCAGCTGCAAAAGGCTATAAACTTATACTTACCATGCCTGACACGATGAGTATCGAGAGAAGAGCAATGCTTAGAGCATATGGAGCAGAATTACAATTAACTCCTGGGAGAGAGGGAATGAAAGGGGCCCTAGATTTAGCCAAAGAATTATCGCAGGAAATACCTTACAGTTTTCAATTTAATCAATTTGAAAACTCTGCCAATCCTGAGATTCATGCAAAAACAACCGCAAAAGAGATATGGGAACAAACTAACCATGATGTAGACGGATTAATCACAGGAGTTGGAACGGGAGGGACAGTGACTGGTTGCGCAAGTTATCTTAAGAAAGTTAATCCTGAATGTAAAATTTACGCTGTTGAGCCAGAGAAAAGCGCCGTAATTTCAGGGAAAGAAGCTGGTTCTCATTCTATTCAAGGAATTGGAGCGGGTTTTATTCCAAAAGTACTAAAAAAAGATTTAATTGATGAAGTCATCACAATTAGTGATGATGATGCTTTCTATTTTGGAAGAATATTAGCAAAGATGGAGGGTTTATTATCAGGGATTAGTAGTGGCGCTGCACTTGCAGCTGCTATACAAATAGGCAAAAGGAAAGCATTAGAAAATAAAAAAATTATAATTATACTTCCAAGCTTTGGAGAAAGATATTTATCAACAGCAATGTTTGATTCAAATGCATCTAACCAATCTCGAAATGATGGATATTTATAATCATCTACTTAAAAAATGAAAGATTTTTATAAAGAATTAGGTTTATCAAGAAATGCAACATTAACTGAGATTAAGAAAGCATATCGTTCTCTAGCCAAAAAATATCATCCAGACACAGGCGGAAGTAATGAAAGATTTATAGCCATACAGGAAGCTTGGGAAGTATTAAATAATGCTGAGAAGAAAGAAATACATGATCAAGAAATATCTAATTATTCAAACTTTAATAAAAACTATAGAGACAGTTGGTCATCAGAGGTAAATATTAAAAAAAGTAGTTCAAGTAATACAGATCAAGATATAAAAGATTGGATTAGAAAGATTTATTTCCCCATAAATAGATATATAAATCAAGTAATAAAACCATTGAATGGGGAAATAAAAAAACTTTCCGCTGATCCATATGATGATGAATTAATGGAAAATTTCTGTTTATATATTAATTTAAGTAGAAAAAAAATTGAAAAGGCCGAGTCACTTTATAAATCTCAGGTAGTTCCTACTTCTATATCATCAATAGGACTAGATCTCTACCATTGTTTTTCTCAAGTAAAAGATGCTTTAGCTGAATTAGATAGATATACACAAGGGTATGTAGACGATTATCTATTTGACGGAAAACAAATGATGAAAGAAGCTACAAAAATTCAATTGAAAATGAAAATTAACAAAAAAAATATTTCTTTATAAAGATCATTATTATTCAGCAGAAGGATATTCTTTGAGTTGATCTAATTTAAACCAAACATCTGGTACAGGCCTTCTCCATCTAACTTGAGCATACTCATCCTTAATACTTAATATTTCTCCAGGACCTTCAAAAACATAATTTGGTAATTCAATATCGTTTGCTAAAGATTCTAAACTTTCTAAATACTTTATTTTATCGAGAATAACTAAACTTCCTTTTTTTAGGGGTTTCTTCGGTATTGATTCAGTCATAAGTAAGAATTACTCCTTCTTTAACAATTTAATAAATTAATAAGAAAAATGCATTTTCCTAATTTTAAAAAAATTTTATTTATTTTTATCAGCAGAAAATAAAAAAATTATCTAAGGTTTAAGAATATTTATTGTAAACAATGAGAATTTTATTAATTGGCTGCACAGGATTCATTGGGAAAAGTTTAATTCCAAAATTGATATCAGAAGGACACGAATTATATATAGTCAGCAGAAAAGATATAACGCAATTAAAACTAAATATTTCTTTTGACAAAATATCATTTATTAAATTAAATTTGGCTAAAGAGAATAATTGGGAGAATAAAAACTTTATAAATCAACTTAAAAGTTCTGAGGCAGTTATAAATCTTAGCGGAGAACCTATTGCAGATAAAAGATGGTCTGAGGCACAAAAACAAGAAATAGAGAATAGTAGGATAAATACTACTGCTTATTTAATGGAAAACCTTAAAAAATTTAATATTAATCCAAAAGTTGTGATTAATGCATCTGCAATAGGTTTTTATGGTTCAAGTCTTGATGAAGAATTTAATGAAATAAGTCCCGCTGGAAATGATTTTCTTGCAAAACTTTGTAAAAGATGGGAAGCAAAAGCCTCTCAAAAACCATTTTTCACTCGATTAGTAATATTCCGAATTGGGATTGTGCTTGGCATAAACGGAGGCGCACTTAGTAAAATGCTTCCTATTTTTAAAGTAGGTTTAGGCGGGCCAATTGGAGATGGAAATCAATGGATGAGCTGGATTCACATTGATGATTTATGCGAGCTTATTTTGAATGCTTTAAAAGATAAAAAATTTTCTGGAGTATTTAATGCAGTTGCTCCAAAGCCTGTAAGAATGCGAGAATTTGCATTAACATTAGCAAAATGTCTGAATAGACCTAATTTATTTCCAGTGCCAGGTGCAACATTAAAACTACTTTTAGGAGATGGAGCAAAACTAGTTTTAGAGGGTCAAAAGGTAATAAGTATAAAGTTAAGAAATAATTTTTATAAATTTAAATATCCTCAGATTCAAGAGGCAATTTCCTCTTTAACCAAGAAATAACGCCAATCACTAATGTGCTTGAAATTAAGACTGAAATAGATGGAAGTATTACTGGCTGCCATATTCTCCTGAAAAAGTTAAGGAAACTTGATTTTCCATTAATCTCCATTACTAACGCAATAGCAAAAAATAAAGAACTAAAAATTACCAAAAACAAATTTACAGATAAGAAAATATCTAAATATTTTCCAATATTAAATTTTGATCTCTTATTTTCCATTACTTCTTATATGTTTTTGAATATCATCTGCTATTTTAATTGTTGCTCCTCTATCCCCAATTCTTTGCTTAGCGACCTGTTTGCAATTTTTTAAAAAAGAATTATCTAATTTAATTGAGTACATCACACTTAAAAGTAAATCTATTGTCCCATCAATTTGTTCATCTTTATTTAAATATTTAGTATGACAAAATACATATTCCCCTAATAATCTCCTTTGTGCATCTGCAAATAACTTAGTAAATTGAGGACCCTCTCCTTCAATTTGCACAACAGGTTTTCCTAAACCAACCATTTGTTCTGCTGCTGTTCCAGACATACTTATTGCTAGATGAGATTTATTTAATATCTCTTCAAAAGCATTCCAAGAAAAATTGACTTGTATAAACTTGTAGCAATAAATAATTTCATTAGCACTAATTAATCTTTGAACACACTGCCAATTCCTCTTTTCAAGAATTGCTTGAATAGTATCTATTTTACAGTCAGGTACCATAGCAAAATTAAATTTGATTCTGCCAAAATATTCATAAGATGCTAAACGCTCAAGAAGTTCTAGCATCATAAGAGTATTATTTAAAAGCTCTTCAAATCTACTGCCTGGAAGTAATGCTATGTAAAAAGTATTATTACCCTTTTTGTTCAAGATAGATAAGTTATCCATAAATGGATTACCTAAAAAAATAACTTCTTTATTAAGTTGATTCTTTAAATCATAAGAAGTAAATAAATCTCTCGAATAGATTCTTATTGAATGTGATCTTGTTAAAAAATGTTTGCAGGGCCAAGGAAGATTTAATTTACCTTCATAATGACTCGAGTAAGCAACTAAATATGTGAAGTATTTCTTTCTTGATATCCATGAAAAAAAAATTGGAACAATATCACCTACTACAAGAAAATAATCATATTTTCTTCTAATTAAGAAGATTAGAAATAATTTTTTAAAAAGATAAATTATTTGACCATTAAATAGATCATTAAACCTTCCTTTTAATGAATTATAACCTAACCCACCAGTATTGAAATTTCTTGTATTTCCAATGATATTAATTTTTGCTTTTTTATATTCATTACCATTACCAACTATTGGAAACGCATCAACTTTATTTCCAAGAATCATTAATCTACGGGCTAATAAAGATCCAGATAAATCTTCACCATGACCATTACTTAAAATTAAAAATCTGGACAAACTAAAAATCCAACCACTTTTGTACTTTTTTTAATTCCTTCCATTCTGGATATCTTGAAAAGCCATCTTCGACTGATAATTTAAGATCTTCTTCTAGATCAGGAGCCATCATAATTATTCTTTTGATTAAATCAATATGATCTCTCACTCCCTTATTATTTGTAGCTAACAAAGCCAATGAAAGATTCATACGTGCTTGTACATCTTGACCATTCAGCTTTACTGCTTTTCTTGCCGCAAATAATGCGTCATCATTATTTTTTGACAATAAATAAAGCCAAGCCAAACAAGTCCATGCAGCAAAATGATTTGGAATTTGATTGATAATTTTTTTAAAATCTTCAACTAGAATTTGAATTTCTTCTCCTGCTTTATATCTTGATAATGCTTTGTTGAATTCAGTTTCAATTTCGTTAATGTTATTCATTATCTAAAATTATTCTAAACTGAAAAAGAACTACCACAACCACAAGTTTGAGAGGCATTTGGGTTAGTAAAATTAAAGCCACCGCCAATAAGTTCAGTACTAAAATCTAATTGCATTCCATAAATGTAAAGTAAACTTTTTGGATCACATACTACTTGAAAGGCGACATCATCGCTGAGTGAATAATCATAGATCTTATCTTCAGAATTTATCTGATCTGCGCCAATAAAATCCATTGTGTAACTCATGCCACTACATCCACCTGATCTAACACCAACCCTTAAAGCTTTCTTATCAATCTGATTTCTTAATAAGTTAGAAATCTGTTGTATTGCAGAACTAGTAATTAATATACCTTTACCATCATCTGAATTTTGTAAACTTGAATTCACTGTGCTTTCAGTCATATTAAAACCAACTTATTTTTATATTATAAAAATCATTAGGAAGATGCATGATTTAAAACATTATGGATATTCTATTTGTTATAATTTACTAAAAAAGGTGAAAATTGCAATAGTTGGTGCTGGATTAGCTGGATTAACAGCAGCGGTAGATCTAGTTGATTCTGGACATGAAGTAGATATTTATGAAAGTCGTTCATTCTGGGGAGGAAAAGTCGGTAGTTGGGAAGATAAAGATGGTAATCATATTGAAATGGGTTTGCATGTATTTTTCTATAATTATGCAAATTTGTTCAGATTAATGGAAAAAGTCGGAGCAATAGAAAATATACTACCTAAACAACATACACATTTATTTATTAACAAAGGTGGAAACTTAAAATCCTTAGATTTTAGATTTCCAATAGGAGCTCCTTTTAATGGTCTCAAAGCTTTCTTTACTACCGAGCAGCTTAACATAGTTGATAAATTAAGAAATGCCCTGGCTCTAGGTACAAGCCCAATTGTAAGAGGTCTAGTTGATTATGAAGGGGCTATGGTAACCATCAGAGAATTGGACAAAATAAGTTTCAAAGAATGGTTTATTAATCATGGTGGAAGTCAAAGGAGCCTTCAAAGAATGTGGGATCCTATAGCTTATGCACTTGGATTTATAAATTGCAATGATATTTCTGCTCGTTGCATGCTCACAATTTTTATGATGTTCGCTGCGAAAACTGAAGCATCTAAACTTAATCTTCTAAAAGGTTCACCACATAAATGGCTAACAAAACCAATTGTAGACTATATAAAAATGAAAGGGGCTAAAATACATCTGAATCACAAAGTCAAGAAAATAATTTACCATAAAGAGTCATCATCTTTTATGGTTGATGAATTACTAATGGAAACTGCTGAAGGATTAAAACCAATCACAGCAGATAGATATCTTGCAGCCTGTGATGTTCCAGGAATAAAAAAAATAATTCCTAAAGAATGGTATCAATTAGAAGATTTTAAAGGTATAAATAAGTTGAGAGCAGTCGCAGTTGCAACGATTCAATTAAGATATGATGGTTGGGTGACAGAGTTAAATAAAACTAATAATAATTTAACAAAACCTTTAGGCCTAGATAATCTTCTCTACTCAGCAGATGCCTCTTTTAGTTGTTTTGCTGATCTTGCTCTCACAAGTCCAGTGGATTATAAGAAAGAAAACATGGGCTCATTATTACAATGCGTTCTTACCCCAGGAGATCGATGGATAGGAAGATCAAAAGACAAAATTACTAAAGAAATTGATAAAGAAGTTAGAAGTTTATTCCCATCATCTAAAAATTTAAAACTTTTATGGAGTAACATTGTCCAAATTCCTCAATCTCTTTATAGAGAATCACCAGGGATGGATCCATTCAGACCAAATCAAAAAACTTCTATAAATAACTTTTATCTTGCAGGGAGTTATACCAAACAAGACTACATCGATTCTATGGAAGGTGCTACAATGAGTGGTCATTTAGCAGCATCAGTTATCCTTGAAAAGGATGTGAAACTTGCGAAAAATTTAGCGGTTGGCTAATTATGGGAACTTGGCTTAAACATGATGTTTTAACAATAGTTAATGCACCTTTAGAAAATGTCTGGCACACGTGGAGTGATTTAGATTCAATGCCTCTTTGGATGAGTTGGATTGAATCTGTTAAAACTATCGATCAAGATACTTCAACTCTTCCTGATTTAACTGAATGGACCTTAGCTGCAAATGGATTTAAATTCAAATGGAAAGCGCAGATAACTGAAAGAGTAGAATGGGAAAAATTACAATGGGAATCTGTAGGAGGACTTCCAACAAAAGGATCAGTTCAATTTAATTCTGAAAATCAAAATGTCACTTCAGTTAACTTATCTGTTACCTATGAATTACCAAAAATGATTGCAAGATTAATGGAAGAAAATATATTAGGTAAAATGGTCACGAATGAATTACAAGCAAATATTGAAAGATTTAAAAAACTTGTTGAAAATAATTATTCGCTTAAGAATATTAACTGAAATACTGTATCGAGGCGTCTAGTAAACCTTCAAAAGTAAAACTATTCGCTTGTTTGTCAACTCTTCCAAACTTCTCCTGACAGCTCAAGGAGGTTTGAGGTCCAATAGTGAATAGTTTTACTTCAGTTAAGAATGTTTCCCATTCTTTTCCTAAATGATTCTGAAGCAAAAAAGAAGTATTCTCTACTGTTTTAGCACTTGAAAACAATATCGCATCAATAATCTTTTGATGTAAAGCATTAATTGTTTCTTCAGGTATTGATTCAGGACATTTTGATTCATATGCTGCTACTTCTTTAACATAGGCCCCAGCCTTAATAAAACTTTCAGCAATAATATTCCTACCGCCACTTTGAACCCTAGGTATAAAAAACCTAAGTCCCTCTATAGGTAGAGGGAAATTTTTGACTAAACTATCTGCAATAAAGTTTTGTGGAATAAAGCTTGGCTTTATTCCTAGCTTTTTTAAACACTGAGAAGTCTTTTCTCCTACAACTGCAATTTTTACATTCTCTGAAAGATTTTTTAATGACAAACCCTTAGCTAATAATCTCTTTTCTGTAAATTTTATTCCATTACAACTGGAGAATATAATCCAATGAAAATTATTTATCTCATTTAAAGCACTATCTAAGGGTTGAGTATTCTCAGGGTAATCAATAACTAAAGCAGGTAAATCAAATATCATTGCTCCTAAATTTTCAAACATTGGTTTGACTTCAGATATTTGATTTTGAGCACGTGTTATTATGAATTTCCTATTTTTTAAGGGCTTTTTAAATTGATTCATCAATACAATAAAATTATTTCTTCTGTTCTCTTAAGGTATCAAGAACTTTCAAAACAGCTATGCCCTGTTCAAGAGTTTTGTCTATTTTGAATGTCAATTCAGGAACTCTTCGCATTTCAACTCTTTGGCTCAATTTATGTCTTATAAAACTCTTAGAATTATTTAAGAACTCTATTAAGTAATTTTTTTTCTCTTCGTCAACTGAGCAACTGATATATATTTTGCAATAATGAAGATCTGGTGAAATTTCAATTTTTGTTATGGATATAAAATTTTCAGAAATTAAACTATCTTGTAAATCATTATTAAGAATCAAGCTTATTTCCTTTCTCAATAGTGAAGAAACTTTTTGAATACGGCGATTTTGTGACATAAGATTTATAAAGGTTTTGAATTTGTCATTGCTTGCAAAACAAAAAAGAAAGTGACCATTGCACTTATTATTGATGAAATCAAGGCAACAACAGTTAATGGGTTTGAATTATTTTTAAACAAAGGTCCTAACAATGCGACCAAGCCACCAGCTATAATAGAAATCAAATATTTAGGATATCTTGCAACGTTAGAAAAGAATTCGCCCATAAACTCCACAAAAAGATTACTTTTTTAGCTAGGTTTTTAAAAAACTTAGTTTTATGATTACATTATATCAATTTAGACATAGTGCATTTTGTCTGAAAACGAGATTAGCACTTCATGCTAAGCAGATTCAATATCGCATTGAAGAGGTTAAGCCAGGAGTAGGTCAAATAGAAATCTTTCAATTATCTGGACAAAAGCAGTTACCAGTTATTCATGATGATAATGACCAAGTCATTAGTGACTCCTCTAAAATCTGCGAATATTTAGATAAAAAAAATAAAATCAATCCCTTATTCCCAGATGATCCAATTTTATTAGCTCAAGCGAAATTAATTGAAGATTGGGCAGATACAACAATGGCCAATATATGCAAAAAAATATTAATAAAATCTGCATTAGAAAATCCTCAATTAAGAAGTGCTCTATTACCAGATGATGTTCCAGCCTCTGTGAAAAGACTGCTAGACAAATTGCCATTTAGTAATGTAAATAAATTTTCAAATTTGGTCTTATCAAATAAAACTAATATTGAATTACAAAAGATCCTGGAGATTTTATCTAAATCACTTATTAATAAACAATTCTTAATTGGGGATTGCTTGTCAATTGCTGATATATCTATTGCAGCTCAGTTGTCCCTTTTGAAATTCCCAATATCCTCCGGGCCAATTTTATCCGGAGAAGGGGCACCAGAATTTATTAATAATCCTTTTTTAGCCAATTTATTTCAGTGGAGGGATAATTTAGAAGAATTGATTTTCAGTGCTAACTCTCTTTAAATCTAAAAGTTAATTTATACTTATTAGTGCTTATTGCTTTAACTTTGCCATCCCCTACTTTTGATCCATATGAAGCAGTATATTGATATCCACAAATATCGTAATTTTTATTATTTTTAATATTTTCTTTTAAATGACATTTAAAAAACTTACTCATTATTTCTACTTGATTAATCCTTGATACATCTTGTTTATGGGTAGTTTGTATAAAAAACTCATCTGAAAAAAATAAATCATCATCCAAAATTTGATTTCTTCCTGTAACTCTAGATTCAATAAATTCATTATCCTTTAAAAAAATAACTTGATTGTTAAAAGATTTTGGATCAGTTTTGATTCTTTCAAGCTTATTGCCAAATATTTCTTTCCCTATTGATTCTGAATTTTTTAATCTATTACCAACGATTTCACCTGATTTATTTTTAATAAAATTTACTTTATAGGTAATGGGATCTTGAGTATCTTTTATCAAATCTTCAGATATTACAATCCAATTACCCTCAAACCAATCAGGGTATATTAAATCCTTACTAATATTTGATGATTGAAAATTAGGCAAATTCCAATTGGGCCAAATTCTCTCTCTATTAATCAAAAATTGTTCTATATTTTTATTTGACAAAGCTTGTACCTCTGTACAAAAAAACTCTTGCGAAAAAAACAAGCAAATTAAACCTAAAATAAATTTTTTCATGTCAAATCCCTTAATCAGATCTGTAGAACATTTTGTTTTATTAGAACCAGAAAAAGAAGAAAAGATTGTATCAAAAGAGGATGCTATTAAATGGTTAAAAAGCTGGTTCCAAAAAGTTAACTTAACAACAATAAATCAAAATGAAAGGTTTGAAAAGGAAGAGGATTTTTCAAATTTCTTAGAAGATGCATGTGAGCTTGAAGTTAAACCAGGTTATGTAATCAAGTGGTTTGCTGTAAGAATAGATCCTAATTAAGATATGTTTTTTTTAATCTCAATTATAATCTTTTCAGCAACTTTCTCTACATTCTCATTAGATACCTTAATCCTTAAATCAGCCTGATTGTATAAATGAAATCTTTGATTGAAAATATCAGAATAGTGCTTATCCACATCCCTAGCTTTAAGTAAAGGTCTTTTATTATTATCGTGTCTTAACCTTTCTAATGCAGATTCCTTGTCAAGATCAATCCAAACCACTATACCCTGACGCAAAATGCCCCAATTCTCATTTTTCATTACTATGCCTCCACCGGTCGCAATTACAAGTGAAGGGAATTTGATAATTTCTTGTAAACATTTTGTTTCATAATCTCTAAATATTTTTTCTCCATCTTCATTGAAAATATTTAATATTGACTTATTAGCTACCTTTTCTATTGAAAGGTCTAAATCTACAAACTTATAATTGAGTAATTGGGCAAGCTTTGGACCCGTTTCTGATTTACCGCAAGCCATCATACCAATTAAGAATATACTCCTGCCTTTTAAAATATTAGAAATTTTACTGATAAAAGATTGTTCCATAAGGACAGATTTGTACTTTAGACCTTAAGATAGTAATAATACATTCTAAGATGGCATTATTTGATTCCAAGTCAAAACATGGTGAGGGGCGTGAATGCGTTATTACTCGTCGTGCCTGCTTTAGCTCTAGCCATCAATATTGGCTTCCAGAAAAAAATCCAGAAGAAAACTTTGCTCTATTCGGCAAATGTAGTTTAGCTCCTGGGCATGGACATAATTATGAGTTAATTGTTTCCATGGGAGGTGTACTTGATACATATGGAATGGTTTTAAATCTTTCAGATGTAAAACACTCCATTAAAGACAAAGTAACTGGTCCATTAGACTTTCGTTTCCTCAATGAAGTTTGGCCAGAGTTTGATATTTCAAAGCCTCAAGGTATACTACCAACGACAGAAGCTTTAGTAAGCGTTATTTGGAATCGATTAAAAAATGAATTACCATTAACATCTTTAAGACTTTATGAAAGTCCTACTTTATGGGCAGATTATTACGGAAAACAAATGGAAGCTTTTTTAACAATTCAAACTCATTTTAATGCAGCACATCGTTTAGCCAAAGATGAAATTTCACTTGATGAAAATAAAAAAATATATGGAAAATGCGCAAGAGTTAATGGCCATGGACATAACTATTTTTTAGATGTTACTGTTCGAGGTAAAATTGATCCAAGGACCGGAATGATATGCGATTTACCCTCACTCCAAACCATTATTGAGGATCTTATAGTTGAACAACTTGATCATACATTCTTAAATAAAGATATTGAATATTTTAAAACTTGTGTTCCAACATGTGAAAATATAGCATTGTACATTTCTGATACATTATCTAAACCAATAAAAAATATTGGAGCTTCTTTACATAAAGTAAGGCTCCAAGAAAGTCCAAATAATGCAGCTGAAATATTTGTCGAACAAAGTTTAACAAATTCATTAGAAATAAAACTTGAAAATAATTTAGTAACTCAAGCTTGAAGAAGCCAAAAATAATTCTTGTTATTGCTGCAAGTTTAGATAGTAGAATTGCATTATCTAGCGGAGATGGATCTCATATTGGAACAGAAATTGATAGGAAATTATTAGAAAAATCAATCTCTCAAGTAGATGCTACAATTTTCGGCTCTGGAACATTAAAAGCCCATCAAAATACTTACTTATTAAAAGAAAAAGACATCTTTGGAAAAAATAAAAGAATTTCAGATCAGCAACCTATTTCAATTGTTGTTGGCAATAGCAGCAAATTTTCCGAAAATTGGAATTACTTTAAACAACCTATAATAAGGTGGTTAATAACATCAAATAAAAACACTCAAAACTCTAAAATTACTTTTGATAGAATATTTCTTTTTAAAAAATCATGGGCCAATACATTAAAGTCGTTGAAGAGGGAGGGAGTAAATAAAATAGCTTTATTAGGAGGCTCTCAATTAATATATTCATTTGCAAAGGAAGACCTAATTGATGAGATAAAAATAACTATTTGCCCGAAAATTATTGGAGGAGAATTTTCATGGATACCCTTTAAAGAAAAAAATGATATTTCAAAATTTGAAAATCGATGGAAAATTAATATGATAAAAGTATTAAAAACGAACGAAATTTTTATACATTACACAAAAAAATTTAATAATCAATAGCATATATTAAAATAATTTTATGATGAATGAAGGATATAAAATAAATATAAAATTTAAAATAGAAGATATTGAAAAATTTGAATGGGACAATCTGGCAGATAATTTAAATAATCCTTTCTATAAATGGGAATGGTTTCTTAATCTTGAAAGATCCAAAAGCGTATCTCATAAAACAGGATGGCAACCCCTTTATTTTCTTGTTTTCTTCAATAATGAATTAAATGCAATTGCTCCTCTTTTCCTCAAGAATCATAGTTATGGAGAATTTATTTTTGATCAATCTTTTGCAAGATTAGCTCAAGATTTAAATCTAAAATATTATCCAAAACTTATTGGAATGAGCCCTTATAGCCCTATAGAAGGTTATCAATTTTTATATAAGGAGAATACAAATAAAACTTTTCTCACTGAATTATTATTAGATTACATTGAATTATTTTCCAAAAAAAATAATATTCTTAGCTGCAATTTTTTATATGCAGATGAGGAGTGGGGAGAGTTTATTACTAAATTTAAATATCATAAATGGATAAATACAAGAAGCCAATGGGAATTAAATGGTGAAGAAGATTTTATAGGTTTTTTAAAACGTTTTAACTCAAATCAAAGAAAAAATATTAAAAAAGAGAGGAAATCAATATTAGATCAAGGCATAAATATAAAAGTCTTTGAAAAAAATGATATTTCTGAGAACTTAATGAAAAAAATGCATACATTTTATGAACAACATTGTTTAAGATGGGGAATATGGGGGAGTAAATATCTTACTTATGATTTTTTTAAGAATATTCATAATTCAAAAAATAATTTATTATTATTTAGTGCATTTGAAGGTTCATCAAAAGAGCCCATAGCAATGTCAATGTGTGTAAGAAATAATAATCATTTGTGGGGTAGATATTGGGGTAGTTCTAAAGATATTAACAATTTACATTTTGAATTATGTTTTTACAAACCAATCGAATGGGCCATTAAAAATAAAATAAAATATTTTGATCCAGGAGCAGGAGGTCAACATAAGAGAAGAAGAGGCTTTTATGCAAAAGAGACAAGTAGCTTCCACAAATGGTTTAACAATGATATGGAAAATATTATTATTCAATGGTTAAAAAAAACAAACCCTGAAACTTTATTAGCTATTAAGGCTGAGAATGATTCAATACCTTTTAAAAAATAATATACTTATTTTTGCCAAATTTTGAAATAATATTCCTTTAAAAAGAAAGTACAGAAGTTCAGCATATATATTTCCACAATAATGCTTATTTATTATTATTTAAAAGTAGTTGAGGTTTGATAGAAATTAGTAATTTAATATCAAACTATAATATTATTGAAAAAAGAATATTATGGATTACAACAAATTAAAAAAACATATAAATATTACTGATAACTCTTTATCTAAAAGAAATATAGTGCTTGATCCTTGTGGTTATTTTATTATAAAAATAGATCGAACAAATCACAAAATAATTGTTGAGCATTATCTTAATAACATAGATAATAAAGGCATCGCTCTAGATCCTCTTACAAATAAACCCATACAATGTGATTCAAAAAATATCAGAAATTATAATAAAATATTTTATGGAAATACTGCCAAAGAATTAGGCATCTTATTAACCGAAAAAGAAAGCAAATTAATTTCAAAGTTTGACCATGCATTATATTTAGGACGAGAATTACAAAAAGCTGAAGAGTGCTTATTAAATAACAATAAATATACACAAGATTAAGAAATTAAACTAAATTTATAAACTTAAAATGAAAATGCTAGATTAAAAAAAAACAGTCATGAACGTTTTATTCTATATAGGCCTACTTGGATTTGGTTTTGCTTTTGCTTTTGGGTTAGATAAACTCCTAAGATCAATCAAGTTAATTTAGTAATTTATAAAGATTCAAAGATTTCAGTGATTAAAAATATCTGTAAAATAGGTTAAATATTAACAGTTAAAAATCCATAGCATTATGAATATCATAAAAAGTAAATACGAAAAAGATTTAAAATGGCCAAAAATATTAATAGCAATTTTTAGCTCAATTGGAATTGCAGACACTGGATCAATTACTTTAAAAAACTGGGGAATATTAAATTCATTATCATGCCCTGGTATAAATAAGGGATGTGAAACCGTTTTAAATAGCCCTTGGGGCACACTTTTTAAAAATAATAATCTTAATATCCCATTATCACTAGCAGGACTAATAACATATTCATCAATATTAATTATCACATTAATTATTAGTCTCAAAGTAATTTCTCCTAAACAAAAAACTTTTACAAACCTATGGTGGATTCTCTTTGCGATATCTTGTGGATCAACAGTTTTTAGCTTCATACTAATAAACATAATGATTATCAAGATTCAATCATTTTGTTTCTTTTGTTTACTTTCCGCAATCTTATCTTTCTCTATTTTTATATTAACTATTATTGGAGGTAGATTTGATAGTAGAGAAACTATGTTTTATAGAGGTTTGCTTATAGCTTTTACAGTTTTATTAGGAGGATTAATTTGGTCTAATCAAGTTGACCCCTCTAAAGCTAATACAATAAATATTTCAGATCAAAAGGTATCTCCATCAATAACAACTTTTAGTTCTAAAGCAAAAATTAATTTTGCTAAATACTTAAGTAATCAGAATATTGTTATGTACAGTGCTTATTGGTGCCCTCACTGTCATGATCAGAAGCAACTTTTTGGCAATCAAGCTGCTAAAGAGTTAATTATTGTAGAGTGTGCAAAAGATGGAAAAAATAACCAATACAAGCTTTGCCAGGAAAAAGGTATTGATGGATTCCCATCATGGGAAATCAATGATGAAATTTATAGTGGAACTAGGAGTTTAAAAGAACTGGCTCAAATGACAAAATATAAAGGTAATACTAACTTTGAATAAATCTCTTATTAATTAACTGATTTTTTATTTGGTTTGTATGACACTCCCAATTATTACTTTTATTTGGATAATCAATTCTATAATGGCCTCCGCGACTTTCTTCTCTAAAAAGACAAGCCTCGAGTAAAAGCTTTGTAGTGATTTGCCTATTTTGTAAATCAATTAATAAATTAAGTGCTCTTCTATGAGGTTCATCTAAATTAAGTTTCTGAGTAATCTCAATTTGTTGGACAATATTCAATATTGAATTATCCACAAAATAAGTACTGTTTTTGGTAATTTCATTTAGGAAAAACTCCATTCGATTTCTTGATCTAGAGACACCAACACATTCCCAGCATGACCTTCTCAAGGATTCAATATTATTTGATATTTTATTAAATAAATCTTTATCTATATCCTTCAACTGATTACTCTTCTCAATTCGTTCAATAGACTTCCAAGATGAACTTTGACTCAAATTTATGGATGACATCTTTCTTGCAAAGACAAGACATTCCATTAACGAGTTACTTGCTAATCTATTCGCTCCATGCACTCCCGTAGAGGCTACCTCACCAACTGCATATAAATTTTCAATAGTAGTTGATGCATTCAAATTTGCATATACTCCACCCATCCAATAATGAGCAGCAGGGGCTACAGGAATTACTTCATTTAATGGATTCACTCCATATTCTTGACATCTATTTAAAATTGTAGGGAATCTTTTGACAACTTTATCCGGATCAATAAATCTTAAATCCAATCCAACATGATCTGTTTTATTCTGAATCATATTATTAATAATAGCTCTACTAACTTGGTCTCTCGAAGATAATTCCTTATCTTTCAAATGTTCTACTGGACTATTACCATATTTATCAACTAGGACTGCACCTTCACCCCTTAAAGCCTCAGATATTAAAAAACATGGCGCACCATAAAACTTTAAAGCAGTTGGATGAAATTGTATAAATTCTAAATCTTGAATGAGAGCTCCTGCCTTCCAAGCAAGCGCTATACCTTCACCAGCTGACTGAGCAGGGTTAGTTGTGTTCGTAAATAGATGTCCTCCTCCTCCAGTTGCTAAAACAACGGCTTTTGCAGTTATCCAATATAAATTAGATCCATCTAGAACCTGAACACCTTCACATATTTTATCTTTGACGAGTAACTCAGTAACCCTTACCCCTCTGCAATGCAAAATATTCTTCTTACTCTCTACATGATCCTCGAGAACTTCAACTAGGGCTCTACCAGTTCTATCTTTTACATGCAAAACTCTTCTACAAGAATGCGCCGCCTCTAAAGTAGTTGATAATTTATCTGAACTCATATCAAATGTCATGCCAAGTTTTTGTAAGTTTTCGACACAGCTTGGTGCCTCTTTAACTAGCATCTCAACAGCTTTAAAATCACATAAACCATCGCCAGCATTTAAGGTATCTTCGATATGTAATTCAAATGAATCATCTGATCTAACAACGGAAGCAATACCTCCTTGTGCCCATCTACTTGAGGAAACTTTACTTGTATTCCTATTTAAAAGAAGGACATTTAAATTGCCTGGTAACTCTAAAGATGTCATTAGACCAGCAGCACCTGCACCAATTACGATGACATCCCAATGATTAAATTCAATAAGATTCTTGGAAAAGGGTGGTCTAAGCATTAAACTAATCCACTTAAAGAAGGCTGTATAATTGCAAGCAAAATAAAAATACCATCAACAATTAATGTTGTTTGTAGAACAAAGATAGAAACCATAAATGACCTTCCATTAGAGGTCTTTATCGAAGCATATGCTGCAAATCTTTTTGAAAAAAGCCAAAGAGATAAACCTACAAAAATTATTATCAATAATGGTTTTATATGTAATAGATCTTCTGATGTCTTTTGAAGCAAAATTGGAGCCATATCTACATCAGCATTAATAACCTCCATCCATTGATCCATTAATCCAAGTAAAAATATAGTTAGATCAGTAATAGCAGTGCCAAATAAAGATGCTATATAAAAGCTTGATCCTATTTTCCATTTCGTACCCAAACCAACAAAAGCTAGTGGTAGAGCAACTGCTTCAACTGGAATATGCAGAATAGGATGAGCACTTAACCATCCCCAAAATAATGAGCCACCCAGCCAACTGCCTGCGACACCAAATAATAATGATCCAATAATGAAAAATTTTTTTGAGGGCTCGCTAGTTAAAAAGATTGCTGTTGCTACAATAAATAAAGTAAAAATTAAAGCACTATTTGGTTGAAATCTTACCCAAGGAGCTTGCAGAAATATTGGCAATATAACAAAAAATGAGGACCAGAATCTTAAAGTATTTGCTTTAGAAAGATAAGTATCTTTTACGATATGAACATCCTCTATAAACATAGATTTATTTTGATCTTCTTTGCATAAATTTTTGGTAATTACTTCTTCCAATGAGCTAATAGTGAGGAACAAATCTTCTTGAAATTTTTAAATTAAGTTAAATAAAATATCAGTATCATATCTTATTAACTTGTTCTGCAAATAACTGAAACTTATTAAACATATTAAGGATATTTAATAGGCTTTGAGTCTTTTATAGGTTTAGAATAGAAATAATACAAGCAATCTAGCATTTGTACTGTGTGGCAAGAAACTAATTATCTAGAAAATTCAAATGATGTATTATTTCCAGAAATTAGTCAAAAAATAAATCCAGCACTAATCGACAGTATTGAAAATAATTCAATTGCCTACGAATTGGGTTTCGAGTCTGGAGATTCTATTATTAGCATCAATGGTGTAAAGCCAAGAGATTTAATTGATTACCAGATCTTAATCAGCGATGAAATTTTAGAAATATCAGTTTTAGATAAAAATCAAAAAATACACAATATCACTATAGAGAAAGAACTGGATTCAAATCTTGGTATTAGCTTTAAAGATGCATTATTTGATTCATTAAAAGAATGCAATAATAATTGTCCTTTTTGTTTCATTGATCAACAGCCATCTGGCAAGAGAAAAAGCTTATATCTTAAAGATGATGATTACAGATTAAGTTTCTTATATGGCTCATATTTAACTCTTACAAATTTAAAAGATAAAGATTGGGAAAGAATATCAACACAAAACCTATCTCCACTATTTATTTCAGTGCACGCAACAGATCCTGATACTAGAGAGAAATTATTAAAAAATAAAAAAGCAAGAGAAATTTTAAACCAAATTTATTGGTTTCAGGAACAATCCATCCAAATTCATGCTCAGATAGTTGTTTGTCCAAATATCAATGACAAAAAAATACTAGAACAATCTATATTAGATCTCTCAAAATTCTGTACAAAAAATAAAAAGACCGTATTATCAGTTGCTATTGTTCCTGTTGGATTAACGAAATTCAGACCAAAAGATGATGGATTAATTGCAATAGACAAACTTTATGCAAAGCAAATCATTCTTCAGGTAGAAACTATACAAAATAAGATGCAAGCAAAGCTTGGGACAAGATTTTGTTGGTTATCTGATGAATGGTATTTAATTGCAGGAAAGAATTTACCAACATACAAAACTTATGAAAATATGCCTCAAGAATCAAATGGGGTTGGAACTATTAGAAGTTTCTTGAAAATGTTAGATATCGAAACTAAATCTATTCCAAAGGCAATAAAAAAAGAACGAAAAGTTAGTTGGATAGTTGGCAAATTAGTATATGAAGCACTTATACCAACAAAAAATAAATTGAATAGTATAGAGAATTTGACAATCAATCTTTATGGCTTACCTAGTAGATATTGGGGGCAAGAACAAGTTGTAACTGGATTATTAACAGGAGAAGATTTAATAAGTGGCTTAAAGGGAGAGGATCTTGGAGAAGCAATCTACATACCATCAATGATGTTAAAAATTGATAGCGATCTATTCCTTGATGATAAAACAATTGAAGATGTTGAACAAGAACTAAAGACTGAAATTCGCGTTGTACATAAAGCAAATGATATTATTAAGTATCTAATTGGATAAGTGTTGGTAAAAGTTTAGAAATTATGTCTCAAAATTTTTTAAAACTTAAATTACTTATACCTTTTATATTATTGCTTGGGTCCTCAAGTAGTATTGCTGAAATTAAAGTTAGTAATAAAAACAACTCCACCCAAAAAATAACAACTCAACAATCTATCAACCTTGAAAATATTAAGAACATTCTTGTAAAAAGAAATCTAGAGTTAAATTCTTTAGAGGAATTAATTAAAGCCTCTTCTTATAATTTATCAAGCAAACTCTCCAAACGATATCCTTCATTAAATCTGAATATAAATGGACTACCACAATATCTTTATTCTAAAAATTACAGCAACAAGGCAAATAACACTAAAACATCTCAATATAAAATAAATCCATCTCTTGATTTAAAATGGGATCTGATAGATCCTCAAAGAGGTTTAGAAATCAAAGCTGCAAGAAATAATTTTGAAATATCTAAAAACAACTTTGAGATTAAAAAACAGGATCTAATACAAGAGGCCAAATCTCGCTATCACAAATATCAGAAATCTGTTCAAGATGAAAAAAATGCTCAAATATCTATAAATTTATCTGAAACAAGTATTAAGGATGCTAAATCAAAACTTGAAGTTGGAGTCGGCACAAAATTTGAAGTATTAGAGGCAAATTCCCAGCTTGCTAGAGATAAACAGTTACTTAAAGAAAAAACCATTGAGAAAGAAATCAATTTATTTAAATTAAAAGAAATTTTGAATATTAAATCTGATGAGAAAATAGTTCTTGTTAAAAAACAATCATTAACAGGATTTTGGGTTCATCCTCTTGAACGAAATATAAATAATGGTGTTAAAAATAGTTTATCACTTAGAAATATTCAATTACAAAATTCAATCAAAGATATCCAAGCAAAAACTTTTCAATATGCAAATAAACCGACAATTTTTATTAGTAATAGTCTTTCAAGTTCATTTGCCAAAGGGAGTTCCTTAACAACAGAGATTGATCCTGGACTTTCTTCTTCTTCCTATTCAAATAACATTAGCTTAAACTTTACATGGAGAATTTTTAATGGTGGGCAAAATAAAAATGGATATAAATCAAAAGTCGCCGAGGGTAAATCTGAACAATTCAAGTACTTAAACCTAAGAAATATTATTCAAACAAATATTAATGAAGCTTTTTTAAATTTATTGAAAAGTAAAGAAAAAGTAATTTCCACAAGACAAGAAATCATATCAAGCAAAGAAGCATTAAAATTGACAAGATTGAGATACGAAATAGGAATTTCCACTTTAAAAGATGTGTTGGTCAGACAAGAAGAATTAACTCTTGCCAATTCAAAAAATATCAATGCTATTTTTAACTACAATATTAATCTGGATAAATTAGAGAGACTAACTTTTCTTGAAAGAAGCAAAACATGTAATGAGAATAATAGTGCAAATGATGATTTAATATATTCCATTTGTGATGATTGAATGCATAATAAGGTAATGAATAATTCATCGAATACACTTCACAAAGACCAATTAAGTGAATTAAATAATCTTTTTAATTCTATAAGTGAAAGACAACTCCAAGACTTCGGAAATATAACAGCTAGTAATAAAGCAGATGGTTCACTAATCACTAGTTGTGATATTTGGAGCGATCAAACTATTGTAGAAGGATTGTCAAAAATATCTCC
>TARA_B100000963_G_scaffold10400_1_pt1 | contig 22324 bp, 14 predicted proteins | sample TARA_B100000963 | Tara Oceans TARA_B100000963 (sample SAMEA2622097) | marine metagenome | biome: marine biome (ENVO:00000447); feature: surface water layer (ENVO:00002042); material: "saline water (ENVO:00002010), including plankton (ENVO:xxxxxxxx)" | depth 5 m | reverse complement strand
GAGTTTGCCCAGGTCTCGAACTGGGGGGGATTTGCTAAATCTGGGGCCGAAGGTCGTCAGGCGGTGGAAGAGGAAATCTATCTGGGTCTTTGTTGGCGCTGGCGAAACTTGCCGAAGCCGACAATTGCCGAAGTGCAGGGCAAGGTGATTGCAGGCGGTCTGATGCTGGTATGGGTTTGCGATCTTATTGTGGCGACAACCGATACGACGTTTTCTGATCCGGTGGTTGCCTTTGGTGTTAACGGCGTTGAGTATTTTGCTCACCCTTGGGAATTTGGTCCGCGTAAAGCTAAAGAGCTGCTATTCACAGGTGGCCGTATCACTGCCCAAGAAGCGCAGTCCTGCGGCATGGTCAATCATGTGGTTGCCAGCGGCGAGCTGTCCGAGTTTACCGATCAATTGGCGGCGCGCATTGCGCAACGACCGAGCATGGGTCTCCGGCTAGCCAAACAGAGCGTTAATCAAGCCCAAGACGCCCAAGGCTTTTACTCTGCCTTACAGGCCGCGATGTCGCTGCAGCAACTGGGTCACGCCAACAATGAAATTGTTCATGGTCGCGCGGTGGATCCGGCGGGCGCCGTGGTTATCAAGCGTGAGGCAAAGTTACCGTAAGCGGTTAGCGCCCGGTGAAATTCGGTTTACGTTTCTCTAGGAACGCGCTAAGACCTTCGGCAAAGTCTTCGCTTTGAAACAGCCCGCCGAGGTGCACCATGAGATGGTCCACCGCTGTGTCGTAGGATTCCTCGAGACCCATGCGCATCATGCGTTTAGTGGTTTGTACCGCCATCGGTGCGTTATCGGCTATTTCCTGAGCCCAGGTCATGGCCGTGGATAAGAGTTCATCCGCTGGGACGACGGTGTTCACCAGACCCAGTTCAAGACTTTCGGTGGCGTCCACCGTGCGCGCTCGATAGTACAGTTCCGCCGCCTTTGCCCAACCGACCAGTCGCGGTAGCAGCCATGTGCCGCCGCTTTCCGGAACCACGTTACGTTTTGCGGTCACGGCCGCGAGCTTCGCACTTTCCGACATAATGCGAATGTCGCAGAGCAAGGTCAGGTCCATACCGTAACCGGCTGCGGCGCCGTTGATTGCGCAAACTATGGGTGTGTCGCAGTGCCACATTACGTTTATCGGCGCGTCTCTTAGGTCAAATAGACGTCGCGTAGGTCTATTGTCCCCAGGTTGTTTGGTGCTGCTCTCTGCGTTTTCCTCCCGGCGTGCATTGGTATCAATCAAGTCCAAGCCGGCACAAAAACCCTTACCGTTGCCGGTCAGTACGATGCAACGAATGTCTGGATCCTTGTCCGCCTCCACTACCTTGGCAGAGAGTTCGTTCAGCATCTCGCGACTGATTGCATTCAAGCGTTCTGGGCGGTTCAGCGTAATGAGTAAAACATGATCGTGTTGTTCTACCAGCAGTTGTTCGGTTACGGATGCAGAAATAGTCAAAGTAGCGACCCTCGAATTTAGTAGTAATCATGGTAGGCACCTTTTCATCGAAAGAGAAGTACCGCAGAATGGCGTGTTTTTTTCGCCATAGAGGTGCTGTGAACTATCCCGTAGTTTTTCCATCGCGCAGGGGAGCGCGCAACGTTCTGGTCTATCCACTGATCTCATTGTCAATCCTTACGGCTGTATTCTGCGCGGCCGCTGTCCGCGCCGAACCGGGCGTGGTGGTCGGCAGTTACAGCAGTCAAAGTAATGCCGAAGGAGCGGCGCTGACCGTTCGCGACAAGCTGCTCAGCCTAGGATTAGACGCGCGTGTAGAGGTCGTGCCTGTTGCGAGTCAAAAGTTCAGCAGCGCTGGCAATCGGGCCTCAAGAGTCGTCCTGCTGCCGCGATCTGGCACGAGTGCGCGTACGTTATTGCGCCAAGTTCGTATGCGAGGCTTTGCAGATGCATGGTTCCTGGCGGAAACCGGGGCGCCAGTTGCGCCTGCAGCGCGTCCGCCCATTGCTGCCGCAGCGGCGCAGCCAGCGCCCACGCCAGCGCCTGTCGCGAGAGCGCAACAGCGGGTCGATGCGCAGCCAGCATTGGTGTCCAGACCTCGCCAGAGCGCCGGTCCGCAAACGGTTATTGGCCAGGAAGCAGGGGTCGACTTGCATCGTTTGAGCATTCAGACACTGGCAGAAGCAGATGTGGATGTGGTCATCGACGGCAAGGTCGATGAGGCGCTTTGGCAGCAATTCCCTTATTACGACAACATGTTGGTTTCTATTCCAGCGCTGGTAACACCCGCGGAATACGCCACTCAGATACGGCTGTTCGCGACAGAGAAAGGCTTATATGTGAGTTCTGTCATGGAACAGCCACCTGAGTCGCTGGTGAAACGCTACTCGCGCCGTGATGATTTTTTCGACCGCGATACCTTCGGTGTCACAATCGATGCTTCGGGTGAGGCGTTGGTGGCGTATTGGTTCTTTGTGGCTCTGGGAGACAGTTTGTCCGATGGCAAGGTGTTACCGGAGCGACGCTTCGCGCGCGACTGGGACGGCCCTTGGTTGGGCAAGTCAGCGACGACGGATAGCGGTTGGAGCGTGGAGTTTTTCTTGCCCTGGTCGATGATGAATATGCCTGAAGTCGAAGGGCCCAGAACCATTGGTTTTGCCGCCAAGCGTAATATTTCGGCTACTGATCAGTCGTATGGGTGGCCGGGCTATCCGCAATCATCTTCGCGTTTCGTATCGGCTTTGAACGAGTTGGAAGTGGTTGGTGTGCAGCCGCGCGCTCAGGTGTCCGTTATTCCGTTCGCGTCGGCTACTGCCGATGAGGTATCTGGCGAGGTCAAGTCTAAGGTCGGCGTTGATTTTGCTTGGAAGCCTTCGCCTAAACTTGAGTTTTCGGGAACGGCAAATCCAGATTTTGGTGCGGTCGAAGCCGACGATGTCGTGCTTAATCTGACAGCGAGCGAAACCTTTTTCCCGGAGAAGCGTTTGTTTTTCCTAGAGGGGAATGAGGTTTTCACAGTCATGCCCCGAGACGACTACATGAGCATTTATCGGGACGCAGTCAATGAGGACTACGCAACAACCTCGCGGCAGGTTTATTTGCGCGATTTTGTGCCTATGCCTGTGTCGCTTCTGAACACCCGACGTATTGGGGGCACCGCCAATCAGGTCGACGTTGAAGACGGCATTACCCCCGATCGAGGCCAGCGAGACGTTCCCACTGACCTCGTAGGGGCGGCAAAAATCACCGGAGCTGCGGGTGATTTTCGTTATGGCATGTTGGCGGCGGTGGAAAATGATGTGAATTGGCTTGGCTCGGACGCTGCCGGATCGACGGTGGATATAGAAAGTCCGGGTCGCGATTTCGCGGTAGCTCGCCTCACCTACGAAAATATAGGACGTTCTAAGCGCGCTCTCGGCTATATGGGTACGTTTGTGGGCGGCCCGCAGTACGATGCGTCTGTGCACAGTATTGATGCGCACTACGGCGCTGGATCAGGAAAACTCAAAGCCGACGCTCAACTGATCAGCAGTGATCGTGCTGATCTCCAAGGCTACGGCGCCATGTTTGACGTCAATTATGCGCAGGCGAACGGGCTGCGGCATAAGTTTGAAGTCGACTATATGGATGAGAACGTCAATTTTAATGATCTTGGATTTTTGCTGCGTAATAACTATGCCCGTTTTCGCTATGCGGTGATGTTCAGTAAGAATCGTTTGACCAATAATTTGACGAACTTCCGCACGACGCTTAGCGCGATCCAGCAATACAATATTGACCCCGGGCAAATCACTGACAGTTCTTTGCTGTGGCGCTCCTCGGTGGTGTTGCCGGGTCGTAATACATTGCGTGCGGGTGTCGGCTATTTTCCACAGCGTTATGAGGATATTGAAAGTCGCGGCAATGGTGCGTACCGCGTCGAAGCCGGCGGTTGGTGGGAAGCGGTGCTGGCGACCGATGCGGCAAAGATGTTCAGTTATTCTGCGGGCCTATCTTCGTTGCGCGAACCTATTGGTGGCTGGAGTAACACCTTTAAGGTGGGAGTAACTATTCGTCCGCTCGACGCTGTGAGTATGGAACTGGATCTGCAGTATCGCGACCGTAATGGCTGGATGGTGCATCAAGGTGGTCGTCAGTTCGGCAGGTTTTACGCGAGTGAATGGCAGCCTAGTTTTGACGTCAATTGGTTCATCGCGCCGGGCCACCAGATACGTTGGAACCTCCAATGGGCGGGTGTAAGAGCTGTTGAAGATGGCTTTTACGCAATTCCCGAAGGCGATGGAGAACTTGTGGATGCGGCGCGCGCCCAAGACAGCTACAACTTTGATGTGGGGCTTTTGACCACCCAACTTCGTTACCGGTGGGAAATTGCGCCACTCACGGATTTTTACCTCGTCTACAATCGGGGTAATTCGCTGCGTAATTCGATTGGTTTGGATGCCCCTCAGACAGAGTTAGGGGAGCTGTTTTCTAACAGTTACGACGAGCCAATAATCGATACGTTTGTAGCCAAGTTGCGGTATCGGTTCGGCAACTGATATCACTAAATGTGCTTCATTAACGACAAGGGGAAGAGATGAAAATTATTGCGCTTAAAGGTCTTGCGGTTGGCCTGATGGTTGGGCTCTCGGTAACTGTGGCGGCGAGAGAAATAGGCGTATCTAAACCCGAACGGCAAGGCTACTCGTCTGAGCGTTTGGAACGAATCACAACGTTTATGAACGACAAGGTGGAAGACGGCACTATGGTCGGTGGTATGGGGCTTATTGCGCGTAACGGCAAGGTCATCTACCAGCAGACCTACGGTATGGCGGACCGCGAGGCAGAGCGTGTTATGGAAGACGATGCGATTTTTCGCATTTTTTCGATGACCAAGCCCGTGACTTCGGTGGCTTTGATGATGCTCTACGAGGAGGGTAAGTTCCGCTTAAGCGATCCGATCGCCTGGTACATGCCGGAATTCGCTAATTTGGAGGTCGCTATGTCGACGGCCAACACGTCCTCCGAGTCCGATGGCACCCAGAGTCGAACCGTTGGCGAAGGGGATCAGAGCCTAGTGGGTCAGACTCGGAAGCCTACGAGGCAACCGACTATTCGCGACATTCTCACGCACACGGCTGGATTCACTTACGGAATTTTCGGCAACACTGAGGTTGACAAGCTGTACATGCAGGAACAATTGGCCTGGGGTAATCGAGATTTGCAAGAGTGGTCCAAACTGTTAGCGGAAATGCCTCTGCAATACGATCCCGGCACTAGATGGCACTACAGCGTCTCGGTAGATCTCCAGGGTCGACTGGTGGAGGTCCTGTCAGGAATGAAATTCAGCGAATTCTTAAAACAGCGACTTTTTAACCCGCTGGACATGATCGATACGGGCTTCGTGGTGCCAGCGGACTCGGTGTCTCGGTTGGCGCAAATTTACAAGCCCGCAGGCGCGGTGCTTGACCCGGAACGGCTCACTGAATCTTCTTTCGGCAAAGGACTTGTTCCGGCCTCGCCAGAGGAGAGCGCGCAATATCTTTATGGGTCCAAATTCGAAAGCGGCGGCGGTGGATTGGTCTCGACCACCAGAGATTACTTACGCTTTTGTCAGATGCTGCTGAACGGCGGCAGCTTGGACGGTAAACGTATCTTATCGCCGAAAACCATAGAACTCATGACCGGCAATCACCTCGGAGATATTGAATTGGCTCGCGGTGGTGGCTTTGGTCTCGGCTTCGGAATTGTTCTCGATCCCAGTGATATGGGGACGATAGGTTCTGCCGGCACATACAGTTGGGGCGGACTAGCGGGTACTCGCTTCTGGATCGATCCGGTGGAAAAAATGGTCGGCATATTTATGGTTCAAAGCGTGCCTCATACGACGCGACTGGCAGATGACTTCAGGGTTCTGGCGTATCAGGCTCTGGTGGAATGATGAGGCGGTTAACAACCGCTTAACGGAAGGTATAAAAGGGGCCTATGGCCCCTTTTTTGTGGCTGGGGTTTACGAAAGGACAAAAGAAATCGGTCAGTGTTGCCGCGCATAGGTCGAGTACTTTCCAATTCGCCTGAACGCCAACGAACGCCAACGAACGCCAATTAACGCCATCGTGGCATTCTGTTTACTGGTGCCGTCCCGAGCCAAGTCTGATGCGCTGCGTGGGATTTCTGCGCGTGCGAGCGTACTCGCTAGCAACGGCACCAAGATCAGCATGGTTGCAGCCATGCAGCATAAATATGCCCGATGCGCGGTTGTCATATTCATGGACCCTGAGTCATTAGTTGCGGATTTAATACCGCTCGGCGGTTCTTTGGTACTTGTCGTCGGCACCCGCTGGAGCGACTGCCTGCTGTCATATCAAGATTGATGCCGTGTTTTATCGGAGATCAACATGTGGAAAAACATTGGTCGGTACCCGGTTCACAATCGCATGCTCTGTGCTGCTTTTGGCGTGTGCATGTTGTTGCTATATGGCTTTCATCTAGCGCGTTTCAGGTTGGGGGGTGTGTTGCTGGATGAAGTGGGTGACCTAGCCACGATTCTGGCGTTGTTGGGGCAGTTTTCGCCGCACCAATTGTGGGTTCACATCGGCGTAACGGTGGGCTTAGATTTGTTGTTTCCGCTGGCTTATGCAACGTTATTTGGTGGTCTGATTGCTCGTGGGTTTGGTGCCTATAGCCCGGCGCTACTCGTACCATTAGCCGTCTTGGTTGGCTTCGATTTATTCGAAAATCTTTCCCAGTTGGCGTTGCTTTTGCTGACGCTGCTGCAGGCCGCGCCGGCAACGATTGAAATAATAGCGGCATTTAAAGCTCTGGTTACGCCGATTAAATTTTCTATGCTGTATTTGACGAGCGCAATTTCGGTGATGGCCGTAATGTCTTTAGGCATCCAACAATCACTGCGGCTCTGGGATTTCGGTCGTGCAAGGAAACTGCAGAAACGGCACTAATGCCCGTGTTGCTGCCGAATAAATTCCGCGCCTTTCTCGGCGATCATCACTGTTGGCGCATTGGTATTGCCTGAGGTTATGGTTGGCATAATCGACGCGTCCACGACCCGCAGGTTGTGCACTCCGCGCACGCGCAGCTGCGCGTCTACCACAGCCATTGGATCTCTGCCCATTTTGCAGGTGCCTACAGGGTGGAAAATTGTAGTGCCCAAATCGCCAGCGGCATGGGCGAGTTCTTCGTCGCTGGTCAAATGCGCACCTGGCTTGAGTTCATGGGGTGCAAATGGTGCGAGCGCCGGCGCCGCCATGATCTGGCGTGTAAACTTTAAACCCGCAACGGCAACCGCTTTATCGTCTTCGGTAGATAGGTAGTTAGGGCGAATCAATGGCGAGCTGTCCGGGTTGCTGTCACGCAGTGAGATTTGGCCGCGGCTGCTGGGCCGTACGTTACATACCGATGGTGTAATGGCGTTATATCGATGCAGTGGCGAACCGAATTTGTCGAGCGATAAAGGCTGCACGTGCCATTCAATATTCGCACTAGGTTGGTTGGGGTCACTTTTGGCGAAAGCGCCCAACTGCGACGGTGGCATCGTTAGCGGGCCGGTCTTACGCACAAAATATTCTAAGCCCATGAGAGCCATGCCCCATGGGGTGCGCGCTCTTTGATTTAGAGTAACGGTATTTTCGACCGTATAAATAGTGCGGATCTGCAAATGATCCTGAAGATTTTCGCCAACGCCCGGCAGTTCGATGAGTGTAGCGATGCCGTGTTTGTGCAGTGTCTCCGACGCGCCGATGCCAGAGAGTTGCAACAGCTGCGGTGAAGCCACAGCGCCTGCTGCCAAAATCACCTCGTTATTCGCCGCAAAAATCTGTTCATGGCCATTGTGCAGGACCTTCACGCCGGTCGCTGTGGGTTCAGTTGCGTCGTCGTCAAAGCGTATCTCGCGGACACTGGCCTCGGTCAGAAGCGTCAGATTCGGTCGATCTTTAATCGGGTCCAAGAAAGCGCGAACAGCACTCCAGCGTTTGCCGCTACGTTGGTTCATCTGAAAATAGGCGTTACCGAAATTGTCACCGCGATTAAATTCGTCGATTTTCGGAATGCCGCATTGTTCCGCGGCGTCGCGCCAGACGTCGAGGATTTCCCAGTTTACCCGTCGCTCTTCGACGCGCAGTTCGCCGTTACTGCCGTGAAAATCATCGGCGCCGTGTTGGTAGTTTTCCGATCGACGGAACACCGGTAATACGTCTTGCCAACCCCAGCCACTGTTTCCAAGGCCGGCCCAATGATCGTAGTCGGACTGCTGCCCGCGCATATAAATCATGGCGTTAATGGACGAACAGCCGCCCAGTACTTTGCCTCGTGCGTAGCCAATGCTGCGGCCGTTTAATCCTGCCTCAGGCTCTGTTTCAAAGCACCAATCTGTGCGCGGGTTGCCGATGGTATAGAGGTAGCCAACCGGGATGTCGATCCAGAAGTAGTTATCCTTCTTCCCCGCTTCAAGCAGCAGCACGCGCTTGCTCGGATCCTCTGTCAGACGGTTGGCGAGCACGCAACCGGCCGTGCCTGCACCCACAATGATGTAGTCAAAGCGCTGGTTGGACGAGTCTGTCATGGTTTATGTTTCCATCTGGTTGGCCGCCACCGGGCGGGTAGTCGAGGCGAGATGCTAGGCCGGTGAATGAGAATGTCAATTGCGACAATACTATTTTCCTAGCTACCCTCGACCCCTGCTTGGCGGTTATGCTTCCCATGCAATTTTACAAGGGGATCAAAGTGATGAAACTTTATATGGTGCCAGCGGCACCCAACCCGACTAAGGTCATGCTCTACATTGCTGAGCGCGAAGCGGCGGGCGGCACCCTGGCGATCGAGCAAATTGTTGTAAACACTTTGAAAGGACGACATCGGGAACCGGAGCATTTAGCCCGCAATCCGTTCGGCACTCTGCCGGTTTTAGAGTTGGCAGATGGACGCTTCTTGCTCGAGTCGTTGTCGATCATTCGCTATCTGGAAACCGTCCAGCCGGAAACTGCATTGGTGCAGGGCGACGCCGAAGCACAGGCGTTGGCCTATGATCTGGAGCGAACGGTGGAATTGCGCTTTGCGAATTTTGTGGGTCGCTATGTTCATGCCACGAATTCACCGTTAGGTTTGCCGCCCAACCCCGAATTAGCCGAGGAATTGCGAGCGTCTATGGGCCAGGCCCTGGATTATCTGCAGGCCTTGCTTGCGGACGGTCGAGATTGGTTGGGTGGCGAGCAGGTGTCATTAGCCGACATCACGTTGCAGTCTGCCCTGCAGTTTGCGCGCTTTGCTAAAGTCGATGTGGTGGCAGATTATGCAGCTTTGCAGGCCTGGGATCAGCGCTACCGACAGCGTCCAGCAGCCCAAGGGGTGCTGAAATTCTGACGACACGTTGGTAGTCGGCAGGCGAATTTAGCCTTCCTTTTGCGGCCAGTACTTGTCTTTTAACAGGCGTTTGTACAACTTACCGGTGGGCAGTCTGGGCAACTCATCGGTAAAGTCGATAGAGCGAGGGATTTTGTAAGCCGCGAGATGCTGCTTTGCGAAGGACATCAGATCATCGACTAAGTGCTGGTCGTGCGCGACGCCCTGAGAGGGTTGGACCACGGCCTTTACCTCTTCGCCAAAGTCCGGGTTAGGTACGCCGAATACAGCAACGTCTTCTACACTTGGATGTAAGATGAGGGCGTCTTCGATCTCTCGAGGGTAAATGTTCACGCCGCCCGAAATAATCATGTAAGCCTTGCGATCCGTAAGATACAAATAGCCTTCGGCATCGACATAGCCTACGTCACCGAGCGAACTCCAATTTGCGTGGGTGGGATGGGTGGCACTCAAGGTCTTTTCCGGCGCGTTATGGTATTCGAAGGCCATGGTGGGTTGTTCGAAGTAAATCATGCCTTCGTCGCCTGGTTTTTGCTCGGTGCCGTCTTCGTCACAAATATGCAAAACGCCGCTGTGCGCTTTGCCTACTGAACCCGGGTGCGCGAGCCATTCCTCGGGACCGATTACAGTTGACCCGTTGCGCTCGGTGCCGGCGTAGTACTCCCACAATATCGGTCCCCACCAGGTCATCATTTGCTGTTTGATTTCGACCGGGCAAGGAGCGGCGGCGTGCAGTGCGCAACGGTGTGAGCTTAAATCGTAACGATGGCGCGCCTCCTGGGGTAGTTTCAGCATGCGTACGAACATTGTCGGCACCCATTGCGAGTGAGTGACGCGATAGTGCTCGATATATTTGAGCGAAAGTTCGGGATCGAACCGCTGCATCATGACAATCTGACCCCCGAGTGCCAGAGTACGCATGCAATAACCGAACGGTGCCGCGTGATAGAGCGGTGCGGGTGAAAGATAAATCGTTTCCGCATTGATCCCGTAGGGGTTGTTGACCTCCAACCCAGGGAAGCCACCGCTGATGTGTTCGCCGCTTAGTGGTCGTTTAATGCCTTTAGGTTGGCCGGTAGTGCCTGAGCTGTAAAGCATGGCGTCACCGGCGGGTTGTTCTGCTAGGGGTGTGTCGGGTTGCCCCTCTAGCACCGCCTCATAACTCTCATAGCCCGCAGTTGTTGCGCCGGTAATAAACCGTTGGCTGCACTGATTAGTCAGATTCGGCAATTCGCCGGCAATTGCCAGAGCGTCTGCGGTGAACAACGCTTTACTATTGGAGTCGTTGATTATGTAAGCTGCCTCGTCGGCGGTCAGGTAACGGTTGATGCAGGTGATATACAAACCCGAGCGATAGGCCGCCCATGCGATTTCAAAAAACGCCAGATCGTTTTGCATCAGCAGACTGATATGGTCGCCGGGCCGCAAGCCCCGAGCATAGAGCAGTTGGGCCACCTGATTCGAACGCTGATCGAGTTCCTGCCAGCTGAGTTTTGCGCCTGTAGTCGCGTCGATCACGGCATCGGCGTGAGGTTTTACGGTTGCCCAATGTCCCGGATACATAGAGTTCCTGATAAAAGCTATAGAGGATGACGATTATCAGCGCTTTGGCGTGCAATCGCCAACCCGCAATATGTGGCTGTGCTCTCTATGTGAATCGGCAAAGCGAACAGTCTGTGCAAGCTTTGCGCGACCAATGATTTGTCTAGAGTATTTCTCCTGCAACCACCTCCAGCGCCTCCGGTTGCTGGCACCCCAAGAGCATCGAGGCTACCTGGCCGTTGTTACCAGCAGTTTTCCAACGCTGTAACCGGGCTTTGATACGATCTGCGGGGCCGACCAAGTGGCAGGCATCGATAAGTTCGGCCGGCACGGCGGCGGCGGCTTCGTCTTTGCGGCCGGATAAAAATAAATCCTGAATCTCCACCGCAGCATCGGCAAAGCCAAGTGCCTTGGCGTAGTTGTTATAAAAGTTTTTGTCGCGCGCGCCCATGCCGCCAATGTACAGTGCCATGCTGGCGCGGATAGGCATCATGCATTGCTCTACGTCGTCGCCCATGGACACCGTGACAAATGGCGAAACATCGAATTGGCTCATGTTTTTGTCGCCGGCTGCGGCGAAACCCTCATTAATCGGCGCATCAAACACGTGGTGTTTCTCCGGGTCCATCCAGATCGGAAAGAATCCGTCACAGACTTCTGCCGCCGCAGCGACGCCCTTGGGCGTGATGCTGGCCGAGAAAATTGGAATGTCCTCCTCGCAATGCAGAATACTCTTTAGCGGTTTGCCGAGCCCTGTTGCGCCCGCTCCGGTATACGGCAATTGATACAGTTCGCCTTCGAAACTCAGCGGCGCTTCGCGGCGGAAAATCTGTTTCATAATCTGCACATATTCTTTGAGTCGCGTGACCGGCTTGCCGTAGGGTACGCCATGCCAGCCCTCGACGACTTGGGGTCCCGACGCGCCCAGACCGACGATGAATCGTCCACCCGAAAGTTCCGCCAAACTCATGGCCGTCATTGCTGTCATAGCTGGCGATCTTGCGGGCATCTGCATGATTGCAGTGCCCACTTTGATCTTGCTGGTATGTGCAAGCATCCATGTTGCGGGGGTTACAGCGTCGCCGCCCCAGGCCTCAGCGGTCCATACCGAGTCAAAGCCAAGTGCTTCAGCGTGTTTTATGACCTCCAGATTAACTCGTACCCGCGGGCCGATACCGCCTGCCAACAGTCCTAGTTTCATGATTTATCTCCCCCTCTGAGAATTACGCAGCGCCACCCGCGATAGAAAGTTTCTTGTTCAACTCCTCGGAGTCTGCCAAATCTTGTTTCAGCGTTCGCGCGCCAATGAGAAAGTGCACTGCAGACCATGCATTCAAGACCACAGATACGCACAGCGCATAGCGAATAGAATTCTCGCCAGTTGCTGGCATGAGCACGTCGCTTAGTACGCCAACTAGGGTAGGCCCGAGCCCCATGCCAATAAGGTTCAACACGAAAAGTAATATTGCGGCGGCAACCGCTCGCATCCGCAGCGTCACGAGCCCCTGGGTCATTGCAAAAGATGGCCCCAGATACATCCCCGACAATATTGATATGGGAAATAAAACTGCGATCGCGGTCATCGCGTCGCTGTCCAGATAGGCCCATAGTTGCAAGGGCACCATAGCTATCAGTGAAGCGGCGGGTATCCAAAAGTACCAACGCTTTTCGCCGGTTTTGTCAGAGATCTGATCGCCTAAAAAACCGCCCAGAAATGTTCCTATCGCGCCGATGAAATAAACCAAGCCCAACCAGTAGCCGGTTTCAGTGTACGAGAGATCGTGGATTCGGTTTAGGAATGATGGATTCCAGTTCGTTGCGCCGTAGCTCACAAAAGCGTGTAGGCCTGCGGCGATGGAGAGGTGTCGGAACGAGCGCTTGCCCCACAAATAGGCAAACACCTCCTGCCAGCGCGGCGCATCGCTCGCGGCGTTGTTTGCTGCCGTGACGTCTGCAGTTTCAGCGGCGTCGGACTGCGGTGGGTTATCCGACTCTGGCTCTGGATTCGGCGCTAAATCGGACATCCCGCGGGGCGGCTCTCTCAGCGTAAGTACGACCAGCGCGGCGACGAGCAAGCCCGGCAGGCCAACAAGAAAAAAAGTCGTTCTCCAACCCAGATTATCGGCACCCCAACCGCCCACCGTGGTGCCGATCCAAGAGCCGATGGGTATACCCAGGGCATAGATCGACAGCGCTGTTGCTCGGGTAGAAACGGGAAAGTAATCCGAGATTAAGGAATGGCTAGGTGGACTCGCACCTGCCTCCCCCACACCCACGCCGATGCGCGCGAGGAGCAGCCAGAAAAAGTTCGTTGCTAAACCACACAGAGCAGTCATGATGCTCCATATGGCCATTGCGGCAGCCAGTATTTTTACCCGACTTTTGCGGTCCGCAAGCATCGCGATGGGAATGCCGAGCGTTGCATAAAAGACAGCGAATGCGAGACCACCCAGCAAACCCAGCTGAAAATCGTTGAACAGCAGATCTTTTCGGATGGGCTCTAGAAGCACCGCCAAAATCTGGCGGTCAACGAAATTCACTACGTAACCGATTACTAACACCGCCAGGGCGTAATAGCGATATGCTGGACTGAAGCTTGTTTTGTCGTTCAATGTTCTTCTCTTTTTAGTCGCGTCTATCTAACAACCACCACCGCATAGTTCGCGTCACTAAATCGGCGGCATCCTGCTGCACAAAATGGTTCGCCTTGGGTGTTGTAACCAAAGTCATGTCATTATCTACCCAATCCCACGTATTATTTAACCCATCCGAGTGCAAAGCGGTATCTTGCAAGCCATGAAAGATCAGTAGTGGCATCGGTAGTTTTGGCATCGGGCTGCTGCTCGCAACAGGGCTGGGTTGATCGGGTGTAGGGTAGTTGGCCTTGTAGAAGTTGAGCATGCCGGCGAAACTCGAGCGCGCAAACGCGGCCTCATAAAGGGGTTTTGCTGCGGGGTCTGTGACCCAGCTCGCAAGGGTACTGGGTGTCATTGGGCCGCCGAACATAATGTCCGGATCGGATGCCGAGCCAGCGATGAACTTACGAGCATAGCCGCTATTGCGTTGTTGTTCTGGATTATTGGCCAACTCGCGCGCCATGCCGTTTGGGTGCGGAAGGTTCAGGATGACGAGGTTCGTTACAGCGTCCGGGGCGTTGAAGGCCACCTGCCATGCAACCGCGCCGCCCCAGTCGTGGCCTACCACTGTCGCCCGAGCGAATCCTGTGTCTCGGATCACCGCTAACACGTCGCCTACTAGGTGGTGCATGGCGTAGGCGTCGACGCCGTCGGGTTGGTCGCTGCGGTTATATCCCCGTTGATCGATGGCGACTACGGTGAAGTGGTTTTTCAACCCGTTCATTTGCTCGCGCCAGCTGTACCAATAGTCAGGAAAACCATGAATCATCACCACCAGCGGTCCGTTGCCGGCTTTTACATAGTGAATTTTTACGCCGTCATTGTCTGCGTAGTGGTGACTAACCTCGTCGGTGAGACCAGCCGAGTGACCGTTTAGAGCGATCAGCGCTGTGCAGGCGAAAAACAGTACCCTGACCGCAAGCAATAACCGATTGGTCATGATTAGTCTCCCCAAAAAACCAGACCGTATCACCCCGATTAGTCCGAGGGTAGATCTTAGCGTCGAACTTTGCGCTTCAGCCGGTCGAGTTTCTCCTTCCAATATTGGAATTCTTCGGGATCGCCCCCGCGGTCCGGGTGCAGTTGCTGACACATACGCCGTGCTTCAAGAATCTCTGCGACCGGAATGACCAACTCCAAACCCAGTTCTTCAATTTCAGATGCGCTGAGCGTTTTTACCGGGCTAGACTCTTCTGGCTGCCGATAAAAGCCGCGCCAGTTGCTGGAGTTGCGACTGGCGTAGGACACAGGCCCGGACAAGCCCAGTTTCCATGGATGATTTTTCGCCGGTTTTTTCATGTCACCAGTGTAATCGGGTTAGCTAAGCGCTCAAGCCTTTTCTTTAGTGTTAGTTTTTTTTGCTCAGCTGGACTGTTGGACTTTCGTGCCAGCCATAGCGAATAGATTTGACCTCTACAGTCTTATGCACGAGGGGTTCTGTATACAGTAGCCATCGCTGATCGGCGCCAAGCCTATACCCTACACTGGCCCCGATAGGGCTATTGAGGTGCAAGCGATTGTCTTGCCATCGAGCTGTAGGGGCGGGTGTTGTGGGTTGTTTGCCATGGGGACGAAATCTTGCCCGTAATGCCATTTCCGTGTCGTCACTGGTGTCGCCAACCCGTTGTAAAAACTCATCGAGTTGCTGACGCAGCCGCGACAGTGTGGCCGCGTGGGCAGGATCGCCAGCCAGGTCAGTGACCTCGTAGGGGTCTTCGTGCAGATCGAATAGTTGCTCGCTGCCTGCCGGTTGAAACCAACGTGCTTGTATGGCGTTAAGAGTCCCCGAGTCATAGGCGCTGCGCCATGCGCGCACCATATCCAGATTGTCGCGGTAGTTTAAGGGATGGCCGCCGGGTACCTCTGGGTGGTAGCTGCGAATGTATTTAAAGCGTTTGTCGCGCACCGCACGCTGACGGTCCGCCACCTCATCAATGCGATCGCGACTCGCGTAGACGTATTCGCGCTCGCTGGCTTGCTGGCGCAGGAAATCCCGGCCGTGCCAATAGTCCGGCGGGGTGTCGCCGCCGGCGATTGCGTACAGAGTGGGCGCCAGATCGACAAAGCTTACGAGCCGGTGCTCTGTGGCAGCGGTCAGTTGACCGGGTTCATGCAGCAGCAAAGGAACGTTAATTCCTGAGTCGTACAACTCGCGCTTAGCCCGCGGCAGACCATCGCCATGATCACTGGTCCAGATTACGACCGTCGAATCGGCGAGGCCATCCTGCTGCAGAGCCTGCAAAATTTCTCCAACGCGTTGATCCATCGCATGAATGTTGTCGTAGTGACGCGCAAGGTCTGCGCGCACCGGCAATAGGTCGGGATAGTAGGGTGGCAAAGACAAGGCAGCGGGATCGGTAATGGGTTTAGCCACCAAACCTCGATCTTTGCGCATGCGTTGAGTTGCGCTGTGGCTCGGGCCGTAGCTTGCACCGTCGGCACGCATGACACCACTTTCATGGGTGTGCATGAGATTAATAAGCGCAAAAAATGGCTGGCCCTGCGGACGTTTCCGCCAGTCTTCAGCGCGTTGGCCATCTTGGTCCCACAGGGTAAATGGTCCGCTGCCAGCACGGATACCGCTGAACTGGTAGTCCAACTTACGATCGGTGTAGGTGTAATAGCCCAGTTGCCGCAGCAATTCTGGCAACGCCCGGAGTTGTGCCGGCGGTTGTGCGAGATAGCTGCCGAGCGGGGCGGTAGAGGTGCGCATGTGTTGGGCGCCAAAGCTGATTTGATGCTGACCGGTAATAAGCGCAGCGCGGCTGGGCGCGCAAACACCTGCCGTGGTGTAAACATGGGTGAAACGAGTGCTGTGCTGTGCCAATTTGTCCAGATTTGGTGTTACCGCGTGCGGATCCCCGTAGCTGCCGATACGGGGTCCCAGATCTTCGGCAATCAGCAACAGGATGTTAGGTCGATTTTGCTCTGCGGCGTAGGCGAGTGAACCCAGCAACATCAGCAAGGTGCAGAGGCCGGCGCTGCCGATCATGCATAGGCAGCGTTTGGCGCGGACTGCCTCACCACACATACAGTACCGCCAAAAGCCAACTTAATACGCCCCACATCAACAGCGTAAGCGGCACGCCCACTTTAACGAAATCAATAAAACTGTAGTTGCCTGCATTCATCACCAGCAAATTAGTCTTGTAGGCCATAGGTGTTGCAAAACTCATATTGGCGCCAAACAGTACGGCGAGGATAAATGCTTCTGCCGGCAATTGCAGTTGCTGTGCAATACCGACGGCGATCGGGGTGCCGATTACCGCCGCGGCGTTATTCGATACAACATTGGTCAGCACCGCCAGTAGCAGCATCAACGCCGACAAAATCACAGCGGCACTGGCACCGTCGGTCGCGTATAAAAATAGATCGGTTAAGTACGCGGTAGCACCGGTTGCTTGTAGGGCCATACCCAGTGCCAGGCTGGCGGCGACAACGAAATAAATCGCCGGACTTATGGCGCGCACAGCGGCTCCTAAGGTCAGGCATTGGGTGAGCAACATCAGTCCGGTGCCGGCAACTGCAGCGATCGCGATGGGCAAAATTCCACTGGCTGCGAGGAGAATAGCGGCGCTCGTGATAATCAGAGCGGGCACCGCTTTATCGGTGCGCGGCAGTGCGATGCTGTGATCGAGTAACAGCAGTTCGGTGGATTGTTTAACAGCCCGCAGCGCATCGTTATGGCCCTGTACCAGTAAAACGTCGCCCGTTTGCAATGTTAGGTCCTTTAAGCGTTCGTTGGCGCGCCATAGGTTTTGGCCTTTGCGGTGCAAGGCTAGTGCCACCAGCTGATGTCGTTGAATGAATTGGTTATCTGCCAGACTGGAGCCGTCGAGACTCGATCCTTGCACAACCGCTAGTTCTCCGAGCCTTTGCTCTCCGGGACTGAGTGGATTCTCCGCCGTAACAGGTTGCTCGTCCTCCTGTGTGTTGCCTGCGTAAAGCTCGCCGCCCATAGCTGTGGCCGCAGCATGAAGATTTGCTGGCGTATCGAGCAGTCGAAGCCGGTCACCCTGGCGCAGCACCACATCGGGCAGCGGCATCAGCACCGTGTCGTCACGTAGGATACCTCTAATGCGCACATCGGAATCTGCAAGCCCACGCGCCTCGGCCACCGTGACTCCATTAGCAGCGCTCGATTCCCCGAGCAGTAAGCGCGCTGCAAACAATCGCGGACTGTCGGTATCGAGTGCCGTCTCTCGGTCTACCAGCAATAACGGCGCCACCAGCCACAGATAAATCACGGCAATGGTGCCGGCGATCGCCGCGGGTAGCGCGAACGAAAACATATCAAACTCTGCGATGCCAAGATCTTTAGCGATACCTACCACCAGCAGGTTCGTTGAGGTCCCAATGGTTGTAGCCATCCCGCCAACAAGCGTGGCAAAACCCATGGGTATTAGAATTTTACTCGGTGATTTATTAGTGCGTAGACACACCGAAATAAGTATCGGCAGCAACAGTACGACGATGGGTGTGTTATTAACAAAGGCTGATAACAGCGCGCCGACAACCAGAGTGAGCAGCAGCGACAGCGATGGTAGGCGGCCCCACAACTGCCCTAAAAAGCGACCAACAGGTTCCAGCGCGCCTGTTTTTACCAGCCCCTGGCCAAGGGTCATAAGCGCGCAAACGGCGATCAGCGCTTCATGGGCGAAGCCACGAAAAAACATCATCGGATCGACGTTTGGATAAGGAAATAGTGCAAAGGTAAGCGTGATGACGGTCAGAAGACCGAGAGACGTGACGGCAAGTTGCAGGCGTTCGATGCTGAATAAAATCAGCGCAACGGCGGTCAGCGCGAGCATTGTTAAGGCATGTGGGTCCGGCAGTGACGGTAATACTGACATCGCGATCCTCTAATCTACGCTCAACCATGACCTATCCCTGCTTTGCTTTCAATTCGACCACCTCTATCATGTTGCGCCTTGAGGCGGGGTTCCGCGATTGGAAACTCGTTAGATGGGCCGCGGGCAAAATTAGGGAACGTAGTATTGAAATTCGAACATAGTGGTGAAGAAACTGAATTCGACGAGCTATATAAAATTCGGCACAGCCTAGCGCACGTGCTGGCACAAGCGGTTTTGGAAATACGGCCTGGCAGCACGCTTGGCTTCGGACCGCCCATACGTGACGGTTTTTACTACGACTTTGTGCTGTCGTCCCCGATAACAAGCGATGATTTTCCCGAGATCACGCGGCGTATGAAAAAGATTTGTAAGCAGGGTCAAAAGTTTTATCGCGAAGACTTAGAAGCGGAAGAGGCGCTTAAACGGATTGAAGAGATGGGCGAGCCCTATAAACGGGAGTACGGGGCAGAGCTCATTGCCAAAAATAACCTGACGTCGTTGTCGTTTTACCGCAATGGCCCATTCCTCGACATGTGTCAGGGGCCGCACGTCGATAATACCCGCGAAATTCCCCGTGACGCCTTTAAGTTACGAAGTGTCGCAGGGGCCTATTGGCGCGGTGATTCGAAAAATACGATGATGACTCGCATATACGCCTGGGCGTTCGAAAAACAGGACGAATTGGACGCTTACGTCAGTGCTTATGAAGAAGCGCAGGCGCGAGATCATAAACGTCTTGGTCGAGAGTTGGGCATTTATGCCATTGATAACGATATCGGCAAGGGGTTACCGCTGTGGCTGCCCAATGGCACAGTTATTCGCGACGAACTCGAACGACTGGCTAAAGAGTTGGAGTTCAAGGCCGGTTACCAACGCGTGGCGACGCCACATCTGGCAAAAGAGTCGCTCTATCACACCACTGGGCACCTACCTTATTACGCGGAAGACATGTATCCCCCGATGGAATTGCTGGAATCCGCAGATGACGAGGAGAACGGCAGTACCGAACGGGTCAAGGAGTCCTACCGCTTGCGTCCCATGAACTGTCCTCACCATCATAAAGTGTACGCTGCCGAGCCCCGCAGTTATCGCGATTTGCCGTTGCGCTTGGCTGAGTACGGCCAGGTTTACCGGTTTGAAGATTCCGGCGCTGTCAGCGGTTTGTTGCGAGTTCGTGGCATGTGCATGAATGACGCGCATATCTATTGCACCCGCGAACAGATCAAAAGTGAGTTCAAAGCGATCCTACAAATGTACCAGCAGGCCTACGACATCTTGGGTTTGGATAAGTTCCACATACGTTTATCGAAGTGGGATCCAGAAGACCCCAAGGGTAAAGAAAAATACGTGGATAACCCCGACGCCTGGCGCGAGTCCGAGCGGGTTTTAGAAGAAGTGCTCAATGAGATGGAAATTGAGTTCAAAGAGGGTATCGGTGAAGGGGCTTTCTATGGCCCGAAGATCGATATTCAGTTCACTACGGTTACCGGGCGCGAGGAGTCGGTATCCACAGTGCAACTGGATTTCGCCGTACCGGGTCGTATGGATTTAAAATATGTAGGTTCAGACGGTGAGGAGCACACCCCATTCTGCATCCATCGCGCGCCCTTCAGTACCCATGAACGCATGGTGGCCTTCCTGATTGAGCATTACAACGGCGCCTTCCCAACCTGGCTGGCTCCATTGCAGGTCCAATTGTTGACCGTTTCTGAGCAGTTTGATGAATACGCGCAAAGTATCGTGGAGCGACTTCGTCAGCAACTTGTGCGCGCCGAACTTGCGCCTTCGAACGACACGCTGCCGAAGAAAATACGCCAAGGCGCGACGCGAAAAATTCCCAACCTCTTGATCATCGGTGAGCGTGAGGTAGCCGACGGCACGGTGACGCTGCGCCGTTATGGGCGCAAAGATCAAGTAACGGTATCGGTAGAGGCTTTTGAGTCCGCGTTGCTGCATGCGATTTCGAGTCGCGCGCCTGAAGTCGTACTGCAAGATTGAGCGAGAACTGGGCGCGCGCCGCAAAGCCAGCGCACCGATAAAGGGCGCGCAATAGGCGCGGCGACATTCGCCGTTGGAAACTTTGCGAGAGAAGACAGATTCGCTCGCTAGCTCTCACTTGGTGCGGTGGCTATGCTGTCGGATAGAGCCGGCGTTTTACCGCTGGCGAACTCTGGGCCAGTGCGTTCACTCAGTCCCATTTGTACGAGGTCTGCCACAATGTTGCCAGCTTCCTGCAGTAGCGGGTCGTTGTCCACCAGCTCAGGAATGGGCGTTGCAGTGGTTGCTGACGCGGCTACAGCGTCTTCATTGTCGTCGACCAGGGCATTGTCTGTTGTCGCATCGTCCTCTGCCGTTTCGGTCTCGGCCTCAACCAATGCCTCCAACTCATCCAGGTCGCTTGCCGGCGCTTTGTTCGTGGCGATTCTGAGTTGGTTTTCCAACGCCAGACGCCAAGCGTCGTCGGCGGATTTCTCCGCGCGGCGTGTTGCTTCATTAAGCGATAGATATAGCTTGCGCGAATTCTCTTCGCTGCGCGCCCGTAAGGCGAGGTAGTAGGCAAAGTGAGGGTCGTTTGCGGCCCGCTGCTCGTGGCGCTGTCGCAATGTAACGATACTTGGAGACAGACGGTCGATGGGCTTATAGACCGCGGGTTTAATCATATCCCAGGGCATGGCATCGTCGAGCGTGCTTTCACCGATTTGTTTGGAGTCGACCAGAGTTGGGAACGCGACATCGGGCGTCACCCCTTGGTGCTGAGTGCTCTCTCCGGAAATTCGATAAAATTTGGCGGCGGTGAGTTTCAGTTGACCCCGGTTCAACGGAATCAGTGTTTGTACCGTGCCCTTGCCGAAGGTCTGGCTGCCAATGATTACGCCACGCTCATAATCCTGGATAGCGCCTGCGAAGATTTCGGAAGCAGAGGCGGAGAGCCGGTTTACCATAACGGCGAGAGGGCCGTTCCAGGCGACCTGGTCGACACTGTTGCGATAAACGTTTGCTCGGCGACGTGCGGCCTTAACTTGCACGGTTGGGCCTGCGCCGACGAATAAGCCGGTCATAGAGTCCGCTTCCTGCAACGAGCCACCGCCATTACTGCGCAGATCGATAATTAAACCCTCGACGTTTGCTTCGCGTAACTGGTTGATCAGTCTTCGTACGTCGCGTGTGGTGCTGCGGAAGTCTTTTATACCTTGCTGTTGCGCTTTGAAATCGATGTAGAAGGTCGGGATCTCGATGACACCAATGCGCATTGGCGCGCCGTCACTGGTTTGGCTCACCGGTGTCAGGCCGAGATTTTGCGGCTGGCTAACCTCAATTATTTTAGCCTGGGCAGCCTGTTCTTCGAGTTTGATTGTGTTGCGCACAATGGTCACACGTCGACTGGTTTTATCCTCGCTGTTTGCGCTGATCACATCCAGCTGCACAGTGGAGCCGCGAGGGCCGCGAATGAGTTCCACGACATCATCCAGACGCCAGCCCACAATATCGATCATCGGGCCGTCGATGCCCTGTCCCACGGCGGTGATTTTGTCCGTTGGTTTGATCGCTTTCGACTTTGCCGCCGGGCCGGCCGGCACCAGACGCACGATAGACGTCGCATCGTCTTCACTCCTTAGCACAGCGCCAATGCCTTCTAATGACAGTGACATGTTGATGTTGAAGTTTTCAGAAGTGCGGGGTGAAAAGTACTGCGTGTGCGGATCAAAGGTGCTCGCAAAGGCGTTCATGTAGAGCTGGAAAGCGTCCTCGCTTTTGTTGCGGTTGGCCATCTTAATTTGGTTGCGTAGGCGCTTTGTTAAAATCTCGGAAATCTCCGATGGTTCTTTGTCGTTCAGGCGCAGCGAGAGAATCTGTGCCTTTACGCGTCGTCGCCATAGATCGTCTTGATGCTGAGAGTCGATAGGCCACTGTGCGGCTTCCCGGTCAATCAGCAGCGATTCCTCGACACCGAAGTCGAACCTATCGATGCCTTGTTCAAGCAATAG
>TARA_B100000963_G_scaffold278699_1_pt1 | contig 22364 bp, 20 predicted proteins | sample TARA_B100000963 | Tara Oceans TARA_B100000963 (sample SAMEA2622097) | marine metagenome | biome: marine biome (ENVO:00000447); feature: surface water layer (ENVO:00002042); material: "saline water (ENVO:00002010), including plankton (ENVO:xxxxxxxx)" | depth 5 m | reverse complement strand
CTCCTTCACAAACTAATTTTTTGTAATTGTCTTGTAGTTCTTTTAAGCCCTCTTCGCCACCGTATTTATCTTTATAATCTTTTTCTAATTTTGCAATAGCCTTCGCTGAATTAGTAAGACCAAGTGGATATTTATCAATAAGATCATCATCACTAGAATATCTGTCTCTAGCCTGATATTCTGCTTTTAAATCACTTCGCATTTTTCTTTTGTGGTCGTCCATGTTAATTTTACCCATTTCAACATCCATACCACCTCTTCTTCTTCGTCTCCTAGATTTTCTACGCTTTTTAGATTTTCTACGCTTTCTAGATTTTCTGCTTTTATTTTTTCTCTTCTTTTTAGATTTTCTTCTCTTCTTTTTACCACCACACATATTGGTTTTTGGTGTAACGGTAATAGGAGCATAACTTCCTTTTAACTCACCTGCAATAGCAGCACCTGCTTTAGTATAACCATAAGTTTGTCCTACTGCATCAGCATCATAATCATGACCGGCGGCACCACCTTTTTGTGAATTACAATGAGTGTAATGATTTAAGACAGATGCTCTTGCTTTTCCTAAACCTAATTCAGCATCTGAACTTAGTGATGATTTAGTCACACCATATGGACTACCACCAGTCATTAATTTACGACTAGAACAAGTAGTGCCTTGCATTGAAGAAGTTTTATTCGCGATAAATTGATCGTTAAATTTGTTAGCTAACATATATATTTACTTACTATTTTTTTTTATAAAATAATATTTCTCTTTTTTGACTGACTTTTTCATTAACTACTTCAATTGGTTTCCAAGATTTAAATTTTGGTAAATATAAACATTTCATAATATATTTTCTGTCCAGATCAACGAATTTATCTAAACTAATATTTTCAAATTCTTCCTCGTCATCACTTTCTTCTAACGCATCTAAATTATTATTTTCTTTAATATTTCTAAATAAAGAATTCATCATTACACTGCATTTATAATCAGGAATATATGCATTAGAAAATTTTTCATATTTGTTATCATTCAAAACGTAAAGATCATATATATCATTTATAATAGTTGGTTTTATCAAAAAATATTTATAAACTTGTTTATTAATTTTAATTAATTCATTCATATATGGTTTATTTTTGTATAGCAATCTATATTGTATACAAAATATATCGTAATATAAATTATTTATCTTATTTAATAAATTATAATAATTTGTATCTATCATAGGTAACCCCATTAATATTGAATTATTATTAAAATAAGTTTGCTTTACATAATTTTGCATTAAATTATACATTTCTTTAATTATGGTTGCATTATTAGCGTATTTCATATTATTTCCCTTCAAATAATAAATATTTTCAATATTAAAGCATCTTTTTTTATTTACAAAAAAGACAGTTCCGTATAGTACTGTTCCCTTTCCAGCACATAATTCATTTCTAAATGGAAATTGATAATTTTCTACACTTTCAATAGATTTATTTTTTCTATTAATTTCAAGAAAAAAACAAATAGGATTATTTTTATACAATTTAAACCACGCAAAATATTTTTTACCTTTTGGTATTGTTAAATATACATCACTTTGAACTTTTTTATGCAATTTTTTTTCATAAGAAAGTTCGAAACTAGGAAAATCATTCAAAATTTGACTTAATTCATTGTATGATAGTCGCATTTAATATATATAATATAATATCTCTAAATGGTTTAATAATTACTATAAGAACCTATAGATGTTGCTGCCTGATAATTACTACCGGATGGTTCTACATTTTTATTTTTATTTTTTTTATTTAAACCCTGAATAAAATTTTTCAAATCATTTTTCATTGATTTATTTTCTTGATTTGCTTTATTAATTGAATTATAAATTTTCTGATACTGTTCTGTTGGTTTTTTTACTAAATCTTTAGTTTTTGGAACAGTAAGATTATTTTTAAAAAAAATATAAATATAATGAACGGTTACAATTAATACTACTGATATAATAATTTGTTGTAAAATCCATAATAACATATATATATGTTATACATTAAGTGTCTTTAAAATTAAACTTACATCATTATTTAAAAATATATTATTATGGATAATTTTTTCTTTAGTTTTAAAATAAAAATCATTAACACGATTATTTATGTATTCAAGTATAAATTTATTATTTGATTCTGGAATATCGTATGTTTCTATTGAATAATTTATTTCTTTTGCTTCAAATGGAATAAATTCAACTTTACCTATTTTTTTGTAGTATGAATTTGATACTAAAAGCGTATAATTATCTATAAAATTTTCAAATATCATATTTTTTTTTGATACACTTATATACTTAATAATATCTTTTTCATTTACCTCATAATATCCATCTATAGTGCAAATAATTTTTTTGTTAATTACATTTTTATTAAAAGTTTCTTGCAAAATATTAATATTATCTGATTTTCTAATAGTTCTTATACTTAATTCAGGAATATAACACTTACTCATTTAAATAATATATTGAAGAAACTATTTAAACCGATTTTTTTAATTCATATCATAAAATGGTAAAGGTAATAGTAGTGGACAAAAATTGTAATAAAAAGGAAACAGTTTTAAACTATGAATGTTCAGAATTTTACAAAAAATGTAATTATAGAAATAATAACAATTTTGATGTTAGACATACTTGGGAGTTTAAAGAACAAGGCGAGACATATTATATTTCATTATTTGCAAAGGATAAAGGTCGTGCAAATAGTGAAAATAAATATGATCTTCCACCTCCAATAGATAGTGTTTTATATTATGGAACATTATTACTGGTAAAAACATTTACCAATCAAAATTTTGAAAAAGACAATTTAGATAATTTATCAATACAAGAATGGGAAAAATGCTATGAAAAATTATTTGGAGGATTTGAAAGTTTGGGAGAAGAAGATAGTGAAGAAACAGATGAATTGGATGATATATCTGATAGTGAAAAAACAAAAGAAGGATATCATAAAGATGGTTTTGTTGTCGATGATGATGAAGATGATGATGAAGAATATCTTCCAGATGAAGACGAAGAACACGATGATAGTCAGGAAGAAGCAGATGATGCTGAAGAAACAGACGAAGAAGTTATGGGGGTTGATAGTGAAATAGAAGAAGAATACGAAGAAGATGATGATGAAGGAGAGGAATACGATAGTGAGGAAGAAGCAGAATTATTAGACTCTGAATTATCAGAGGAAAGTTATATTAGTGATGAAGATTGATAAAATTGAAAACTATTTAAATATTAGAAAATAGTATTATTATCATGAAAGTAGAGAAACCAAGTGAATTTAGAGCAAATTTAGTTAGTAATTTAGTTAAAATTATCAAAAATGAAAAAATAGCAAAAAATGTTGAAAAGGGAATATTTAACTATACAATTAAAACTTGTAAGGAAAGGAATATTGTTAGAAAATGGGAAAATAAATATTTCGTTCAAATTTATGTAGATAGATTTAAAAGTCTTTATATTAATATAAATCCAAAATGCAGTGCAGGCACAAAAACACTTTTAAATAAAATAAAAAAAAAGAAAATAAAAGCAAAAGATTTAGCATTTATGAATCATCAAGAGTTAAATCCAAAAAAGTGGAAGGCATTAGTAGAAGCAAAAATTAAAAGAGATAAAAATTTGACAGCAGTAGATATGTCTGCCGCGACAGATGAGTTTCATTGTAGAAAGTGTAAGAAAAATTTATGCACTTACTATCAATTACAAACTCGTTCAGCTGATGAACCTATGACTACATTTGTAACTTGTTTGAGTTGTGGAAATAATTGGAAGTTTTAAAAATAAATAGTATTATAAAATATTTATTTTTTATATATGTCTAATAATGCAATATTTGTTAAAACCGAAAGATTTGGTTTAATGAATAAACTAATTTGGAGCAATTTAGAAGATGTTGTTGAAATAGAAAGGTCAATTGTTTCATATACTAATAATTTACAATCAATAAATAACTATACAGATATAACAAATAATTTACCTACAACAGGTAATTATGAAGATTTTAATATTGAAATGCGTAAAACTTATAAATATGTTTTAAAAATAGGAAATCCAGTAGAGGATGAAAATGGTGTCATTACACAGGATAAATGGAATGTTTTCATTCATAGTTATCCCGGATTCATATTTAATACTAATGTAACATATAGTTATAATAATAACTCTTTTGATATTTCGTGGAATGCACTAGATACTTCTGAAATTATTACAGATAAATTTGATATAAAATATCAACTTCGTATATGTTTGAAAAGTAATAATGATAATCTGATATTATTTGATGATATAACAACTACCAATTTTACATTAAATAACAACGCACAAGGTATAAATGAACAGGGAAATGCAGAAACATTTACTATAACAAGTGGCTTATACTTTTTTTATATTACTCCAAAACTAACTCAAACACATGGAACGCTCAATGGTGATGTAAAAATAATACCTAATAGTGATATAAAATCAAATGGAAATTTTATTCCACCGCAATTTAAATTAGAAGTTTTATCTGAAAATCCTAGTGATTTTAAAATTACATCAAATTATACCAATGGAAAAATAACATTTAATTGGAGTCTTAATAACATACAACCTAATAACTACAAATTAATATTTACAAATACAGATTTAACACAAAATAATACAATTACTATAGATAACATACCTGAAAATATTAACACATATACATTAGATAATAGTGATCTTACTGATAGTAATGCTTATAAACCAGGTAATTATTCAGTATCTTTATCAGCTGTATATAATACTACAATTGAAGGAACGGCAACAAATTTACTTTATTTTACAATTCCAGAAACAGATATTAATTTTACGAAAAAATTATTAGATTTATACGGCAATATAACAACTAATGTAAAAAATGGTGTAAGTGGTATTCAATTAGATTGGAATAAATTAGGCTACGCAACATATTATAAAATAAATGTAAAGCAATATGATGAAAATTTAGATTTAAAGGAACCGAATTTAGATTATATTATAGCCCATCCAAAAAATTCTATAAAATTAGCTTGGAATTTTCCAGATAAAAAAAGCAAATTTGAATTTAGAATGTCGTATACTACAGAAACTATATCTCCTGTTCCTGATATAGAAGATGAAAACGCATTAGGTGAGGATTATTTAGGTAATATAAATACTAATTATCCAGTAGAATTTATACCTATAAGCAATAATTTAAATTTGGGAAATTTAAATTTAAATATAACAGCCGCCCTACCACCTGGTTATGGAGAATAATTAAATATCTATAAATATATCATATGGTAGATTACAATGGAGAAGGAAATACAGAAACAACCGATTTAGGGTGGGACAGTATTAATAATATCAGTGGTGATATAAGAAAAAACAATGTAAATAATTTTTTTTTGAATTTATCTTGGAATAGTGTTGAAGACTTACCAGGAACAACAATCAAATATGTAATTAATTATTTAGATAATGAATTTATAACTAGTGAAACAACATTTATTTTACCAGTAAATTATGCAAATACAATTATAGATGAAAATACTGGTATACAAAAAACAATAGAAGTTTGTTTAACAATAGAGACTAGATATTATTTACAAAATGGAACTTATAGTTCTGGTGAAACAAAAACATTTTGTTTCTGTCCTCCAGTAGATCCATTTTGCAATAAAATTAAAAAAAAAACTCAAAAGAAACCAGAAAAAATTTCAAAAAAAATGCGTTATACTAAGGCAGTAAGAAATAAGAATGGTGCATTGGGGTTATCATTTTCAGGATGTAGTTCAATATCACAATGGAATCAATTAAGTTTAAATTTAAAACTAGCTAAAAATGACTGTTACAATAAAGATAAAGTTTTAATTTTACCTAATCCAGAAGAACAATAAAATTCGGTGATATAATATATTATTTATATAATTATATTATATTAAGAATGTCTAATATACAAGATGTGCCTATATTCACAATAAAGAATAAGTCGGATCCTACGACAGATACTGAGTTAAATGAAAATAAATGGCGATATTTAAGAAATTCTTCAGTTTCAGATGACCTTATTAATTCAACAAATATTGATTATCAAAGTCAATTGCCCTGGTTAACTTTATATAAAAAAAAAGATGATTTACTTAAAATTAGACTTGTTACTACAATTGGTTATGTAGAAAAGGAATTAGATAATACATCAACTCCTCCTGTAGGTCCTGATAGATATGAAGCTTGTTTTATAAAAGGATTTCCCTTAATGTTGCAAGGTTCTAGCGATCATTTGAAAGGAAGTGGGATGGCGCCAGACAGTGATACATGGGAAAAGGATTGGGAATTTTATGGTGCTAACCTGGAAGATTTTTCAGGAAATTTACAAACCGCATTTCCAACTGGAAATTGGTTAGGTCAAACCACCAATAATAAAGTTATGAGTAATTTAAAGGATAAAAGAAACTTAATTATAATTAATTTACAAGACAACGATTTTCAACTTAAGGTTTATAATAGTAAAGAATATAGAAAACCCTTTACAGGTGCATTTAATAGTGAAAAAGGTGGTAATTATGATGGAAAAACAAATCCTAAATATTTAGTTGTAAGATTAGATAGTGCTATCGAAGAGACTGCATTTAGTCATAATAATGAATTTGGTTTAACTGTTTCTGATAATACTAATTTTTACCAAGAAGGTGGAACAACGCAGCAAAATGGAGGAACCGAAAGAAAACTTTATATTTTTAATTATGTTTATCATGGTTATGTAATTCATCCGTATGATGTTATGTCTGCTTTTACAATAGATTATTTTAGAGCATTTGATGAATTTGGAGGAAAATTACAAGCTATGTTTGTAAACCACGATGCACAGGGATATAATACAGGGAAAGATGTTATTCAAATTAATAGTAAATTTTTCAGCCCGACACATCAATTAAAAGACGGATGGGACAGTAGAGGCAGGGATCATAATAAAATAAAAGAACCATATTATTATAATTTCTTTCTGCAACCAACTCAACTTGCCTTTAAAAGTATAAATATAAGTGATAACATAAGCGAACGATTTAAAGTTATAGATCAAAATAAAGTAAATTTATATCCTGAGAATGATAATTTAAACCCTTATTATATTGATAAATTATTTTGGAGTAGTCTTACTTCACCTAGACATACATCTTATACTCCATATACAGGAACACAAACAATAAGGCAAAATCCCTTAATTAGAGAAAAATATTTTATAGGAAACTATTTAAATGTTAACGAAGTAGAAGCAGCATATGATGGTGGCCAGAGAATATTCAATAATCAAAATGCAGATTACATGCCTATAAAAACATCTACTGGGTTTAAGGCTTGTGGATATATAGAAAGATATAGAGGAGATGAAAATAATTTGAAAGTTATAAATAGTAAAAATGAAATTAATATGTGTAGAAAAACGATTACTCCATATTATCATCCAGATGTAACATTAGATGAAGAGGAAATCTATGCATTTAATTGGAATGATTTTGAAAAATCTTGGACTGATATTTCAAAAAATGGAGTTGATACAAATATTTCAAGTATTGATGTTAATAATTGTGTTGTCCTGGAATTTAGAAATTTAGTAAGTTTTAGTGAAAATACAAAAGTAACCGTAACCATAAAATTAAAAAACGAAGATTATAATGGAACTATAAACGATTATAGAAATACAAAAAGAAAAACAGTAACTTTAGTAGCTAGTAATAATCCATTAACTGATACATATGCAAATAATATAAAATTAGAAAATAATTCAGTTACTCATGATATTACACAAACAAGATCTGTAAATTTTATAAACAATGATGAAACTTTTTATATTAATTGGGATTCTAATGATGGAGCAAACAAATCAAAACATGCTTATGTAATTGATATTGCTAGTGGATCTTATGATTTAACACGTGATAATATTACTATAGAATACGAGAAGCTAGATACAAATTCTGCTACTGAATTTGACGCGTTTAGGCCAAATAATGATGACGCTGGATGGGCAAATACTAGAGATTTATTTATGTTTAATGCAAATGTATATCAAATAAAATTAAATACATCAAAGCAAGATGAAAATGTAAATCCACCTCGACTATCTATAGATAGAGAAAAAGGAGGAATTATAAATTATTCATTAAATAATCCGATTTCAAGAAGTATATCTGTATATAATGAACCTTTCTATAGTGTTATAAGTGATCCAGGAGACGCATCTGAAACTCGAGAAAAAAGACCACTATTTGGATATTTTAATTTTTTTGGACTTACTAGTAGTGAATTTATAGGTGGAATAGATTGGTATAATGATAACACTATATATAGCAGTGATACAATCAAGAATGTATATATAAATTTTTGGTTATCAAATATTTTAAAAAATGAACCTACACATAGAAATGCTATCTATAACACTCCTTTTTTTTTATTAACAAATAGAAAAAGATTTCAAAATGATTATAAAGATAGTAGTAAATTATTTTTTAATCCAAATATTTTTTATGGAACTTCAGACTTTCCATTGTCTAATACTTTTGGTAAAACAAATATAGTAGGAGAAACTTATCAAGCTGGAAATGATGTATTATTAATAAATAAAATTCCTGGAGATAATCCTAGCTGGAGAACAACCTCATCATTATCAAATACTCAAGGTATAGAAATTACCAGTTTTTCAAATTATGTAAATCCAAATAATACTGGCGCGCAGACTTCATTAACACCTCCACCAACTAATTTTAACGTTGTTTCTCAAAGAAGACTTTTTATAGATGCAACGGGAGTAGAATTTTTTAGTTCTAGTTTAATTGGTAAGTTCGGTTCAGGTGTAACAGTTCAATCAAATGAAAGGGTTAATAGTGCCGTCAATAATAATAATGAACCTATTTGTATAGAGTTAAATAGCGGTATAACTGTAACTAATAAAGTAACTCCTGGAGGACCCGATACAACTATCAAATTAGATTGTTTAAATTTTTATAAAGTTGGATTTGTAGCTAGTCAAAAAAATTTATTTTTATCTGATTACTGGAAATGGAATTCAGATTTAACAAAATTAGCAGTACCACCTACTACATTTGATGGTATTATTCCTGATAGTTTTGGTGATGTAAACAGAAATTTAGGAGGTAGATATAATGTTTATAATTGGAAATCTTCTGCACGAATGAATGCAAATGATATAAATGATATCGGTGTTCCAGATTCAATATATAGCGGTGTAGCAGGGTTTCATAATCCTCAAAGAGCTTATGAGAATCAAAGTTTAATTAATTTTGTAATAAAAGTATCTACAATATCAGTAAATGTAAGTCATTTATTAGTAAATACATGGGCAGGAAATTTGACTACAGGAAATTTATTAAATAGTAATTCAGTGGTAGGTTTATCTTCATTTGCTAATGAAGCAGGTAAATATGAAACAATATCTGGAAGTCCAAAATTATTAATATCAGGTGGAAATTTCTTAACTCCAAGCATAGAAGAAAAACCTGTATTTTTGAAAATAGATCCTACCGCTCAGTTTAATTTTGCAACTGACTCTAATGCCTTAGTATCAAATGAAAATGAATTTTCCAAAGCACCAATGGATGTTGCAGAAGTAAATGGAACTGTAATAAAATTTCCAAATGATGAGTTTCAACTGGATAATGATGGAATACTAGGAGGTTGGTTTTTAAATTTAGATGGAAATGCAAATGGTATATTTGATACTAGTGCAAATGGTTTAAATGAAACCCCGCCTGAACCTTGGTCTAATACACAAGCTGGATTAGGAGAAAGAAATTACAGAACTATAGATTTTAATACAAATATTTTAAGTAATTCTCCAACAAGTATATCACTTTCATCAAATTATACACAAAATGGTGGGTTCAGCAAAGAAGAAGAAGATTTTCCATTAGAACTTTTATTTTCTTACCCTTTTAATTCACCAACTACTGTAACAAATCCAAATAATTTAGTTTCAGTATATAATAATAGTGACGGTGAGACAACATCAGTGGAATTTAAAGCACCATATAAAGGATTTAAGAGATTTTCAAAATTATATGCCTTAAAAATAACAGGTGATGAATCTAGTTATAATAATGTTAATTTTATTGGAAATGATGGAGAAGGTAGGGCTATTTTTCCTGAAACAATAATAGTTAATTGTGTAGAATTACCTCCACCAGTTCAAGTAAATAATTTTAATGATATGTTGTCTGATGATAATAATACCATAAAATTAGTATGGAAGGGTTATAATTTTGATTTTTCAACGGATAATGCTAGAGGTCAATTAGGTAATATAGGAGATATTATTTGGAAAATAGACCGTTTTCAGACACAACTGGAACAAACAGTAACTGTTTATGAAGGAAAACTAACTCCTAATGGTGCAAATAATGAAGAAAGATACAATTTATCAACATATACATTTGAGGACACTAATATACGTATTTACGATAAATATAAATATACCGTTAGTGGTACATTTAAATATGTTTTTAAAAGAACATTAAGAGATGATAATTTATACGAATTGAATATGCCTTTTGGTTCATTTACAACAGATGAAATAATAGTTTGTAAAAATAATAAATTTGAATTTGGTCGTTATAATACGACATCAACAAATTTAAAATTATTTAGACCTTTATTGCTGAACAGACCAGAAGGACAACAAGATAAATTTGGAAATCAAAGCGCAGGAGGATCTTGTTTGGGAAATATTTTTAGTGGTTCTACTCGTATTAGTTCAACACAAAATATTTATGCAAATACATCAAATCAGTTAACAAAAAAAGAAACTTATGTTTTATTATCAAAGCAACAATATAGACCTTTTCGTTAAAAATTTTATGTTATTTAATATTCATGGAAATCAAAACGTACAGCCCTGTACCATAAATATATTACGAAAAAAGTTAATGGAAAAAGAAAAATAAGCCATAATATAGCATATATCATTTATAAATTAAATTATAAATGATATTTAAATATTTTACAGTATTAATTATGAAAAAATTTTATATCTAAATCTTTTAACTTAATCTAACATATTTAAATCACTTACTTTCCAATATTCATTTGAACCATTAGGCATTGGTCTCTTAATAATAAAAGGAATTTTTCTTTGCTGTAACTCCAATAATGCGATTGTATGCCCGTCAATAATATTTGGAGTAACTTTTACAAATATTGGTGAGCCATTATTAATTTGTTTGGCTCTTTGTCCTAGAATTTTTGCTCTTTCAAATTTAGTTAAATAAGGAAAAGTCTTGTGTAGAGGATCAACAATAACACCATTTTTATTTTTAGTAATTTTGGATAAAGCAAGTAATTCATTAAAATTAATTTGTTTTAATTCGGGGTGAAAGCTCATTAAGTAATCTTTTGAAATATCATTTTCTAATTTTTTAAAATCATCTTCGTCATCACTATCTTCTTCATCGCTATCTGTTTCATCACTAGTAATTTCTTGTAACTTTTCAACAGCTTCCTCTTTATCCTCTTCTTCTTTAATTCCTTGTTCCACCATTTCTTTCTGTTCGGTTGATAACTCAAATTTTGGTTCAGGTGCAAAATCAGGTGAAGGAGGGTTTACAGGTGTTAAATCATCTTCATCTATTTCATAAGCTGGAGAAGGTTCTTGACCTTCTTCTACATTTTGCTGTTCGATTAAATATTTTCCGTCTTCTGTAATTGCTTTTACAACATAAATAGGTTGAACTTCTTTATTAGCAGCATCAACTACTTTAAAATTCTGCGCATCAATAACAAGTTCTCCTACTTTAAATTTTGGTTCTTTCTTTTCATTACTAACTTCTGTATTTATTTTTATAACTGGACTATCAGAATCATCTTGATCCTGTAACTGCTGTTCGACGTCAACTTCTTCTAAAGCACTCATCTTATAATATTACATTAAAAAATATTTAATATATTTTCAATTTTATTATTTAGTAGCAGTATTCCAAACAGTATTGCAAACACCGCATAAATATACAAATTTCATGTTAGCATCATCATAACGAATGTATAAGATTTCTTTTTCCTCTTCTGGAACCTCTGTTCCGTCTTTTTGTTCTATCATATGTCTAGACTTACAACTTTCATTAGGACAATCAATATTAGTAATACGTGGTAGTGTAGGATCTAGTTTTGTATATTTATTTATTACATCTTTATAATTCATTTGTGTATTTATTTCTGTTTTACTAACAAATAAGTTATTTAAATTATCAACTAAAGTTTTATCTTCATTTCCACAATTTCTACAATAATAAATTAATTTACTCTGATCTTGATCGAATAATGTTAGATAATACATATTACCACATTTGGGACAGAAATGCATAGTTATATATTTCTAATATATTAGAATTTATTTAATTCAATTTTGAAACAACTTTTTTAAAATCAGTTAGCATCTTTTTATAGTTTGTCTTACAACTTAAACCATATATTGATGTAGAGAATTGTCCATTATATTCATTGTTTTCTTTTAGTTCATTAATATACCTAATTATTTCTTCACTATGAGCTGTAATGTATTTTTTATAAAATGGGAAAAACCAAGATAAATATAATGGCTGTGTTTCAGGTTTTAAACCTGAAGAAAAAATATTTAATATGGAATGCTCTATATTTCTATAAGTAATAATTTTATTATATGGAACAAATGAACGGTGACTTTCTTTTATACCGGGTTCATTTAATAAAGGTTTATTATGAAATAAGGTTACCAAAATTAATAATATAGACCTTATTGTCTGACATGATGTCCATCCTTCTCCCCTCCATGTATTTAATACTGATAAACAGACCTTTCCGTTTCGATATAAATTAGGATGAAAACGTGTGTTTCCATCATTTGTTAAATATGTTAATTTTGGTGGACTTACCGGATAATTAGTAGGAAATTTAAAACCAAACATATAAGCTCCGTGACGATAAATAGTATCACCTGGTCCAAATATAACAGCATATCCTTTTAACATATCTGAATCATCATGCGTATAATAAATTCCATGCTCTGTTAATGGATTTTTTATTATATCAATGATATCTTTTTGCAGACGTTTTCTAGAATCTTTTGACATTATCTTGTTTTCTGGTTTTTTAGACATATAAGATAAAATATTTAGTAATGTTTAAATAATTCTCATAAATTAATTAATTTATAACCTATTATGTATTACTTAATAAGTAATTGATTTAAATATACATATTAAAATTGATTTAGAAAAAATAATCTAGAATATATCCATAAAATGACAGACTCAATAGTTCATAATTACAAAGATTTGAACGATTTCTTAATAAAGCATAAAAGAAAAGGCGAACAAGATTATACTCATACAAGAATAGGAGATACTAATTTGGGTATATATCCGGGTTCCTATTGCATTCCAGATGAAGAATTAGATATATTTTGGAGTTTGTATTATAAAGCTGTATTTATAAATAAAAAACCTGAGTTTCTTACAGAGAGACAAGATAGAATAAATGGTGGACCCTTATTAGTTGATATTGATATGAGATTTAATGAAAATGTTACCACAAGAAAATTTAATGTAGATCATTTATCTGATATTTTAGAGTTATATGGCGATGCTATCCATACTGTAATTAAAAGCGATGATGAATATAGTTTTGAAGCTTTTGTGTTTCAAAAAGGAAATGTTGTTGCAAAAGAAGGTAAAGAAACCAAGGATGGTCTTCATATTGTATTTGGTCTAAATATGCATCATTCTATACAACTTATTATACGTGATGTTGTTATGAACTTAGAAGAAACCGAAAGACAAATATTTACTGATTTAGATTGTGTAAATAGTGTTAATGATATATTTGATGAATGTATATCTATTGGAAGAAATAACTGGCAAGTGTGGGGTTCTGGAAAACCAGGATGTGATACATATAAATTAGTAAGTATTTGGGAATATACTATTAATCAAGATGAAGTTTCTGTAGAACAAAAGATAAATGCTATCAATAATGAAGTAAATATTAAAGAATTGTTACCAGTAGTTAGTGCAAAAAATAAAAATTTTCAAGTAAAGAATAAGGTAAAAGATGAATTTGAAGAACAATTAAAAGAAAAACTAAGAGCAACTCAAGTTAAAAAAACAAAGAAAAAGAAAAAAACTGTAAATAATAGCTCTAGTCTAACATTACAAAAAAATATTAAATTAAATTCAAATTTAATTGTTCCGAAAAATAAAGAAGAATTAGAAGTTATGGTTAAAAATCTACACGCATCATTAGATATTAAAGATGTAAAGATTGAAGAACTTCATAATTTAACAATGATTTTGGATGAAAGATGGTTTGATCCGTATAAACAATGGTTAGAAATAGGGTGGGCTCTTCATAATACTGATGCAAATCTATTATTTTGGACGTGGATTAGCTTTTCGGCAAAAAGTCAAAAATTTGATTTTAATCAAATTCCAAAAATGTGGGAAATGTGGAATTGTGATTTTAAAGACGAAGGCATAACATTTCGCACTATTCACTATCATGTAAAAGAGAATTTTCCAACAGAATATTTTAAAATTCAAGGAAGTTGCACAGACAAATTAATTACCGAATGTGGTAAAAGTAAAGGATCTGATACAGATTTGGCTATCATTACAAATCATTTATTTAAAGAATTGTTTGCCTGTGTAGGTATCAAAACACAAAAATGGTATAGATTTCAAAATCATAGATGGGTAGAAGACGATAACGGAACTACATTAAGAAGAAAATTAAGTGATAAAATTAATCAACTTTTCACCGTAAGGTCATTAGATGAGAAACTTAGAGCCGCTGAAGATGAAATTACTGAAGCAGAAAAAGCAAAGCATATTGATAATAGTGCTGAATTTGTAAGAATTGCAATTAAATTAAAGTCGGCAACACAAAAAACTTCAATTATGAAAGAATGTGCGGAACGATTTTGGGATGAAGAATTGGAAGGTAAACTTGATAGTAATCCATACTTACTGGGATTTCAAAATGGTGTATATGATTTTAAAGAAAAAGTTTTTAGAGATGGGGTAGCTGAAGATTATATTTCACTATCTACTGGAACAAACTATAGACCTTATAATTCATCTGATCCAGAACAAGTTAAGTTAAAAGAAGAACTAGATGACTTCTTCTTCAAAATCTTCCCAAATAAAGAGTTAAGACGATATATGTGGGATCACGCAGCAGCAGCGCTTATCGGTATTAATACTCATCAATCATTTAATGTATATACAGGTGGTGGTGGTAATGGTAAATCTATGTTTGTTGATTTAATGAATATGGTTCTAGGTAGTTATTCAGATAAATGTAATATTAGTCTTATTACACAAAAGAGAAAAGGAATTGGTGGTCCAACACCGGAAATTGCTAAGTTAAAAGGTAAGCGTTATGTTAGTATGGATGAACCTAGTAAAGGAGATGAGTTAAATGAAGGAATAATGAAGCAGCTTACCGGTGGTGATGAGATAGAAGGTAGAGGAATGTATGAAAAGAAAATGGTTAAGTTTATTCCACAATTTACATTAGTTTGTAGCACAAATAATCCATTTGAAATAAAGTCTAACGATCAAGGAACTTGGAGAAGAATTAAAAATGTTCCTTATAATGCAGAATTTGTTGATCCAGATGTAATGGAAAACAAAATAGCTTCTGGTCTTACAAATGATCCAGAGAATCCAATTTATTTAAAAGATGGAAAATTAAAAGATAAAATGAAAACTTGGGTTCCAGTATTTACTGCCTTACTAATTGAAAAATGTAATGAAAATGAGGGTTATGTAAAAGATTGTGATATTGTTTTGGCTTCTACAAAAGCATATAGAGAGAAAGAAGATTTCTACTCACAATTCTTCAAAGAAAATGTAGCAAAGGGATCTTCTAAAGACAAAATTAAGAAACAAGAGATTAGAGATAGATTTAATGAATGGTATCAAAATGAATATAGTGCAAAACCTCCTAAGGCTGTAGACCTATATGAATATTTAAATAAAGCGTGTGGAAAATTTAGAAATAGAGGTTGGTGGGGTTTTAAAATTGTATATGATGCATATGATAGTGAAAGTGATGAAGAAGAAAGTGATTAATTAATAAAAATTATAAAATAAATTTTTTTAATATTTTCAAGGTTTATAAATATTTTTCTCTCCAACTAAACTCAAATGAAAAATATTTATTTATATTATAAAAGATGTTTTGTAAAAAATCGTGTCTTATTGCCGGAGCATTTATAACTGCATCAATATTTGTATGCTTGCGTGTTGATAAGCAAGCATTAAATCAACCACTGATGGAATTATTAGATAATGAAAATAAAAAACGTTATATGATGATTGCTAATGAACGCAAAATAATATATTTCAAAGGATTTGCTCTTGGATTTATTTTATCATTACTGGCTTTATATGTATTAAATAATAACAAATTATTTAAGGTAACTAAATTAACCAATACATGCTTTGTTTTAGCAACCTCTTTTATAGTTAATTATTTTTTTTATATTTTACATCCAAAAAGTGATTATATGATAGTTCACTTAGATGATGAAGATCAACGAAAAGCATGGTTAGAAATTTATAGAACAATGCAATATAACTATCATCTAGGATTTGCACTGGGTCTAGTGGGTATGATCTTCGTTGGGCGTTCTTATTGTCGTTAATTTTCTACGACGTCTTGTTCTCCTATTTTTTCTTTTTCTTGTTTTTCTATTTTTTTTATTTCTGGTTTTTCTTTTTCTTCTTTTAATTAATCTTCCTCCAGAATGTTGTCTTTTTAATGGTTTTCCATTAAAAAAATACTCATCAAATCTTTTACATTTATTATTGTAAGCGACTAATTCCGGAATATTCATAGCCCAAAATGGCTTTGGAGGTTTATATGCTTTATCAAAATCCATTAATATAATTAGAGTAAAAATTATATTAATTTAAACTTAAGCTGGTTGAGAATTATTTGTAAAAGGTAAGTTGGAGAGAAAATTAAAAATAAAGAATAGCGAAATAATAATTACAAAATAAATAAAAAATAAATTATTTACCTTAGCGTGTTTAATATTAGAAAAAGCAAGTTCATATATTTTATTCATAGCAAATGGTGTTACTAAAATTAAAACAATAAAAGGATAATAAGATGCATTATAAAACTGCTTTTTATAGAAAAATAGTAAAATAGCTATACCAACTAAAATCCAATATAAATAAAACATTGTATTATTAAAACTATTTACAATACCAGTATTATAGTCATAGTAGTATGCTAAACGATCATTAGTATATTTTTTAGCATTTGTATTTTCTACTTTTTCTTCTAGGTCTTCTAGTGTGTTTTTATGATAGTCATATAAATCTTTAACATTGTTTTGGTAATATTTTTGACTAGTATAATAACTGAGTTTTTCATTAATTTGATTTACAAGTGGATTAATAATTGTTTTATTCCAATCAGCAACCTCTTTTTGTGCTTCTTTTTTATATTCATTTTCCATATATTGATTATAATATTGAGTACCTTTATCTTCTACAAAATAGGCTTTTCTTGTAGCTTCAACTTCAGCTGGTGCATTTTGTTTTCTATTTCGTGCATTATTATATTGAAGCCTTAATCTATCTATTTTTTTTGCTTTCTGACATTGAGCATCACAAATATTAATATTATTCATATTATTAATCATGTTGTTTAATTGATTTAATTGGTCGGCTTTCATTATTTTGATATATAATTATTAGATTTTAAATTAAAATAATGAATGAAAATTTTCGTGTCCTTCGGGTTGAGTAGGATGGACGATTGTGCTAAAAGATTCTGTTGGAGCGTTACTCAAGTCTGGACTATCTCCTTGCCCGCCTGCTTCAATTTGTAAAGCAGTTGTAATTTTAGCAGAATTTTCTGCCCTTTCTTTAACTCCTAGTAAGGCATTTTTACCTTTTTCGTAACTATTTGCTATATCATCACACGCATTAGAGAAAAATTTGCTGAAGTCCCAATCTTCAGTATCTTTTCCTGAACCACAATTACCATCAGGACATCCCTTTTTTCCCCAGACATATTTATTATAATTATAATTAGTTTTACCCCAATTATCTAACATTCTTCCTCCAATTGTAACTAATACTGCTACAATAATAACAGAAATAAGTCCAACTCCAGCTGTAGCAGGAAACCAAGGTTGAGTCATTAACATAACAACTAATAAAACAGCTAAAGCGCCGTATGCTATAATTTTAAGAATATTTTTATGAGAACGATATCGGTCATATTCATATTCAGTAAGTTCAACAAGTCTCTTTTTATTCTTTCTTTCTTTTTCTAAAGCACTAAGTTCATTTCTAGCATTTGAAAGTTCATTTTCTATAACTCTAACCATAGTCATTTGGTCTGCTAAGTTGCTTCTACTATTGGCGGTTTCTGCCTGTCCATCAGAATACATGTTTTTTAATTGATTAAAAAGACCCATACGCATTGTACTTAATTCGCCCAAACGTGACTTAATAACTTCAGTTTGTTGTAAATCGCTACCTGATGATTTATTTAAGCTTTGCAAGTTGTTAAACATATACTTTTCAATTTCTTGAAGTTTTTGAATATCTTTTATTGTATTCTGATGTTTTGTATTTAATAAAGAAGGTTGTTGTTCCTGAAACTGATTTCTTGCAGATGACGTTAAATCTGAACTATCCGGATTTTGTTGAATATTTGATGATTGAAACATTATATATATAATAATTTATATAATTATTTTTTCAACTTGTCAAGTGTTACTAATAGAAGTAAAACGGCTAAAGAGCCCCATATTCCTAATTGCAATAATTGATTATTTTCTTTTAAATCTATATCTTCTACTTGTCCGTCTAATGTAGCTACACCATATTTTTTATTTGACTGTAATTTTGAATATATAGTGCTATAATCATCCAAATTTTGTTGTAATTCATCTCGAGTTGATTTCATTTTAATATCTAAATTGCTATTAAGTGTATTAAATTTATTTATTTTTTCAAATATTCGTTCAGCTTGAGAAATTAGTTCTTTATTTTCACCAGTTAATTCATCATATTGTTTATACAAATTAGCATTAGACTCAGGTGTGGCTACAGGAGCGGTTAAACAAGTATTTTTAATATAATTACCACTTGACCCAGTAAAACCAAAAGCGGCAGGCATTTCATTACAACTTTTTATAGTTTTACCTCTAATTTTAGTTGATGGAGGTCCTCCTCCGCCACCGCCACAAACACAACATCCTTTTCTTAATGTAACGTTATTACTGTCTGCATTACCAATATCATCAACAAACTGATCCTGTGTTAGAACAACTTTTCCATCCATACATTTACCCTTAGTAGCAGAAGCACAATCACCTAGATCAGATTTTCGAGATTTTGTAAACGTATCAGCACATTTACTAACATAAGGACCTTTTAAGTCACAACCACCTTTACAAGCTTGTTTATTAAAACTTTCAGATGGACTACCAGGTGGATATTTAGTTAAACAATCTGCCTTACATTTTTCAACTTGTTCCACTGCTTTATAATAATTTTCCATAAATAATTTATATTTTTGAGAATATGATGATAAACTCTGGTTAAAACCTGTTTCCATCTCTTTCAATGCATCTAATTCTGCTTTACTTACACTATTTAATTTATCTTTTCCAGCTTGATATGTTTTCATAGAGGAAGACATTGATTCCATTAATGAGCTATTTGAGAGTGAACTTAATAATTGTTTTCTCTGATTTAATAATTTCATTCCTTGTTGTAATTCATTAATAGGTATCATATTTCGTTGTCTTATGTTTTTTCTAGTATTGCTGTCTAAAGCAGAGGTTATACTATCTAATAGTTCGCTAAAAACCATATTATCTAATATATATAGATAAAAAAGTTGTAATTTATTTACTGTGAAGAATATTTATAAATTGCATATCCAAAAGTGCCTCCTACAAGCGCCCATATAAAATATTTAAAGTTTGCGGCACCAGTATCTAGTAAAACTTCCCTAGTTTCAGCATTTAAAGTTTGATTAGAAGCGCGAAGTTTTTTTATTTGTTCTTTTTCTTTTTCTAAAGCAGTGTATTTATCCATTAGCATTTTCTTCTGATTATCAATTTCTGTATCTAATTTTTTATCTTCAACTTCTAATTTATCTACTAAATTTTTCATTTGTCTGATAGAATTCATTAATTTTCTATTTAAATTAACTAATTTTACATATGTTCCGCCTTTTAAACTAGTAACTTCACATTTATCGCTATTTTCTTGCATTGAACCAGATGGTATAGCATTAAATTGAGTACTAGTCAAATCTCTAACAGCATCGGGACAAGTTTTATCTTTATTTCTAAAATCACGATAAATATGTTTATATCCTAAATTATCTAACCATGCTACACTTCCACCTGCATCGGACACATTAAGCCCACCATCCATACACGCTTCGCCAATTCCCATACTAGGACCAGTTGATAATTTGCTAAAAACTTCCCCACCTACTGTTTTCACAGGGTCCGAACACGCATTCTTATCACGGCCTTCCCAAGCATCAGCTTCAAATTTTCTAGCTACACCTTGTGAATTTACATAATACTTTGAAATAGTATTTCCATCATTATAATTTATTACTTTTCCTTTAACATCGGTATTAACCTCATTTTGTCTAGTTACCAATTCTTCTAAATATTTTTTATATAATTTTTCATAATCTGTCATATCTTGAGAGAATTGATATTCTATGCCTTTTAATTCATTTATTTCAGCCATATTTTTTGCAGCTACAGGATTATCTACCGGTATATCACTTCCAGCATCTGGGACCATTCCTTCTTTAATATTTAAATAATTAAATTGTCTTTTAAGATTATTTACAATGTTTAATTTTCCAGATGAAATTAATTTTAATCTTTTATTACTAGTATTTTTATTGTATTTTTTTATGTAACTTTTAAACATACTTCCTTGATTTAAATCAGTCATATATATAAACTATTAATAGAAAACAAATTTAAAATAAATTATTTATTGTTTTAATTGTTTATATATAAAAAAAGTAATTGTTGATAAAGATAATATGTAAAAAGATGCTGTTATGTAACTTTCACTATTAGAATTATATTTATCCGTTTTTAATCTATTAGATGCAATATTACTATCATATTCATTTTTTAAGTTTGCTTTGTTATTTTTCATTTCACCTTTTAAAGATACAAGTTTATTATCCCAATTTTTTAAGTTAATATTAATTCCCTCTGATAAACCTTTTAACTGAGCATCAAAACTTATCATTTTACTATATGTATCTACTAAATTGTGAAAACTTCTTTGATTTAATGTAGTATTAGTTCCAAATTTTTTTTCTGGATAAGTTTTTATATATTCATTTGTCTGTGCGTTCCAAATTGTTTGTAAAGAGCTTATTTTTTCTTTCAATATTTTTACTTCGGACATATATATATTTACAATAATTTATTTGCAATATCTATAGTATTTTGTTGTTAAAGATGTCGGACTAGACCTAATAATTTCTACTACTTCTCCTGGTTTTAATCCTATTGCATTTGCTACTGGGTCAAATCTAGATATTTCAGGCCATTGTGAGTAATTTACAATATTATAAAATTTAGCAACTGATTTTTTTTCTTCTTCGTCAATAATTCTGTGTGGAGGAACCAAAACATGGTCTAAAATATTATACAAATAATCATGAATATTATAAATATTAACATAGTAATTATCATTTTTATAAGCCATATCTAAAACATTAATCAATGTATCATTCGGTTTATCTTTTCCAACTATTATTAAATTATCATCCGGTCCTAATATTTCTTCTACATTATATAGATCTTCAATATAGTCTTGAATATGAGTTTTACTAATTTTAGTTTTTAGATGATATTTAAAATATAATTTTGATTGCGTTTCAGGATGTTGTAAAAGTATATCTAAATTACAAGTTCCAAACAGGGTTGCAATTTCAGGAATATTAAAATCTTTGTATTGATCTGTATTATATCCTCTGCGCTCTGCTAGGTCTAACATAATTTTTCTAGATTTAAAAATCTTTGCTATTGTTTGCGAATTAGTAGCCTTAGAACTCATTATATAATATATTATTAATAGTTTTATATTTATTTCAATTTTAAAATATAAAACTTAAACTATTTTTTTCTTGTCTGAATTATCTCCATCTCCATCTTCTCCTTCACCATCTTTTTGATCGTCTTCAATAGTAGATAATTTTTCTAAACCTTTATTATCTGCTGGATTAGTATCTAATGAACTAATTCTATTCAATATTTTCTCTCCTTTTTCATTT
>TARA_B100000963_G_scaffold80683_1_pt1 | contig 22394 bp, 22 predicted proteins | sample TARA_B100000963 | Tara Oceans TARA_B100000963 (sample SAMEA2622097) | marine metagenome | biome: marine biome (ENVO:00000447); feature: surface water layer (ENVO:00002042); material: "saline water (ENVO:00002010), including plankton (ENVO:xxxxxxxx)" | depth 5 m | reverse complement strand
TCTTCAGGTATGGATACACTTACAGGTCTAATGGCTGCTCTTTCAGCACAAACTGCTGCGGTAGCAAACATTGACTTTGATAGTGCTCAAACTATTACAGCTGAGGCTGGTGAAGTTAACAACGGAAACGATGTAAACCTTACAGATGGTGGTGGAAACATAACTTTATTAAATGTTTATACTAAAGGAGCTGGATCAGCTGCTGGTTCAGATACTGCTGCTGTTTCTGCGGTAGAGGCATTTGGTGTTGTTGCTGCTGCTACTAACACTCTTAACTTTACTTTAAATGGAGTAACTGTTACATTCCCTACAATGACAGGGGACAAAGATGATGATATAGCTGCTATACTTGCTTCTGCAGGTGTAGATACTGCTGCTGCTGCTGGTGCAACAGTTAACGCTGTAAGAGGATTTAATAACTCTTCTTCAGTAACATTGTCAGTACTTTCATCTACAGTAACTAACCAAAACTTACTACATGGTGAGAGATATACGACTTCAGCTGCTGTTGCTGCTGCAACTACTGATACTGGAAATGTGTATGGTATTGGACGTGCTGATGAGTGGACTCTAACAATTGGTTCTGAAAGTGTAACGGCTTCTCTATCTGCAGATAGCTCATTAGCAAGTGAACTTGCTAAAGCTCTTGTTGATGCTTGGCCAACCACTTCAACTAACTACTCATTATCAAAAGGTGCTACTGATGCGGTAATTTCAATCGTTTCAAGTAATACTGCAATGGGTCCTGAGACATATAACCAGGCTGTTAGTCTTTCGTTGTCAGCTCAGTCTACAATTACAAGTGCGACTTCAGCTGCTGTAGATTATATCATTGGTTCTACTAGAGCTACAAATGATAACTCTACTACTGATGCAGGGTTCATAGTAACTTTCACATCACTAGCTCCAGGTGCAACTGCAAACACTATTGTTTCTCTTGCAAATGGTAATGGTAGTGCTACTGAAACTGCTTTAACTGCAACTAGTGCTCCAGACACAGTAAAAACTGCTGTTGACGGTACTACAGGTGCTGCCGCTGCTACTGGTATTACAGCTGACCTTTCAGGATGGCTATAATAGTTATTATTAAATAACTTGAATAAATTAAACCCTCCATAAGGAGGGTTTTTTTATATTTGATATTGAATGAAGAAACTGCCATTTATTCTTATTATAGGAGCTTATTTTTTTATCTATACCTTGTATAACCTTAATAGTTCTTATGATAAAGTTATCCCGCAGTTATTAGTATTATCTTTTTTAAATTTAATATCATTCTCCTATTTAATTTTAAAATATTCAATTACAGATGTATATAGTCTATTAAGAAAAAAAAATATTATTTTACTATATCTAGGCTTTATTGTTGTATCTGGTATATCAATATTAATAGCTAATAACAAAGCTGAGTCATTAATAACTTTTTCTACTTATCTAACCTTTTTCTTCTCATTGATTTCAATATTTCTGATAGTTAAAAAACAGAAACTTGATATAATAAATATTTTTTTAGTTTTCTGTCTTGGCTCACTTATTATTGATTCTCTGTATATATTATCTTCATTAGTACAAGACGTAATTATTGATGGGAATACTTTCTCAAGGTCTAATAAATATAGAGGGTTTACGGGCAATATTAATATTACAGCATTTATGCTAACAATGAAATCACCTGTAATTATTTATTTTTTATTTAAACATCAAAAAAACAGGTTAAAGGTGTGCTTATTATCACTAACCCTGCTAATAGTTGTTGTCTCTATATTTATATTGTTAAGTAGAGGTGCATTTATTGCATTTTCTTTATCCATATTTTTATTAATTATCTACTTTTTTATAAAATCAAGCTACAGTAAGTTTTTTTTACCAACAATATGCATACCTGTAATTTTAATTGGCTATTTTATATCATCAAGTTTGATTGACTCTAAGGGTACCAGTGTAATTAACGATAGGGTATCATCTATCAATATTGACAGAGCAGACGAATCAATTGATGAAAGATTAAGGAATTATTCAGCTGCATTAAAAAGTATATCAAAAAACCCAATACTTGGAATAGGAATAGGTAATTGGAAGATTGAGAATATACAATATGAAGCTAAAAATCTTGAGGGATACAGAGTTCCAAATCATGCACATAATGATTTTCTTCAAGTTGCTGCTGAATCAGGTCTTATGGCACTAATCTTTTTTTTAGGATTTATTCTTAACCCTTTTATATTCTATCTAAAAAATAGGCTATATAAAGAGTCAAATCATGTTTTTTACCTAACACTAATAATGATGAGTGTTTATATTATCGACTCAATGTTAAACTTTCCTATTTCAAGACCAATATCACATATTTTTTTGGTCTTTATGTTAGTAGTCACTATGAAATTAAAAGAAGCGTATGATTAACAAGTTAAAAAGTATAATTATTTTAACATTATTAATAGGTGTTTGTTATGTAAATTATAAATCATTCAGCTCTTCGCCTTATCAGGCAGCTCTTTTAGAGGACTGGAATAATCAATCGTATAGACTTCGTGTTGAATTACTTGAACAAGTCGACCTAGATTTTCCAAATATTACACCAACAACAATTCCTTTAAAATTATTAAAAGGTAGATATTATAAAAATATGGATTCAATTGATATTGCATTAGATCATTACCATCAGTCTTTAAAGATAAATCCATATTTAAAAATAGTAGAATCACAACTTTCTCTATTGTATTTTGATATTGAAGAATATGATAGTGCATACTATTATGGGAAAGATGCTTTTTTATTTTATCCTGACAATAATATCCATAGACATGCATATTTTCAATCCTTGGTTAATAAAAGAGATTCTACAGAACTTGATAGGTCTTTTGATTTAATAAGAAATAAACAAAATGAGAGTCATTGGATAGAGTACCTTTTATCTAAAAGATCTATTTCAAAAAAATACTCTAAAGAAATTGATTCTTTAATGGAGTTATATTTTGAGCAATTCAATCTTGAGGGAGACACTAAGGCCTTTCAATTTAAATCCTTTCTAGCAAACGGTGATTTGAGTATTTCTACAGCTGTAGATATAAGCCTTCAAGCAAATGAGCTCTATAATGAAAAAAGGTATAGTGAAGCAGCAAATCTCTATGAACTTGCATTTAGCTTTGACCAATATGATTACACTTATTATCAAAATGCTGCTTTAGCAAATTTAAACTTAAAGAACTATACAAAAGCTGAAGAGTATCTGGATAAAGTGATTTATGATTTTAAAATTAAAGATGGCAAATCAATGTTTTATAAAGGTATGCTTTACCTAGCGATAGACGAAGACAATAAAGGTTGTGAATACTTAAATCAAGCAGTACAAGCTAACTATTCAGGTGAGGGTTCTTTAGTCGTATATAATAGATTCTGCAGGAACTCTCCTTAAAAAATTAAGTGCATAGATACCATAAAAAAAATACTTGATATAGTAATTACTAGCGTTGTAGTAAAGTGGCTTTTAGCCCATCTCAAAACCAGATGATGAATATGCTTTTTATCTGCTTCAAATGGAGATTTTTTTTCTTTTATTCTTAATACTACAATTCTTATAATATCAACTATAGGGTAAATAAGTATTGATAGTACAAACAGAATCTTGTTCATATCATATTCAAATTTTATGAGATAATCTTGAGATAAAATTTTCAAAACATAGATACTGATAAATGCACCTAAAAAAAGAGAACCAGAGTCTCCTAAAAAAACTTTTTTTTCCTTTTTTAAATTAAAATAAAAAAGAGGTAGTATAGAAGATATAATTATAAGTGATAGATAATATAAGCTAGTACTAGAATTCGAAAAAAATTCAAATGAGATTAAGAATAAACAAACAATTGATATGGCTAGACCATCAATTCCATCAATAAAATTTATAGAGTTAATAATTGCAACAATAAAAAAAATAGTTATGAGCTGGGCAATGATTCTGTTCAATTCAAAAATTCCCAGTATGCCATGAAGATTATCAATAATTAAGCCATTATCAATAATAATTTTGGCCGCTATTATTTGAAAAATAAATTTGAGCTTAAAATCGAGTTTATAAATATCATCATATAAACCTACAACGAGTAAAATAGAAAGAGGTATTATAAAAGAAAAATCAAAAATCTCAGTTGAATTAAAATAATAAAAAGCTGAAATAATAAATAGAGATGAAAATATTGCAATACCACCAGATCTTGTCGCAACTACTTTATGTGAAGACCTATCATTTATTTTATCTATTATATTTTTTTTAAAAAAGAGTCTTTGAAAAAAAATTGTAAAGAAACTGCTTAAAAAAACACTAGAGATGATAAGTAAAAGTATACTCATTTTTTGCCAGCTATTATTGACCATAAAGTTAAACAAATAAAAAAACTTTTGTTTTTAATTTAAAATCAAGTACCTTTGTTACTTAATATCAGTTATGTTAGGTGAATTAATTACATCTAAAACAAGATTAAGGTTGCTTGTAAAGTTTTTTATTTCTCAGGCAAATAAGGGATATCTTAATGGTCTAGCTAATGAAATGGGTGAGTCAACTAATTCAATTAGAAAAGAATTAAATCATCTTTTTAAAGCAGGTTATTTAGAAAAAACAAAAACAAATAACAAAATTGAATATAATGTAAATACACATCACCCTTTATACGAAACACTTAAAAAAGTAGTATACAAGCACTTAGGCTTGGAAGATATTATTGAGTCTGTACTTGATAGGATGGGGGACGTTGATAAGATATTAATAGCTGGAGATTACGCTAAAGGAATTGACTCAGGTAATATTGAAGTTATCATTGTCGGTAATCAAATTAACTATAAATATTTAACTCAACTTGAAGAAAAAATAGAAAATTTAATATCTAGAAGGGTAAGTTTTTTTTTAACTGCTAGACCACCTGTTCAAAAAAATTTAATAACAATTTATTCTAAAATAAAATGAAATACTTAGAAAAAGATGAAAGGCCATGGGGTAGATATTTTGTTCTTCAGGATGATTCTAATTATAAAATTAAAAGAATAGAGGTAGAACCAGGACAAAGATTGTCATATCAATATCATAATAAAAGATCTGAGACTTGGATAGTTATAGAAGGTACTGCATTAGTAACTATTAATAATAATACAAAGGATTATAAAGAAGGCGAAACGATTATAATTCCATTAAAAGCTAAGCATAGAGTGGAAAACAAAAGTAATTCTTTACTAATTTTTATTGAAGTTCAAACAGGCTCATATTTTGGTGAAGATGATATAATTAGATTAAATGATGACTATGGAAGAAACTAACAAACAAAAAGCAATTATTGTTTCTGGCTATTTCAATCCCATTCACAAAGGCCATATTGAATATTTTCATACTTCCAGAAAATTTGCAGATAAGTTAATTGTAATAGTGAATAATGATAATCAAAGAAAACTTAAAGGATCTAAAGAGTTTATGAAAGAAGATGAGAGAATGATTATTGTTAAAGAGTTAAAAATTGTTGACTATGCTTATCTTTCAATTGATGAGACTAAAGATATATCATTATCAATAAAAAAAGTTAATAAAGAACTATCGAAAAAATATGAGCTTCTTTTTGGCAATGGAGGTGATCAAAATAATAATACCATTCCTGAGGCAAAGATATGTAAAGAACTTAACATAAGACTAATTGACGGTTTAGGAGATAAAATTCAGTCTTCTTCATGGTTATTAAACAAAAAAAATGATTAAAAATATTTGTTGTATTGGTGCAGGTTATGTTGGTGGACCTACTATGGCTGTAATTGCTGAAAAGTGTCCCGACATTACAATAACATTAGTTGATAGTAATCCAGATAAAATTGCTGCATGGAATGGACCTTTAGATAAATTGCCTGTATATGAACCTGGATTAAAAGAAATAGTTGAAAAAGTTAGAGACAAAAATTTATTCTTTTCAAATGAAATAAAAAAGAATATTGATAACTCAGAAATGATTTTTATTGCAGTTAATACTCCAACTAAAACGAGTGGTGAAGGGGCTGGAATGGCTGCGGATTTAAAATACGTTATAGCTTGTGCAAAAGAAATAGCAAAGTCATCAAATTCAGATAAGATTGTTATTGAAAAATCTACTTTACCAGTAAGAACTGCTGAAAAAATTAAAGAAATACTTTATAATGAAGGTAAATCAGAAGTTAATTTTGAGATTCTTTCTAATCCTGAGTTTCTTGCTGAGGGAACAGCTATCTCTGATTTATATAAGTCTGACAGAGTTTTAATTGGAGGCGACGAAACAATTACAGGTCAAAATGCAGTAAATGAGTTAGTTAGTATTTATGAAAGGTGGATTCCAAAAACAAAAATATTAACTACAAATGTTTGGTCATCGGAATTAGCAAAATTAGCTTCAAATGCTATGCTCGCTCAAAGAATTTCTTCAATAAATAGCTTATCTGCATTGTGTGAGAAGACTGATGCAAATATAGATGAAGTTTCAAAAGCTATCGGAATGGATAAAAGAATAGGCCCTAAATTTCTAAAAGTTTCTCCAGGTTTTGGAGGAAGTTGTTTCAAAAAAGACATACTAAATTTGGTATATCTATGTAAACATTATGACTTAAATGAAATAGCTAATTATTGGGAAAGTGTTATTAAAATTAATGAATTTCAAAGGTCAAGAATATTTAATATAGTAAGCAACTACATAAAAAAATCTAATATTGAACAAGAAGTCTCAATTTTAGGTTGGGCATTTAAAAAGAATACTAACGATACAAGAGAGTCTCCTTCTATTTATGTAGCTGGCCAGTTTCTAAAAAATGATTTTAAAATCAATATATATGATCCAAAAGTGAAGCAAGATCAGATTATAGTTGATCTATTATCAATAGGTTTCAAATCAGACCAATTAAATAAAAAAATTAAATTTTACAATTCTTTGGACCATATCATTGATGAAAAATTACCAATCCTTATTATGACTGAATGGGATGAGTTTAAAAAAATTAATAATAAAATATCAAGTGTTTTTGATTTTAGAAATATTCTTGATAAAGCTAATGTAACATACAGATTCTAAATATGAAAAAAATTTATTCTAATATACAGCCAAATAAACTACTCCACATAGTTACTAGCGTAGATGAAATAAAATCAGGGCGAATTGATGTTGTTCCAGAGGAGGAATATCTACAGCTAGCAATTTTAAAAATGAATAAAGGCAAAACATTTTTACCTCATAAACACATTACCAAAGAAAAAATAACTGATATAGCTCAAGAGTCATGGTTAGTTTTTGAAGGTAGGGTTAAATGTATCTTTTATGACCTTGATGATTCAATATTAGATGAACCAATACTTGAAAAAGGAGGAATATCTATAACGCTTCGGGGAGGACATAATTATTTAATTATGTCGGATAATACAATAGTATTAGAGTATAAAACAGGACCATATCTTGGTCAAGAATATGATAAACAATTTATAAATAAATAAAAATGAAAAAAGCTTTTATTACAGGAATAGCAGGTCAGGATGGCAGCTATCTAGCGGAATATCTCTTAAGTATTGGATATGAGGTACATGGAATTGTAAGAAGAAACTCTACACCAGAGCATCAATCTTCAAGATTAAGTCAAAATTTAAAAAATTGCTATACATACTATGGTGATCTTCATGACACATCTGGACTTCAAAGTTTGCTAACAAAAATTAAACCCGATGAAATCTATAATCTTGCAGCACAAAGTCATGTAAGAATAAGTTTTGAGATACCTCAATTTACAGGAATGACAAATGCACTTGGAGTATTAAACTTATTAGAAGTATACAGGCAAGTATGTCCAGAGGCAAAATTTTACCAAGCAAGTTCATCAGAAATGTTTGGTAATTCTGTTGATGAAGATGGCTTTCAAAGAGAGACAACTGCTTTAAACCCTGTAAGTCCTTATGGTTGCGCAAAAGTTTATGGTTACAATATTTCTAGAAACTACAGAAATTCCTATGGACTACATATAGTAAACGGGATCCTTTTTAATCACGAATCACCAAGAAGAGGTAGTAATTTTGTTACTAATAAAGTTGTAAAAACAGCTGTAGAGATTAAAAAAGGTAAAAAAGATAAATTAGAGCTAGGTAATATGGACTCTCATAGAGATTGGGGTCATTCCAAAGATTATGTTAAAGCAATGCATATGATTATTAATCACAACAAACCAGATGATTTTGTTGTAGCTACAGGTGTAACTCATTCGGTTAGAGATATGACAGATTATGTATTTTCAAAGTTGGGCTTAAATCACGAGGAATATGTTGTACAGAACCCTAAATTTTTAAGGCCAGAGGAGTTAAAATATTTAAGAGGAGACTCTACAAAGCTCAAAGAAACATTTAATTGGAACCCCGAATATTCTTTTGAAATGTTAATGGATGAGATGATTGAATTTTGGTTAGATAATATAGAATAATATGAAAAAGGTTCATCTTGGTTGCGGAAAAAGAGACTTTCCTGGATTTCTAAATGTTGATATATGTGACTTCCCTCACGTTCATTACAAATCGTCAATTCAACAACTACCTTTCTTTAAAGATAATTCTATAGACTATATATACTGTAGTCATGCCTTGGAATATTATGATTCAATTGAAGCAAATGAAATTCTCAAGGAATGGAAAAGAATAATGAAAAGAAATGCAATACTACGAGTTTGTGTCCCCAATTTTGATTCTCTAATAAAAGTCTATAATCAAACTAATGATATAGATAAAATAATTGGACCTCTTTATGGTAGGATGCCTGCAGACGGTAAATTAATTTACCACAAAACAGTATATAACTTTAAAAAAATTTCAAAATTATTATCAGATGTTGGGTTCAATCATATTAAAGAATATGATTGGAGAGATACTGATCATGCAGATTATGACGACCATTCTCAAGCCTACTTTCCTCACATGGATAAAAAAAATGGAATTTTAGTAAGTCTAAATATAGAATGTAAAAAATAAAAATATGAGTTTTATAATTGTAGAAGAATTTGAAAAACAAATTGCTAATTTTTTTGGCTCACCATATGCCGTTGCTGTAGATTGCTGCACTCATGGCCTTGAGGTTTGTCTAAGATATACTAAAGAAGAAATCATTAGGGTTCCTTTTAGAACATATATTTCTATACCATTTTTAGCCTCTAAACTTTCTATAAAATTAGAATGGAAAGATGAAAATTGGGATGATTACTATTACATATCTGAAAGAATTATTGATGCTGCTGTTTTGTGGAAAAAAGACAGTTATATAAAAAATACATTTATGTGTATCAGTTTTCAATTTAGAAAACATTTAAATCTTGGTAGAGGAGGTATGATTCTTTGTCCGGATAAAACCTCATATAATAAATTAAAAAAGATGATATACGATGGCAGGGATCCTAATATTCCATGGAGAGATCAGGATATAGACTCTGTGGGTTATCATTATTATATGACTCCTGAAACTGCTTCAAGGGGAATTGAAAAACTGCCAGATGCAATAAAGAGAGATCCGAAAAAATGGAAAATCAATGAGTGGCCTGATCTAAGAAAAATGAAGGTCTTTAACAATATGTAATGAAGCTAATCAAGTCTATAGATTTTAATGTAAAAGAAAAATTTATTCTTTTTATAATTGAAAAATTCATAAAAGGTTTGTGTTCTCTTTCTTTAATATTTTTTTTTACAAAAAATTTTTCAAAAAATATTTTTGGAATCTTCACATACTTTGAATCTATATCAATTGTTATGCTTGGCTTAGCAAGCTTAGCATTATTTCAAATCTTTATTAGAGAGTTTAATTATGAAAAATATTCTGACTCAACCATTGTTTCAACAGGTTTTGTTCTTAACACTTTAGCCTGTATAGTGATAATAGCTACTTCATCAACTTTAATAAGATTTAACGATAATTTAGAGATTATATTTTTTGCTGCTTTTTCAAGTTCTATAATAAGCTCATCTTTTTTATCATTACATGCATTTTATGAGAAATCCAATAAAATAAAAAAGTTTTTATATCCAAGCTTATTGAATTTTATAATTTTTTTTCTATTCAAATTATACAGCATAGAAGTTTTAATAGATTTAAATTACCTAATAGGATTCACAATTTTAGAAAATGTTTCATTATTTATAATTAACTCATACTTACTTAAACAAGCAAAATTTCCATTTATAAAATCTTTTGATTTACAGCTTGCTAAAGAATTTTTAAGGTCATCTTCTCCACTTGTTTTATCAACAATTGCAGTTTTAATGATAGTTAGATTTGATCAATTATACATTAAAGAATATTTAGGTTATGAAAGTAATGCTGAATATGCTGCAGCATTTAAATTAATTGAATATTTCTTTATTATTCCAACAATATATATGCGAGCAAATTTTCCTCATTTAAATAAAATATACCAAAAAGAAAAAGTTTTCAAAACCGAAATTATTAAAACACTTAAAAGAATTTCTCTTTACTCGTTGTTATCAATTTTTACCTTGATTTTCTTTGGAGAGTTTATTTTAATGTTGATTTTTAACTTTTCTTTTCAAGGTGCCCAAAATATTTTTCTGATTTTAAGCCCAGTAATATTATTATATTCTATCCTAACACTAGTAAATCAAATAATTATTTTGTTGAACAAAGAATACCTTTATTTAATTAGATCAATACTAGGCATGATACTCAACATTGTGTTAAATATTTTTTTAATTACAAAATATGGAATTATTGGAGCAGCTGTGTCAACTCTTATCACATATATTTTTATAGCCATTCTATTTAATTTTTTTGATAAAGACATTCTCAAAATTTTTACTAAAAGAAGCTCATCTAACCTAAATTAAATGATTTTAAAAATGAATACTTTCAATTTAATTATATAATTAAGCTATGATAAAAGGAACATTATATGTTGAAGATAACTTTTTAAATAATAAGATATTTTGTGAGAAACAAAATGTTAAATCATATTATAAGTTTTCAAAATATATTAATATTAAAAAAGCTTTCAGTAAATATAATTTTAAGTTAGATACTCAAGACATTACTAGAGAAAGTGATGCGGATTTTGTAATATACCTTGATTACTTAAAAAAGCCTGTCGGAAAAAAAAATTATTTGATTGTAAGGGAGCCACCAGTTATTCTCCCCAAAAATCATGATATCAATACATTAAATCTTTTTAATAAAGTTTTTACATGGAACGATGATATAGTTAACGGAAAAAACATAATTAAATTTCAAAATGGTTCTTATGATTTTGAAAAAGTAAAATTGAAAAATAAAAATGATCAAAAGGGTTATTGCTTAATTTGTTCCAATAAACAATCAAATGTAAGAAACGAGAATTATACCACAAGATTTAATATAATTGACTTTTTTGAAGATAAAGAATTACAATTTGATTTATATGGGTATGGATTTGATAGAAAGTCTTATAAGTCTAGATATATTGAGTTTTTCTTTAATAGACTTAATTTTCCAAGACCTAAAAATAATTTTAAAAATTATAAAGGAACTCTAGAAAATAAAAGAGAAATAGGCTCAAAATATAAATTTCAATTTGCTATTGAGAACTCAAAAAACATTAAAGGATATATTTCTGAAAAAATATTTGATTCTTTTTTTTCTAGTAACATTCCATTATATTCAGGGGCTTCCAATATTAGTAGTTATATACCAGATGATGCTTTTATTAAAATTGATGAATTTAATGATATCGAGTCTCTTATTTCCTTCACTGAGAGTTTAAGCCATAGTGAAATAACAAATATAAAGAAAGCCCAAATAGATTTTTTTAATTCTGAATCAATCAGAAATTTTGATACTTTCTTTAATTCTGAAAAAATAACTAAACATATAATGCAAGATTTTTAAAGTTCTTTAATAATATAATGAAAACATCAAAACATTTTTTAATAATTAACAATGATCTTAAGGAGAAATTGAATTTAATAAATAAGAATTTCGATTTTATTAACTATAGTGAACATAAATTACCCTGGGGTGATGATCATTTAATATTAAATATTAGAAGAATTAAAAGTATAATTAATACAAATTTATCTAAATATGCCATTGATCATAACTCATTACTATTAATTGATTTTGAACTAGGTTATAATGAAATAAATTATCAATTATTTAGAGGTAAACTTTATGAGTGTTCTCAAAATTTTATTGATTTTGAAAACTTTATATGTAAGTTTTGTAAAGAGAGTGAAATAATATTAACCTACAATAAGTCACAATATAAAGCTATCTACGAATTAATTTATTCTAAAGAAAAAGGAATTAATAGCACCTTATTAGGTCAAGACTATTGGGAATCATTATCATTTCTTTTCAAAACACTTAATAATCACTGTAATTGGGCTATACTTAGAAACTTTGAGGGCCTAAATGATGATTATCATTTTGAGAAAGGAGAAGATATTGATATACTTTGTGATAACATGAATCTTTTTATTGCAATATCAAATGCAAAGAAACGTGAAGAAGATTTTGGGAGTTGTTCATATTTTATCAAAATAAAAAATCAGAAAGTATTTTTTGACATAAGAGAGGTTGGAGACAAATATTTTGACCCTGTTTGGAGTTTAAATATGTTAAATAATAAAATTTATAAAGGTTTTACACCAGTCTTATCTAACAAAGACTACTTCTTTTCTTTGTTATACCATTCAAAATTACAGAAGTTCAAAATTAAGAGGGAATATGTTAAAAGACTAGATTTTTTAGCAAAAAAAATTAACCTTAAACTTCCCAATGAATTTGTTTATGATGACAACATAACCTCTAGGCTAATAAATAGTTTTATGTCAACATATGGTTATTGTTATACATTTTCTGATGATGCAAAAAGAAATGAACCCTTTTTAAAAAATATTACTAATCTTGAAAGATTAGATTTATTATCTAATTGGAAAGTACTTGTCACTAATTTGATTAAGACTGTCATTAAAAACTATCTATCTATTTTTTATCGAGTTATAAAGAAATTTACTAAAAATTAGTCTAATAGAGTTTATTAATGTAAAATGGAAGTATTAAATAAAAATAAAAAAAGTGGATGGATTCAACCAATTGAACTGTTAACTCATAATAGATTAGATATAATCTTTAAACTATTATATGTTATGTATAACAAGTTATCCCCAGAATTTTCATTTCAAATTTATAAATTGCATTTAAGTATTATTACTAACGGTCTTTTTGAAGAATCTGGTCAAGAAAAAAAAGGTTTAGATTCTTATATCAAGTCCTTTAATCAAGTTCTGGAAAGTATAAATAATAGGGGATTTGATTCGGACATATCATCAGTTCCTTTATCAAGAGGTCACTCTGTTGTTAATGGCGCTCATAGAGTTGCAGCCTCTATTTATTTAAACAAAAAAGTTTTTTATACTAATACATCTGATCCTAAAAGCTTATATAATTACAAGTATTTTAAAGATAGAGGTTTAGATCATCAAATATTAGAATTTGGAGTTTTGAAATATATTGAGCTTAAATCAAATGTTTTCCTTGCATTAATATGGCCTTCAGCAAATAAAAAGATTGATTATTTTCAAAGTTTTAGTAATGTAATCTATGACAAGAAGTTTAAATTAAATCAAAATGGTGCATACAATTTTCTAGCACAAGTTTATAAAGAGCAAAAATGGATAGGAAGTTTTGAAAATGGGTATGGAGGATCATATGTGAAATTATCTCAATCTTTTAAAAATTTCTCACCTGTTCATGCAATCTTTTTTCATCATGATTCTATTAAAGAGGTTAATGAAATTAAGTCTCATCTAAGAAAAAAATTCAAAATCAAAAAGGCATCTATTCATATAACAGATAATGACAATGAAACTTTAGATCTGGCAAAATATATTTTAAACAAAAATTCAATACACTTTTTAAATAACGCTAAACCCTATCTATACAAAAGCTTATTTAATAAATTAAAATCATTCAAAAAAAATCTTCAATACTCTAAAATTAGTATTAATGATGTTGTAATTGATGATGAAGCAGTGCTTTCAATTTATGGAATTAGAGACTTCAAAAACTTTAAATATTTTAAAAAAAATCAAATAATTAAGGAAAATGAGAATAAAGGATATGATAAGAATCCTAATGATTTAATTTTTAACCCAAAATTATATTTTTATTTTAATGATTTCAAGTTTGTCTCATTAAATGAGATAAAAAGGATGAAGGAGAATAGAAAATTAAGTTACGATATTAATGATCTTAAAATAATTGATAAAAAAACTAAACAAGAGTCTTGGTCATTTTTATTAATTTCAAATACCCTATTTTTATTTAAGGCCAAAGTTGTTGCATTTTTAATACCAGTTTCCAAAAAATTAAAGTTTTATAACATTGCTAAATGGGTTTACAAAAGAGTCTTTAAATGAAAGAACAAATATCTGTTTTACTACCTGTGTTCAATGATGCAAAATTTATTAAAAGGGCGGTCAATAGTGTTTTAGTTAATTCGTATTCAAATTATGAATTAATTATTATCAATGATGGCTCTACAGATAATTCATTTGAAATTATAAATTCTGTAAAAGACGATAGAATAAAAGTATTTAATAAATCTAATAGTGGTTTGATTGAAACTCTTAATTATGGTTTAAAGAAATGTAATAATGAAATTATTATGAGAATGGATGGGGATGATGAAATAGATAAAGAAAAAATTTCTATACAATTATCATATTTTTCTAATTCTAAGTCAATTTTATTGGGAACTGGTGGCTCAATTATTGATAATAAGTCCAATTTTAAAAGTATTGTAAATGTTCCAGCAGATAATATTTCAATATTGAAAAAAATGAGAAAAATGCAACCATCAATAATTCATGCTTCTGTTATGTTCTATAAAGATGCAATTACTAAATCCGGAGGTTATGATAAAAAATTTAATGTAGCTGAAGATTATGAATTATTCTATCGATTAAGTAGATTAGGCGAATTGAGCAATATAAATATACCACTCTATAAAATAAGAAAAAATGAAGAAAACGTTTCAGTTACTAGATCAAGAACTCAACTTTTAAATACAATGATTGCTAGAAAGTTATATTTTAATCCTAAAACTGTTAAAGTAGATATTGGAGAGTATTCAAAAACTAAAATTGAAATAGAGAATTCCTATATATTTAAAGTACTTAACTTTTTAAATAATAAAATTAATAATTCAAGTAATCAATTTTTAAATGCTTTCTTAAAAATTCTAAGAAAAACTATCTCAACAATTTTAAGCTAACCATCATGAAAGAAATAGATAATGTTTTAATTGATTCAGTTTATATAAATACTGGTGGTGGTAAAATCATTCTTATTGAGCTTATTGACAAATTGGAAAAACTTAATTTACTTGATAATTTTTACTTTCTATTTGATAAGAGGCTAGAAAACAATAAAGAAATAATTTTTAAGAGACTAAACCACAAATTTATCTTGGCCAAAGAACAATCTAGAAACAAGTTTTATAAAGAAAAAAAAGAAACTTTCTCATCTTTTGTTTGTTTATCTAATGTTCCTCCACCAATTCTTATATCAAAACCAGTGCACATTTTTTTTCATAATGACTTATTACTAAGTCCATTTAGGTCAAATTTAAGGTTAACAAACAAAGTGTTAAACTTTTTAAAGAAACAATATATTATCTATAGAAATAATAAAAAATATAATTGGTACGTACAGTCAAACTTGATGTATCAAAGGAGTATGCAACATCTTGGATTAAGTTCATCCATTCTTCGTATTACTCCAATATTTAAAGAAAAAAAGCTTAACTATTCAAATAAGGAAAGTAATACGTTTCTCTATGTATCTAATGGCTCAAAACACAAGAATCATAAAAGGTTATTTTTGGCCTTTGTCAAAGCTGCTAATAATATTAATTCTATTATCAAATTAGATTTAACATTATCAAACAATGAATTTATAAATTCACCTTATTCAAAAATAACTGCACCAAAAAATTTAATAATTGTTAATCATGGTATACTAGAATTTAGTAAACTTGAAAAAATCTATCAAAAAACAGAATTTTTAATTTTTCCTTCACTAAATGAAAGCTTTGGTCTACCTCTAATTGAGTCAATTAATTATAACTGTAAAGTTTTAGCACCAAACTTAAATTATGTTAACGAGGTAATAGTCCCTTCAATTAAATTTGACCCTTTTTCTATATCTAACTTATCAGAATCAATAATATCTGCTGTCACAAAAAAAAATATAAAACATTCTAAAATAATTGTTGAAAATAAAATTGATACTTTTGTAAGATATATTTCTAGTAATGTTTAAAAATAAAGTTTTACTTATTACAGGAGGAACTGGTTCTTTTGGAAATGCAGTACTTCAAAAATTTATTAATACAGATATTAATGAAATAAGAATTTTTTCTAGGGATGAAAAGAAACAGGATGATATGCGTCGACTATATCAAAATGAAAAAATAAAATTCTTTATAGGTGATGTAAGAGAAAAACAAAGTATTAATCAAGCAATTTCAGGAGTTGATTTTGTTTTTCATGCAGCTGCTCTAAAGCAGGTCCCATCATGTGAATTCTATCCAATGGAGGCTGTAAGAACAAATATTATTGGAACTGACAACCTTCTTAATGCAGCAATTGACAATAATGTTGAAAAAGTAATTTGCCTTAGTACTGATAAAGCTGTTTATCCAATTAATGCCATGGGTGTCTCTAAGTCACTTATGGAAAAAGTTTTTGTAGCAAAATCAAGATTAAGTAATAAAATAAAAATTATTGGTACTAGATATGGTAACGTTATGGCATCAAGAGGTTCGGTAATTCCACTTTTTTATGAGCAAATTAAGAACGGCAAGCCAATAACTATAACTGACCCTAATATGACAAGGTTTATGATGACATTAGAGAATGCTATTGAACTAGTTATATATGCATTTGAAAACGGAAACACTGGTGATATTTTTGTTCAGAAGGCCCCCTCAACTACAATTGGTATGCTTGCTAAAACAATGAAAAAAATATATAATTCTAACTCTGAAATAAAAAATATTGGTATTAGACACGGAGAAAAAATTCACGAAACACTTCTTACAAAAGAAGAGAAACTAATTTCAGAAGATCTTGGTAACTATTTTAGAATCCCCGCTGATAATAGAGATCTAAATTATGAAAAGTATTTTTCTAAAGGAATGCCATCCTCAGAAATGAAAGAATTTAATTCATTTAATACTGCTAGACTAGAAGAAAAAGAATTAATTGAACTCCTGGAATCAACTGGCTATAAAAAATGAAAGTTTTAGTTTTAGGTATAGATGGAATGATTGGCCATAAAATTGCTCAATCTATTCAAAATAACTATGAACTTTTTGGCACATCTAAAAAAGATATTAAAAATCAGGATATTGGATTAAATCAAGGAAAAATTGTTAAACATGACTTTCTTAAAAATAACTTAGAGAGTTTATTAAAAAAGGTTTCACCGTCCGTAATAATAAATTGTGTTGGTATTACTCCCAGAAGAGGAATAAATGAATCAATTAAAAATTCAAAATTATTAAATTCGAAACTTCCGCATTGGCTAGATAACTGGTCTAAAATTAGTAATTCTAAGTTAATACATTTCAGTACTGATTGTGTTTTTAGCGGAGATAAAGGAGATTATTATGAGGATTCCAATTCAGATGCAAAAGATACTTATGGTATTACTAAGGCTGAAGGTGAAATTAATAATAATCATTCATTGACATTGAGATCATCAATGATTGGTCGTGAGGTTTTTAATCATACTGAGCTATTTGAGTGGCTTTACAGTATGAGAGAAAAATCAGTTGAAGGATACAGCCAGGTTATTTACTCTGGAATTACAACAGTTAGAATGGGAAAAATTATAAATAAAATTTTAAAAAATAATGTATCATTATCAGGGTTATTTAATATTTCTTCAATACCCATATCTAAACATGAGTTACTTCAAAAACTTTCAAATTCTTTTGATTTAAATATTGATATAAATGAAAATAAAAATATAAAGTCTAATAAAGTTTTAATTTCCAAAAAATTTACAGAAATTACTGGTATAAATTCTCCACATTGGGATGAATTGATTGAGGAATTTAAAATGGATTGTGATAAATTTAAAAGTCTTTACAAGGATTAAGATATGAAAACAAAGGTAATGACAATTGTTGGGACTCGACCTGAAATTATCAAATTGAGCAGAGTAATTCATGAGCTTGACAAGTTTACTGATCATATTCTAGTTCATACTGGTCAAAACTATGACTATGAATTAAATGAAATATTTTTTAATGATCTTGAAATTAGAAAACCCAATCATTTTTTAAATGCTGTTGGGAATAATACAGCTGATACTATTTCTCTTATAATTAAGGAATCAGACAAGATTATTGAATCAGAGCAACCTGATGCTATTCTTTTATATGGAGACACAAATTCATGTCTCTCTGTAATCTCAGCAAAAAGAAGACAAGTTCCAATATTCCACTTGGAAGCTGGAAACAGATGCTTTGACCAAAGAGTTCCGGAAGAAATTAATAGAAAGATTGTTGATCATTTGAGTGATATAAACATGCCTTTGACCGAACACGCAAGACAGTATTTAATTTCTGAAGGTATAAATCCTGATACAATTATTAAAACTGGTTCTTGTATGAAGGAAATTTTAAATTACTATTCAAAGTCTATAAATAAAAGTACTATTAATAATAAACTAAAGTTAGATAATCAAAAATATTTTTTAGTTTCTGCACATAGAGAAGAGAATGTAGACTATGATAGTAATCTAAATTCATTTCTAAGTTCCTTGAATTCAATAGCTGATACATTTAATCTACCTATTATTGTCTCTACTCATCCCAGAACAAAAAATAGAATTTCCAAGATGAAAAATAAGATAAAGGCTCATAAATTAATCAAATTTATGAAGCCTCTAGGATTCTTTGATTACATTCAACTTCAAAAAAATGCTTACTGTGTAATTTCAGATAGTGGAACTATTACTGAAGAGTCTTCAATTCTTCAATTTCCCGCAATTATGATAAGACAAGCACATGAGAGACCTGAGGGAATGGATAAAGGAACCCTTATAATGTCTGGTTTACATCATAGTAGGATTATAGAATCAATTATGGTTGTCACTAAGCAATATGAAGAAAACATAATTCCAGAAATTGTCGATGATTATGATGTAGACAACGTGTCACAAAAAGTTGTTAAGGTAATCCTCTCGTACATTGATTATGTAAATAGAACAGTATGGAGAAAGGATTCTTCTTCAAAATCAGTTTAAATTATATACATTGAGAATACTTATAATATCTCAATATTTTTATCCTGAAAACTTTAGGATTAATGATCTGTGTATAGGACTAGAGGAGCATGGACATAAAGTCTCTGTCTTAACAGCTAAACCTAATTACCCTAATGGTATTTTTTTTGAAGGCTATAGTTTTCTTAATAAATCCTTGGATAGCTATAATGGAATTAAAATATACCGCTCACCAATTATTCCTAGAGGGAAAGGCTCTGGAATTAGGTTATTTATAAACTATATTTCTTTTGTAATTTTTGGAATTATAAGGCTTCTCTCAATAAATGAAAAATTTGACAGAGTCCTTGTGTATGCTCCATCCCCAATAACAGTTGGTTATATTGGAGCATTTGCTGCATTTAAATTTAGAGCTAAGTCATATCTGTGGGTTCATGATCTTTGGCCTGAATCAGTAAAAGATGCGGGAGGTATTAATAATAAGTTTATACTCTATCTAATTGACCTGATGACAAAGACAATATATTCTTTCTATAAAACTATTCTTGTTCAATCGCCTTACTTTAAAAAATATCTTATTGAACAGTCAGTTAAAGAGAGTAAAATTGTTTACTACCCATATTATGCGGAGAATTTTTATAAAATTAAAAATCCAAATAAGGACATCAAAACTTTGTTTGGAAGTGGTACAAATATTGTTTTTGCTGGAAACATTGGAGTTGCCCAAAGTTTTGACACCATAATCGATGCTGCACTGATCTTAAAAGATCAAATTAGTGATTTTAAATTTATAATTATAGGTGATGGAAGGGATAAAAAAAGAGTTAAGAAAAAGGTTTTAAAACTTTCTTTATCTAACCATTTTAAATTTTTAGGTTCATATTCACCTGAAAAAATGTCTGATTTTTTTGCATGTGCTGATGCACTTCTTGTTTCTCTAAAAAACACTAAAATTTTTTCAATGACAATACCTGGAAAGCTTCAATCGTATCTTGCTTGTGGCAGACCAATTATTGGATCTTTATGTGGAATTGGTGCAGATATAATTAATGAATCTAAATCTGGTTATAATGCAGAAGCTGAAAACCCTAAAGCTCTTGCTGATTGTATTTTGAAACTATGTAAATTAAATGATCTAGAAAAAAAAGATCTTGGGATGAATGGAAGATCATATTATGAAAAAGAATTTGAAAGAGATTCATTAATAAAAAAATTAAATAAAATTTTTAACTAATGAAGAATATATTAGTAACTGGAGGAGCTGGGTTTATAGGAACAAACTTGATCAAAACCTTAATAAAAGATAACTATTATATCACTTCAATTGATAATTATTCTACTGGATTAAAAGAGAATGAAATCGAAGGAGTTAAATATATTAACTCAGATATTGAATCAATTGATCAACTAGAGTCAAAATTTGATTTATGTTTTCATCTTGCTGCTCAGTCAAGAGTTCAACCATCATTTGAAGATCCGCAGGAATCTATAAGGGTAAATGTTAATGGTACAATGAAAGTAATGGAGTGGGCAAAAAAACAAAGTGTAAAAGTAATTTATGCCGGATCATCATCAAAGCATCATGATCCTTCAGATTCACCATATGCAATGACAAAGTATTTAGGTGAAGAGATTTGTAAACTCTACAAAAAATCATTCAAGGTAAATGTAGAAATTGCAAGATTTTATAATGTTTACGGCCCTAATGAACCACTTGATGAAAAGTTTGGTAATGTTATTGGAATCTGGAGAGAAAAAGTTAGATTAAATAAACCTTTAACAATCGTTGGAGATGGGAATCAAAAAAGAGATTTTACTCATGTTGATGATATTATAGATGGAATTTTAAAAATTGCCTTCTCACACAAAAATCATAGTGATGGTTGGGAGCTTGGAAGTGGAGTAAGCTATAGCATTAAAGAATTATTCAATATGTTTAAAGAAAGATTTAATGCAACATCAGTCTATGTTGATGATCAGCCTGGCAATTATAGAAAAACCTTGAGAATTAATGATGATATAATTGAAGAATTAAATTGGAATCCTCAGGATAGATTAAAAGACTATATAAATAGTTTAAATTTGTAAAATGAAAAATGTTTTAGTTACTGGTGGAGCAGGATTCATCGCACATCACTTAATCTACTATTTATTAAAAAAAACTAATTGGAATATTGTTTCTCTAGATAGACTTGATTATAGTGGAAATCTGAACAGATTAGATAACATCCTATCTCAACTACATGAAAAAGATAAGCAAAGAGTTAAAATAGTTTATCATGATCTTAAGTCAGAAATAAATCCATGGATTAAAAAAGAAATAGGTGATGTAGACATTATATTACATTTAGCAGCTGGTTCTCATGTAGATAGAAGTATTGATTATCCAATGGAGTTTGTATTGGATAATGTTGTTGGAACTGCAAATATTCTTGAGTACTCAAGACAAATAAACGAATCAAAACAGCTTGAAAGATTCATTTATTTTAGCACTGATGAGGTTTTTGGGCCAGCCCCAAAAGAGGTGGATTATAAAGAGAATGATAGATATAACTCAACAAATCCTTACAGTGCAACAAAAGCTGGTGGTGAAGAATTAGCAGTTGCTTATGAGAATACTTATGGGCTCCCTGTCTTCATTACTCATACAATGAACGTGTTTGGTGAGAGACAACATCCAGAGAAATTTATTCCGATGTGTATAAAAAAAATTAGAGATGGAGAATCTATAACCATTCATTCGGATATAACAAAAAAGATACCAGGATCTCGCCACTATATTCATGCTGAAGATGTTGCAGAAGCTATTCATTTTATTCTTACAAACAAATTTGAACAAGAGATTGATTTCGGAGGTGCTAAATGTCCAAAATTTAATATTGTGGGTGCTGAGGAGTTAAATAATTTGGAGCTCGCACAAATAATTGCAAATTGTCAAAATAAAGAATTAAAATACGAAATGGTAGATTTCCATTCTTCAAGACCGGGACATGATCTTAGATATTCTCTCTCAGGAGAAAAAATGAAAAATATAGGCTGGCAACCGTCAATTAAGTTAACCCAAAGGATTAAACAAGTTGTTGAATGGTCATT
>TARA_B100000963_G_scaffold290614_1_pt1 | contig 22435 bp, 20 predicted proteins | sample TARA_B100000963 | Tara Oceans TARA_B100000963 (sample SAMEA2622097) | marine metagenome | biome: marine biome (ENVO:00000447); feature: surface water layer (ENVO:00002042); material: "saline water (ENVO:00002010), including plankton (ENVO:xxxxxxxx)" | depth 5 m | reverse complement strand
GGAGGAATTGCAAATATGAATTATTCCATATCAAATACTGCTGAGTATGGAGAATATGTTTCAGGCAAAAGAATCGTTGATAGCAGTACAAAAGAAAAAATGAAAGCAGTTTTAAAAGATATTCAATCTGGTAAATTTACGAAACAATGGATGGATGAACATAAATCTGGTCAGAGAAATTTTCTCAAAATGAGAAAAGATTTAGCTAACCATGCTATTGAGAAGGTAGGTAAAGACCTTAGAGCAATGATGCCATGGATTGGTAAAAATAAATTGGTCGACAAAGACAAAAATTAGCCCAAACTGATCAAAAATTTTAACCGTTTAATGCATAAGTATTTGCATATTCTCGTTTTAATTGTAATATAAGTTATTTGATATGAGTGAAAAAAATAGAATAATAATTTTTGATACTACCATGCGTGATGGAGAACAGTCTCCTGGAGCATCGATGAGTTTAGAAGAAAAACTTCAAATTTCTCGAGTTTTCGATGAGCTTGGAGTTGATATTATAGAAGCTGGTTTTCCGATTGCTTCACCAGGAGATTTTGAAGCAGTAACAGAAATAAGCAAAACACTAAAAAATTCTATACCTGCAGGATTAGCTAGAGCTACTAAAAAAGATATTGACGCATGCCATGAAGCTCTTAACCACGCAAAAAATTTTAGAATACATACTTTTATTTCTACAAGTCCACTTCACATGAAGCATAAATTAAACAAATCTCCCGAGGAGGTTTTAAATGCAATTCAAGAAAGTGTTTCATACGCTAGAAAGTTTACTGATGACGTAGAATGGTCTTGTGAGGATGGAACTAGAACAGATATGGATTATATGTGTAAAACTGTTGAGCTTGCAATTAAATGTGGAGCAAAAACAATTAACATACCTGATACAGTAGGTTATACTGTTCCCTCGGAGTTTAAAAAAATTATAGAGACACTTTTAAATAAAGTTCCTAACATTGATAAAGCTATCCTTTCAACTCACTGTCATAATGATCTTGGTTTAGCAGTTGCAAACTCTTTGGCAGGAGTTATGGCTGGAGCTAGACAAATTGAATGTACAATTAATGGTATTGGGGAAAGAGCTGGAAATGCGGCACTTGAAGAAGTTGTTATGGCAATGAGAACCCGACATGATTTAATGCCTTTTACGACAAATATTAATACAAAACTTTTAAGCAAAGCATCTAAAGTTGTTTCAAATGCTACCGGATTTCCAGTACAATTCAACAAAGCTGTAGTAGGAAAAAATGCTTTTGCTCATGAATCTGGAATTCACCAAGATGGGATGTTAAAAAATAGAAATACATATGAAATCATGACACCTGAAAGTGTTGGTGTACATAAAACTTCCCTGGTAATGGGAAAACATTCTGGTAGACATGCCTTTAAGGACAAACTTAATGATCTTGGTTACGTTGGAGTTACTGATGATGTGATCCAAACTGCTTTCGGAAAATTTAAGATTTTAGCTGATAAAAAGAAGCATATTTATGATGAAGATATTGCAGCTATAGTAGATGATAGTTTAGTAACTGACGATAATATAATTAAATTGAAATCTCTTAAGGTTTTTGCAGGAACTGGTGAGCCTCAAAAAGCAGAGATGACTTTGGAAGTTTCAGGTGAAATTAAGAATGCTTCAGAAACTGGAGATGGACCTGTAGATGCAATTTTTAAATGTATTAAAAAACTTTACCCACACGAAGTAAAATTATTACTATACAATGTTCATGCTGTAACGGAGGGAACAGATGCGCAAGCAACTGTCAGCGTGAGAATTGAGGAGAAAGGCAAAACTACTGTTGGCCAAGCTGCTGATACAGATACTTTAGTAGCTTCTGCAAATGCTTATATAAGTGCGTTAAATAAGTTAATAATCAAAAGAGAGAAAACTGCGCCAGACCCAAGTCTGAGCGTACAAATATAAGGAGAATAATATGTTTAAAGGTTTAACGGGTTTATCATCATTATGGTCACAAGATATGGCTATCGATCTTGGAACTGCGAATACTTTAGTGGTGCTCAAAGATCAAGGAGTTGTTCTAAATGAACCTTCAGTTGTTGCTGTTATTGAAGATGGAGGAAAAAAATCAGTTTTGGCTGTTGGCGATGAAGCAAAAACTATGTTGGGTAGAACTCCGGGAAATATATCAGCAATTAGACCGCTTAAAGATGGTGTAATAGCTGACTTTGTTGTAACTGAGGAAATGATTAAACATTTTATAAAAAAAGTTCACAAAAAAAATGCTTTTGCTAATCCCAGAATATTAATCTGTGTACCAACCGGCTCTACTCCAGTTGAAAGAAAAGCCATTCAGGACTCTGCATTAGCTGCAGGAGCTAGAAAGGTACAACTTATTGAAGAGCCAATTGCGGCTGCTATAGGCGCAGGTTTGCCTATTTCTGAAGCCACTGGCTCTATGGTTGTTGATATAGGGGGTGGAACAACTGAAATAGCTGTCATGTCATTAGGCGGAGTAGTTTACTCAAAATCTCTACGTGTCGCTGGCGATGCATTAGATCGATCTGTAATAGATTATATGAGAAAAAAAATGAATCTACTAATTGGAGATTCAACTGCTGAAAAAATAAAAAAAGAAATTGGAACTGCTATCCCTTCATCAAGCAATACGTTTTTAATGAAAGGAAGAGATATTAGATCCGGAACACCAAAAGAAATAGAACTTACAGAAAAAGATGCATGTGAAGCATTAATGCCGATTTTAAATCAAATATTAGGTGGAATAAAAGAGGCATTAGAAAATACACCGCCAGAATTATCAGCTGATTTAATTGATATGGGCCTTGTTCTTACTGGTGGTGGAGCACTATTAAAAAATATTGATAAATTAATATCTCAAGATACTGGTTTACCAGTAACTATAGCCGACGATCCATTATCGTGTGTAGCTGTTGGAACTGGAAGAGCTTTGGAAAATGAAGAATTGTTTTCTACAATGTTATCTGAGTATTAATTTGTCTAAAAAGATAAATGTCTTCTAGTAGAGATGATTTTAGTATAGCATTTCGTTCTGCACTTTTACAAAGAGGTGCAGCACAAAAGTTTTCTTTATTTTCATTAATTTTTCTAGCTTTATTAATATTTATACTCGATATAAACAATTTCAATTTTTTAAAGCCGATCAGATCAATAATTAATGATGGTGTTTATAGAATATCACTTGTCGCATCTACTCCCTCTAGATTTTTTCCTCAAGTTTCTGACTCAATTACTAACTTAATTAATTTGAAAAAAGAAAATGAAAAATTAAAAAGTGAAATTGAAATTTATAAAAAAAAGGAACTACAAGTTGAGTATCTCGCAAATCAAAATAAAAGTTTAAAAAAAATTTTAGACTCCGAAGAATCTTACCTCAAAAAAGAAAGTATAATTCTTTCCAAAGTTCTTTTGGATAAGAACAGCCCTTATCTTAAATCAATAATAATTAACAGAGGTTCAAGCTCTGGTATTTTAAAAGGTATGCCAGTTTTAGATAAAGAATATTTAGTTGGCAGAGTTGTTGAAACTAATTATTTGTCCTCAAGAGTATTATTGTTAAATGATTTAAATAGTAGGATACCTGTTACTTTTGGAGAAGAGGGAATACAGGCAATTTTAAAAGGTAATGGTGGAATTAAGCCAATCCTTGAATATTTGCCCGAGGATTATGTAATTGAAAAAGATATAGAGGTATTTACCTCTGGTAAAGACGGTATCTTTTTACCAGGTTCTCCAGTTGGTTTAACCACCGAGAATGGAGAAGTTAAACTTTTCTCAGAACCTAGCCAATTATCTTTTGTAAAAATTGATATAGCAAATCAAAGTAAAGAGGACTTTTAATGTTAATAGCTAAAGGTATTAATAAGTTAATTAATTTAGGACCTATAATTTTATTATATTATTTATCAATAAGCGAGTTAGATACTTATTTTGAAAACTTTTTTGAAATTTTGTCTTTTAATATTCAACTAATAATAATTTATTTTTGGTCTTTAAAAAAACCAGAATTACTTGGCAATGGGCATATTTTTTTCGCAGGACTAATAAACGATGTAGTTATGGGACTTCCTTTAGGCATTAGCTCACTTTCATACTTAATAGTCTCTTTTGTTGCCACCTACGTAAAAAATATGACAGTAAACACAAGTATAACCACTGATTGGTTTACTTTTTTTATATCACTTTTTTTTTCAAACTTAGTATTTTTAATTTTAATATCAAATTTTACTAATATCTCAATAAGCGCTACAGAAATGTCATATAACACATTTTTTACATTAATTTTTTTTCCATTCTTTTGGTTTTTATTTAATTTTTACAACTCAATATTAATGGTAAATAGAAATGTTTAATTCAGGCTCAGGAAATACTGTAATCAAATCTAAATTAATAAGCAGAAGGATGTTTATAGTCACGACTGCTAAAGCAATAGTGGTTGTAGGAGTGCTTGCAAGACTAATTTCACTACAAATTAATGAAAGTAAAAAATATAGAACTCTTTCTGACAAAAATAGGTTCAGAGAGTGGAAATTAGCTCCTGAGAGAGGAATAATAAAAGATTATTTTGGCCGAGAAATCGCTTCAAACAGGCAGGTTTATCAGTTGCATTTAATACCTGAAAATGCGCAAAACATTGAAGAAGTTTTTTTTAGATTAAAAAATATATTAAATATTACAGATAAAAGAATTTTTTCTTTAAAAAAAAAGATCACCAAACAGAAGCCTTGGGATCCCGTAATTATTTCAGATAACCTGACATGGGCAGAATTTGCAAGAGTAAATCTATTTTTACATGAATTACAAGGGATAGAACCTATAGTTTCAGTTGCTAGAGTTTATAAAGATAAATCTTCAGCTCATGTTTTAGGTTATGTTTCTCAAGTAAGCTCAAAGGACTTAAAAAATAGAGAGTATCTAAAAGAAATGTCAGTGCCTGGAATGGCTACTGGTAAAACAGGATTAGAGCGTAGATTAGACGAGGAAATTATTGGAAAAGTAGGGTTTCAGAGATACGAGGTAAATGCTTTTGGAAAAAGAATAAAACAAATTCAAGTAGATCAAGGAAAAGCGGGAAAAAGCTTTACAACGACACTGGATCTTGATCTTCAACAGTATGTTGAAAGTATTTTAAAAGATAAAGCAGCTTCAGTATGTGTAATGGATATTTATAATGGTGATATAGTTTCCATGGTCTCCGCCCCATCTTATGATCCAAATAAATTTGTTCATGGAATCAATCAGACAGATTGGAAACGATTAGTAGAGAATAATAAAAAACCACTTATTAACAAAGCTATCTCTGGATTATATCCGCCAGGGTCTACAATTAAAACTATCGTTGCTTTAAGTGCCTTAGAAAATAAAATTGTTCGACCACTAAATACTGTCACATGTAAAGGTAAAATTGAATTATTTGGTGAAAAATTTCATTGTTGGAAAAAAAAGGGCCACGGCATTATGAATATGAGATCAGCAATAAAAAGATCTTGCGATGTGTATTTTTATGAAATAGCCAAAAAATTGGGTGTAGATAGATTATCTGAAACTGCAAAAAAATTTGGATTAGGAAAAAGAGTTTTGACAGATTTTTCTGAAGAGAAATCTGGAGTAGTGCCCAACACAGAGTGGAAGAAAAAATTTGTAGGTCAAAATTGGTATTTAGGTGAGACTTTACACTCAGGAATTGGACAAGGATACTTTCAAAGCACACCTATTCAACTATGTTTAATGACTGCTCAAATTGCTAATGGAGGATTTGAAATAAAACCTAGGATAATATTCGATAAAACAAATAATAATTTAAAAGAATATTTAAGATTTAAAAATGAAAATCCAAACCAACCCTTGCCCTCTGATTTGCTTGTTTCTAATTTTGATTTAAAACCATTATTTAAAAATCAAGAAAATATTAAAATTGTTAAAGATGCGATGTACTCTTCATCAAATGAACCAGGAGGAACTTCATATCGATCAAGGCTAGAAGATAAAAAATTTACATTTGCAGGCAAAACTGGATCATCCCAAATTAAAAAATTTACAGAAGCTCAACGAGAAGCAGAGGTTAAACAAGAGGATCTTGAGTACAAAAATCGTGATCATGCATTATTTATAGCTTACGCACCTGTTTCAGATCCAAAATATGCTATTAGTGTAGTAGTAGAACATGGAGGTTCTGGAAGTAAAGCGGCGGCTCCTATAGCAAAAAAAGTAATTAAAAAAACTCTAGAGCGGCATAATTTAAGAAAAAGTTTAAATCGTTCTATTGGGGAGGAAATTTAATGTATCGAACAAGATCTATACAATCATCTTTAAGTTTTAAAGATAAATTAATGTCAATCGATTATATTTTAATTTTGTCGATTCTAGTTTTAGGTATTGTAAGTATGTTCGCAATGTATTCAACAGACGGCGGTGAATTCAAGTATCACACTAAAAGTCATATTCTTAGATTTTCAGTTTTCTTCTTAATGTTTTTTATTTTATCTTTTGTTCAAATTAGAATTTGGCATAGCACTAGTTATTTAATATATATTGTATTTTTTATTTTGCTCGTTGGAGTTAAATATTTTGGATTAACATCTTCAGGATCTCAGAGATGGTTAAATTTTTACTTTATGAATCTCCAACCTTCAGAATTAATGAAAGTTGGTTTAATTTTATTTTTAGCAAAGTACTATCATCGTATATCGATTGATAATATCAATAGATTAAAATATTTATTTACTCCGATAGTAGCATTAATTGCACCTGTTTTTCTTGTTGTCATGCAACCTGACCTAGGAACTTCTCTATTAATAGCTGCAGGAGGTCTCATAGTTGCATGGTTAGCAGGTGTAAGGGCAAAATTTTTTATTTACGCTTTATTATTATTTATATCTTTATTGCCTGTTGCTATTTCTTTTTTAAAACCTTATCAAAAAACAAGAATACTTACTTTTTTAAATCCTGACAGGGATCCTCTTGGTGCAGGCTATCAAATTATCCAATCAAAAATAGCTATAGGTTCAGGCGGACTTTTTGGAAAGGGATTTTTAAATGGTTCTCAAAGTTATTTAGATTATTTACCTGAAAAACATACAGATTTTATTTTCACTTTATTTTCTGAAGAATTTGGTTTTTTTGGATCAGTATTTATTCTTTTATTATATGGAGTTATCGTATCAAGAATTGTAAGTGCAGGTAATATTACCCGAAGTAATTTTGGAAAACTTTATTGTTACAGTTTTGCAACAGCTTTTTTCGTATATGTTGTAGTCAATATGGGCATGGTTCTAGGTTTATTGCCCATCGTAGGCTCTCCACTGCCAATTATGTCATATGGAGGATCATCGATGATGGCTATAATGCTTGGGCTTGGAATCGTTATGTCTTGTAGAGTATACAAAGATACACCAGTAAATTAGAGAAAAAGACCTATAATGACCAAAACTTTTCTCTAAAAAGTCTTGTCAATTTTAAAATTAGATGATTAGATAATTAAAAATAAAATGTTTGGTGATAAAAAAAATAAAATAAAAGATAGCGAAAGATCTCTAATAAGTGAGACTGTTAGCATAGAAGGAACTATCAACAGTTCAGGAGCTATAGATATTGCAGGCCTAGTCAAAGGCCCGGTTAATTCACGAGAAGTAATTATAAGAGAAACTGGTTCGATAACGGGTTCTATTGAGGGAGATCACGTAGAAATCCATGGTCATATGGATGGAAAAGTAGTTGGTGAAGATGTTATCGTTGGTAGCACCGGTACAATAAAAGGAGATATTGAATTCGGCAATAATCTTAGAACAGAGAATGGAGCTGATATAGATGGATATATTAAAAAAACCAACTCTAATAAATCTAAGTTAAAACCTGACTTTTTATTTAGTAAAACAAAAGAAGAAAAAAAACCTAAGGAAAACGGCGGTTCTGAAAACATTGTTAACAAAGACACAGAGATCCTAGCCTAATCTACCGCACTTCAAAAATTCCAAGATTGCATTATAAATTTTCTATGGAAAAAAATAATTGTAAATCTGTTGGTATAATTGGTGGTGGAATACAGGGCGTGTGTATAGGTTTTAATTTAATTAATAGAGGTATCCCAGTAACTATATTTGATAGAGTCGATGTGTTATCGAATAAATTTGACTCTGCTTCGTTTGGTAATGCTGGCCATTTTTCTCCATATGCCGTATTACAATTCAATCGTCCAGATATCTTATACGATGTTCCTAAAATGTTATTTAGTTCTTATGGACCTCTAGCATTAAAATGGAATTACATTCCAAAGATGATACCGTGGTTTTTTCATTACTTAAAAAATTGTAACAAAAAATCTATGCTACATACTGCAAAATATATGCATCAAATTTTAAACTTATCTAATGACGCGTACGAAGAAATTTTTAAAGAATTTGACACAAGTAATCTAGTAGAAAAAAAAGGCATTATCTATGTTTGGACTAATAAAAATCTTAAAAGTAGAAATTTAGAAATTAAAATTAGAAATGATCTAGGAATAAAACAAAAACTTTTAAATCAAAGAGAAATTCTTGAATTAGAACCCAATTTAAACCCTGCCTTTGACGCCGGTGTAATATATGAGGGAGCTATGCATGCAAAAGATCCACACGGCATATTGAAAGAAATTTTTAAACTTTTTTTGAAGAGAGGTGGAAAATTTATTCAGGAAAACGTGAAAAGCTTAGAGCAAATTAATGAATATGAGACAAAGATAAAAAGCGAGACATGTTCTTATAGTTTTGAAAAAACTGTAATTGCCTCGGGTGCTTTCTCAAAGATGCTTACAGATCAATTAGGAGAAAATATTCCATTGGACACTGAAAGAGGGTATCATATTAACTTTAAGGGAATGGAAAATTTAATATCTAGACCAGTAATCTTCTTAGATAGAGGTTTTGGAATGACACCGATGAATGAAGGATTGCGAGCCGTCGGAACAGTTGAATTAGGAGGTTTAAAAAATCCACCTTCAAAAAAAAGAATCGATTATGTTTTAAGATGTGCCAAAGAGCTTCTTCCTCAACTTAAAAATCACGATAGAGAATGGCTTGGATATCGACCAACTTTACCAGATTTTCTGCCAATTATAGGACCCTCTATAAAAAATAAAAATATAATCTACGCTTTTGGCCATCATCATTTGGGATGGACTTTAGGCGCAGTCACGGGCAAAATCGTCTCAGGTTTAGTTGTAGGCGAGAAAACAAATTTAGATCTATCTCCCTACAGCTCAAAAAGATTTAATTAGGAATTTTTTGTCGAAAAATTATTTAGCTTATCTATTTCTTATCCTCGCGACATTGTTCTGGTCTGGAAACTTTATTGTTGGAAAATTTGCTACACTGTTTCAAATTCCTCCTTTAACTCTTAATGTTTTTAGATGGATTGCAGTGTGGTTTATTTTAATACCTTTCACTTATAAAGAAATCTATAATAATTTACCTTATATAAAAAAGAATTGGCTAGTAATCAGTTTTATGGGAGTTATTACAATAAGTACGTTTAATTCAGTTGTTTACTTTGCTCTAAACTATACCCAAGTAATTAATGCAGTTTTAATGCTTGCCGCTATTCCTGCAGCAACAATAGTGCTTTCATCATTAATGAAAATTGAAAAAACAAATATTTTTCAACTATTAGGATTATTATTATCAATCATTGGAATTGGATCAATAATTTCTAATGGTGATATTCAAACAATTATTTCTTTGAGTTTCAATAGAGGTGATTTATGGATGTTAGTATGTGTAATTACTTGGTCTCTTTATTCCACTTTACTTAAAAAATACAAATTTAATTTTTCACAATTTACACTTATACAACTAATGGTTTCCGTAGGAATACTTTTTTTAATTCCACAATTTTTCTATGAAAAATCAATTGGTTTAGAAATTTACTACAATAAAGCATTTTTTTTAATTCTTTTTTATGTAGTAGTTTTTCCAGCAATAGCCGCTTATTATTGTTGGCAAAAAGGTATTGAAATAATTGGTCCAAACAGATCAACTATGTTTATTCAACTTATGCCTTTGTTCAGTGCGGTAATGGCAATAATCATCTTTAAAGAAAAATTTGAACTCTACCATTTTGCAGGAGCTATTTTTATATTAACTGGTATTTATTTATCCAATAGGAAAATTAATGATTAAAGTGGCTGTTCTAGATGATTATCAAGATGTATTTAAACAAATAATAAATACTAAAAAATATTATGATAAATACGAATTCTCAATTTTTAATGATCCTATTTCAGATGAAAATGAAATAATTGATGCTTTAAAAGATTATGAAGTTTTATTTTTAATGCGTGAAAGAACTCCTATAACTAAATCTTTAATAACAGCTCTTCCTAAACTCAAGTATATTATGACATCTGGAATGAGAAATAATTCTATTGATTTAATTGCAGCAAAAGAACGCAAAATAATAGTTTGTGGAACTGAGATCAATTCAAATCCTGCATCGGAAATTACTTGGGCTTTGATTTTGGGTCTATTAAGAAACATGAAACAAGAGATAGATAATATGTTTCAGGGCTACTGGCAATCTACAATAGGTTTTGAGTTAAATGGAAAGTTATTAGGGTTAATTGGTCTCGGTAAGATTGGAAGTCAAGTGGCTAAAATAGCTAAAGCCTTTGGAATGGAAGTTTGTGCCTGGAGTGAAAATTTAAATTTAGCACATGCAAATAAACTTGGGGTACTTCCTATGAGTAAGGAAGATCTGTTAAAAAATTCTGACATTGTTTCAATACATGTTGTATATGGAGAAAGATATCAAAATTTGATTTGTAAAAAAGATTTTGAAATAATGAAAAAGACTGCATTTTTAATTAATACTTCTCGTGGTAGAATAATCAACGAGAATGATTTGATCCAAGCTTTAAAAGATGAAAGTATAGCTGGAGTAGGTTTAGATGTTTATGATCAAGAACCACTTCCTCAAGATCATAAACTTAGATTTTTACCTAACGCTTTATTATTGCCTCATATTGGTTATGTGACAGCAGAAAATTACTCAAAATTTTATAATCAAATGATCGAAAACCTTGATAGTTGCTTAAAAAACAAGCCCTTGAGAGTAATTTCATAATATTGACACTTCCATTACAGGTTGTATTTGATATACTCATAATGAACGGGGTATTTGTATTTATATTTTTATAAATTCAATAACTTAAGAATAATTTTAAAGGAAGTATGAGGAAAATTTTAGTCTTATTAACAACTATGTTGTTGCTTAACGGTTGCGCTGAGTCAGTTGCTTTTCTTGGCTCTTCAATTAGCGGCGCATCGAATGGAAAAATACTCCAATCCTCTCTTAATTCTGCAATAAGTTATGGGGTTAAACATCAAACTGGCAAAGGTCCGCTAGAACATGTTAAAGCATACGCTGAAAGAGTAAATCCAGAGAATAAAAAAGAACCCTGCGTATCTTTTCTTGAAAAAACTAATTCAGAACTTTGTTCAATTGTAAAAAAACAATTAATTTTAACTAAATCTAAAATTAAACAACTAAATTAACTCCTCTTTAAAGATAATCTGAAGAAAAAAACTTGAGTGTTAACTACCATAAGTTGTGTTAATAAAAAATTATTACAATCATAATTAGCTTTAATTTTAGTAGGAAGCAGATATACGAAACCAATTAAAACAAACCAACAAATTATGAAAAAAGTACCTTTCTTAATAACAGTTTTATTTTTTCTAAATGGATGCGCAGAATCCGTTGCTTTACTTAGTGGTTCAGTTGGTGGAGCATCAAGTGGTAGAATTCTTCAATCTTCGGTTAATTCTGCAATTACTTACGGAGTTAAACACAAAACAGGAAAAACGCCTTTAGGCCATGTACTTGCATATGCGGAAGAAAAAAATCCTGATAAAAAGAAAGATACGTGCCTTTCTTTTATCGAAAGCACTAGATCAGAATTTTGCACGGTTGCTAAAAAACAAATTTCTTTAACTAATACAGCTGTAAAAAAAAAAGTATTCAAAATAGCTAAAAAATATCCTGAAACAAATAATATTAAGAATGAAATTCTAGATAAAGAAAAAGATTTGATGAGAAGTTTGGTTCAAACAAAAAAATCTGCAAGAAAGCTTGCGATCGCTTTTCAATCTAAAATAAAAAAAAAAGAAGTGTCATGGCCCCAATTAAATAAATTGAGGCCATAAATTAATTACTAAGCTGCTAAAGCTTGTTTAATATCAGCGATAATATCGTCAGGATGTTCTATACCAACAGATAGTCTTACATATCCAGGTGTCACACCAGCAGCCAAAAGTTCTTTATCATTTAGCTGACTGTGTGTAGTTGTAGCTGGATGAATAGCTAAACTTCGCGCATCCCCGATATTAGCAACATGGTATAGCATCTTTAAATTATCTATAAACCTTGCGCCTGCTTCTCTAGTTCCAACATCCATTCCAACTAAAGAGCCATATCCACCCTGCATATATTTTTTAGCTCTTTCTTTAATTTCTCCCTGGTGGTTTGTTGGATATATAACATTTTTAACTTTTTTTTGTGTTTCAAGAAATTGAACTACTTTCTCAGCATTTGCACAATGTTGTTTCATTCTTAATGCTACTGTTTCCAATCCTTGAATAATTTGAAAAGCATTGAATGGGGCTAGTGGAGCACCTAAATCTCTTAGCAGAACCACTCTAGCTCTTATTGCGAAAGGGATGTTAGCGCCTGTTAATTTAGGAACGTCTCTTCCCCAAACTGCACCATTATAACTCGGATCTGGTTGGTTAAAGAGAGGTTGCCTTTTTGAATTTTTAACCCAATCAAAATTTCCTCCATCAATAATTATTCCACCAATTGAAGTCCCGTGCCCTCCGATATATTTTGTTAAAGAGTGCATTACGACTGCAGCTCCATGAGCCAGGGGTTTACATATCACTGGTGATGAAGTGTTGTCGATTATTAGTGGAATACCATGTTTTCTTCCAATATCAGCAACTTCTTTAATGGGGAAAACTCTTAGGTACGGATTTGGACAAGACTCTCCATAGTATGCTCTTGTTTTGTCATCTGTCATCTTTTCAAAATTTTTTGGATCTTTAGGATCTGCAAATCTAACTTCTATACCCTGCATACTTAAAGTATTTTTAAATAGATTTACAGTTCCACCGTAAAGATCTGTTGACGAAACAATATTGTCTCCTGCTTGACATACATTTTGAACACAAAAAGCCGAAGCTGCTTGGCCAGATCCAACTGCTACTGCAGCTAATCCACCCTCCAAAGCCGCAACTCTTTTTTCAAGAACGTCGTTTGTTGGATTCATTATTCTCGTATAAATATTTCCGAATTCTTTTAAACCAAATAAGTTAGCAGCTGTTTCTGCGTCTTTAAATTGATATGAACTCGTTTGATATATTGGAACAGCAACTGCTGTTGTTGCAGGATCGCTTCTATACTCTCCTCCATGTAATCCAATAGTTTCTGGATGTTTAAATTTACCCATATTATTCTCCTTTTTTAGTACTTCGACGAAATGTCAGGCGTACAATACAGTTCAAATGCCTGGTTTAATTTTAAGTTTATTTAAAAAAAAACCACCGGCTAAAGCGGTGGTCTAAAGACTTAATCGCTTTAGCTGGATTTTTTAAGCGCTCAGCAATTTGACTTAAATCAGCGCTTTAGAGGGATTATGAACCTTTAGTATTAATTGTCAAGTTGTATAAAATGTTGAAATTAAAGGTTTATAACCCTTTTTTTCTGATACCTTTTGCTTTGGATTTCTTTTGTTATTTTCTACTTTTTTGCTAATTTGGGCTGTGAAAAAAAAATATTCATTTTTAAGTTTAGTAAAAAACGCTTTCACCAATAATGAAAATTGGCAGAAGATGTGGGAAAGTCCAGAGCCAAAAAAAGGTTATGACGTTATAATAGTTGGAGGAGGAGGTCATGGTCTAGGTACTGCTTATTATCTTGCAAAGGAACATGGAATTAAAAATATTGCTGTAATTGAAAAAGGTTGGCTAGGTGGAGGTAATACTGGTCGTAATACAACAATAATAAGATCTAATTATCTCTGGAATGAAAGTGCTCATTTATATGATCACGCCGTTAAACTTTGGGAAAATCTCTCAGAAGAATTAAATTTCAATATGATGTTTAGTCAGAGAGGAGTAATGAATCTTGCACACAATGAACATGACATTAAAGAAATGAAAAGAAGGATTAGTGCTAACAGGTTAAATGGTCTTGACACTCAGTGGTTAGATACTAAACAAATAAAAGATTTAGTACCTATTATGAATACTGAAAATTTAAGATATCCAGTTTTGGGCGCTGCTTTCCAACCCAGAGGAGGTGTGGCAAGACATGATGCAGTAGCTTGGGGATATGCATTGAGATCAAATGAAATGGGTGTAGATATAATTCAAAACTGTGAAGTCAAAGATATTAAAACGGACAACCACAAAGTTGAAGGAGTAAATACATCTAAAGGTTTTATTAAAGCAAATAAAGTTGCTGTAGTAGCTTCAGGACATACAAGTGTTCTAGCTCAGACGGCAGGTGTTAAATTACCATTACAGAGCAGACCATTACAAGCTCTTGTGTCCGAACCAATTAAGCCAGTAATTAACACCGTTGTTATGTCAAACGCTGTTCATGCTTACGTAAGTCAATCGGATAAAGGAGAATTAGTTATTGGAGCGGGTACGGACGGTTATAATTCATTTACTCAAAGAGGTGGTTATGATGTTATTGAAGAAACTGTAAGAGCAATTGTAGAACTTTATCCAATATTTGGTAAAATGAAAATGTTACGTCAATGGGGAGGTATAGTTGATATTTGTCCTGATGCCAGTCCAATTATAAGCAAGTGTGAAGTTAAAGGTTTATACTTTAATTGTGGATGGGGAACAGGTGGATTTAAAGCAACACCCGGAAGTGCTAATGTATTTGCGCACACAGTTGCAAAAGATGAACCCCATGAAATAAACGCTGCTTTTAACTTAGAAAGATTTTCTGACGGAAGATTAATCGATGAACATGGTGCAGCTGCCGTAGCCCATTAAAATTATGATTTTAATTAATTGTCCATATTGCGGAGAGCGAGAACAATCAGAGTTTACCAATGGAGGGGAAGCTCACGTTATAAGACCAAAAGATCCAGATGCATTGAGTGATAAGGAATGGGGTCAATACGTATTTTACAGATCCAATCCTAAAGGTATCTTTTATGAAAGATGGGTTCATTCACATGGTTGTAAGAAATGGTTTAATGCTGTGAGAGATACTTCAACTGACACTATTTTAAAAATTTATAAACTATCTGAAAACCCACCAGATATAAAAGAATTTAAAACCACATTGAAAACTCCCTCTGGTGAACCCATAGTTGGATCTGGTAATTTTGCTGTAAAAAAATAAATAAATTATGCCCTCCGTAAATAATAACAACTGTAATTACATAACTAATAATAAAATTAAGTTTTTTTTTGATGGAAAAGAATACAATGCTTTTGAGGGGGATACAGTTGCCTCAGCTTTAATAAGAAACAATATAAAGCTTATTGGAAGAAGCTTTAAATATCATAGACCAAGAGGTATTTATACTTGCGGTATTGAGGAACCTAATGCACTTATACAAGTTGTTAATGAACATAATGAACCTAACACTAGAGCAACAATTAAAAAAATTTACGATGGCATTGAAATTTCAAGTCAAAATCGCTGGCCTTCGTTGTCGTTTGATATAGGTGGAATAAATAATATTTTATCACCTATTTTTTCTGCAGGATTTTATTATAAAACTTTTATGGGCCCCAAAGGCTTTTGGAAAAAAATCTACGAACCTTTAATTAGAAGAACAGCTGGGCTAGGTAAGCCTCCAAAAAATTTTAGATCAAAAAGCATACATCAAAATCATAATGTAGATATTTTAATTGTAGGTGGAGGTTTAAGCGGATTAATAGCTGCTAAAATGCTGATAAATACAGAGTACGATGTAATTTTAGCTGAACAAGATAGTTTTTTAGGAGGTATTCTTAAAAATTCAAATAAAATTAAAAATATTGAAGGGAAAAATACTAGTGATTGGATTGCTGAAACTGAAAAATTAATTTTAAAATCCAAGAATATTAAAATTTTAAAAAACACTCTTGTAACGACCTACAATTTTACTAATCACCTAATAGCATTAGAAGATAAGTTTGCAGGAAAGAAAATAAATACCGAAAAGTCAGAACTTACGTTGCATAAAATAAGAACAAATAATACAATTTTAGCAAATGGGCATATTGAAAGATTTATTTCTTTCCGAAACAATGATTTACCAGGTGTAATGTTAGCCTCATCATTTGAAAAATATATTCATAGATACGGAATTGTTCCAGAAAAAGAACCGGTCATATTTACTAATAACTCATCAACAATAAGTTTAGTTAAATCATTAATCAATCTAAAATGTAAACCTGCGGCTTATATAGACTCAAGAAAAGATAATTTAATTGAAAAGGAAATCAAAACATATTTAAAAGATAACAATATACCTTTTTACCCAGAGTCAGAAGTAGAAGGGTGTGATGGCAAACAACAAGTTGAAAAAATTAATATCAGAAACAATAACTCAATTATTTCTATAAAAGCATCAATGCTATTACCATCGGGGGGATATAACCCAGATATTCATCTGTTTACTCAGTCAAAAGGATTAGTAAAATGGGATGAAAAAATTTTATCATTTAAACCAGATACAGCATTTCAAAATACTATAACATTAGGATCTGTTAGTGGAAACTACGATATAAAAAACGTTTGTAAAGAAGTTAAAGAAAAATTGTCATTTTTAAATATTGTAAATTTTGAAACTGATATTGAAACTAATTTAGTAGAGAATTACTCAATTCAAGAATTATGGGAAACAAAAAATGAAAAAAAATCACATTGGTCTAAATCTTTTATTGATTTACACAACGATGTTACAACAAAAGACTTAAAACAAGCTATTAATGAAGGTTATGATAGGATTGAACACCTTAAAAGATATACTACTAATAGTATGGGAACTGACCAAGGAAAAATAAGTAGTATAAATTCTTTAGGAATAGTCTCAAAAATTTTAAACAAAAAAATATCAGAAGTTGGCACTACAACTTATAGGCCACCATATGCTCCCTTAAGTTTTGCAGCTATTGCAGGAAGAAGCACATATGAGTTTTACGATCCAGAGAGAAAAACACCAATACATAATTGGCACGTAAAAAATAATGCAGTTTTTGAAGATGTAGGGCAGTGGAAGAGGCCATGGTATTTTAAAAAACACAGTAACGAAACAATGCATCAAGCAGTTCAAAGAGAGTCAAAGCAAACTAGAGAAACAGCAGGAATATTGGATGGAAGTACGCTAGGTAAAATTGAAATTAAAGGCAAAGATGCTTTAGAATTCATGAATTTAATGTATACAAATGCCTTCACAAAAATGAAACCAATGACATCTAGATACGCTCTTATGCTGGGTGAGGATGGAATGATAATGGATGATGGAATAATTTGTAAAATTGATGACAAACACTTTATTGCTACTACAACATCAAGTGGTGCACCAAAGGTTCTTGCTCATATGGAGGAATTTCTTCAGACAGAATGGCCACACTTACAAGTTTATTTAAATTCAATTACAGAACAATTTACCACCTTCAATATTAGTGGGCCAAAAACAAGAGAAATAATAACTAAAGTTTTTAAAGAAATTAATTTTAGCAATGAGTCATTTCCTTTTATGACTTTTAAAACTTTTAACTACAAAAATACACTGGTTAGAATAATGAGAGCAAGTTTTACAGGTGAGCTTGGATATGAGATTTATATTTCGCCAAAGCATGCTTTAGAATTATGGCAAACAATTTTTAAATATGGCAAAGAATTTAATTTAGTGCCTTATGGAACAGAAACAATGCACCTATTGAGAGCCGAAAAGGGTTACGTAGTCATTGGCCAAGAAACCGATGGGACAGTAACTCCTATAGATATTAATTTTAATTGGATGATTGGTAAAAACAAAAAAGATTTTATTGGAAAAAGATCTTTGAAAAGAAGTGATACAGTGCGAGAAGATAGAAAACAATTAGTTGGAGTAGTTCCGTTAGATAAATCACAATTTATAGATGAAGGCCAACATATTGTTGAGCTCGAAAATTTACCAAAACAGATTAAAACTCCTGTAGAATATTTAGGACATATTTCATCAAGTTATTACAGTCCAAATTTAAATCACTGTATTTCAATGGCAATGATCAAAGGAGGCAACAAATTACTTGGTAAAAAATTATTTGTATCAACTCCAAACGGAACAAAAAATATCGCTGTTGAAATAGTTAAACCAATTTTTATTGATCCAGAAAACAAAAGGCTAGTATCATGATTAAATTATTGACTTCCGATGGTTTAGATATTTATCAAAAACATTTTCAGCAGATATTAATTAGGGGAGACGGAAAGGAAAACTTTAACAAAATAATAAACGAAAATTTATCAGTTTCACCTCCCTTAAAAAATCTTGAAGTAATTAATACTGAAAAATATTTATTTGCCAAAAGTTCATTTGATCAATGGAATTTATTATATTTGGAGGAACAAGAATATAATAATATTTTAATAAATATTTCCAAACTTAATAAAGTAGATGAAATTCTTGCTACCGACTATTCCTATGGTCAAGTTTATTTTGAGATAATTGGAAAAAATAAAGACCAGTTTTTGAATAAATTGACTCAATTTGATTTACGTCCAAAAAAATTTCCATTTAATTCAATGGCTCAAACACTAATTGCTAGAATAGAGTGTTCAATTTTTAATTTGAAAGATAAATATATTATTGCATGCAACCGATCTTTTGAAAATTATTTTATAGATCGTCTAAAAGATATTGCTAGTCTATAATGGAAAATTTCATTCTTGGATTATTTACGAGCGGAAGCTTAATTTTAGCAATAGGCCCTCAAAATCTTTTTGTAATTGAACAAGGTCTTAAAAAAAATTTTATATTTGCCGTTACATCAATATGTGCGGTTTCGGATGTTTTTTTAATTTTTCTTGGGGTTTTTGTATATTCAATTTTTAACTCCATACTTTTAGAATTAGAATTACTTTTAAACATCCTATTAGTATTATTTTTGATAAATTTTATTAAAAATAAAATAGTTGATTTCAATAAAAGTTTTAAAATCAAAGATAAAAAAAAATTTAAAAAGTTTAAAGAAGTAATAATTAAAACTTTAGGATTTACCTATCTCAATCCTCATGTGTACTCCGATACAGTTTTTATTTTAGGTAATTTATCCAAAAATTTTTCAATATCTGATAAACTTATTTTTGCTTGTGGCGCTTCATTAACATCAATAATTTTTTTTTATTTATTAGGTTATATGTCGAGTATTTTTGCAAAGCTGATAAATAAAACAAAAACATGGAAGTATATAAATTTTTTTATAATTACGTTTATGTCCATAATAGTAGTTTATGTTATTTATGAAACTTTTATAAAATTTACCTTAATTTAATTAATATTTTGTTAATTTCCTTTTGGCATTAAACCCGTAAAAGATAATCGCAATAGTTATAATAATTCCTCCAATTATAGTATTGAAATTAGGTACTTCATTAATTCCAAAAATTGGTATCCAAACCCAAAATATACCGCCCAAGACCTCAGTTAAAGAAAGCAATGTTAAGTCAGCTGCAGGTAAAAATTTCGATTTAGAGGCATATAAAATAATTCCGGTGCATACTAAAAAACCATGCAGTGTTGATAATGAAATGTTTTTAAGAGAGATAAATAGATCTTTCTCAGAAAATAATAAAACAACAACAGAAAAGAGTGCACAAAAAATCCCTGCTATTGCAACTGTTGTAAATTTTGGTGTTTCTTTTCGCCACCTTAGTGAAACTGTAAATCCCGCAAATCCTAAACCTGATAATAACCCATTAACTAAACCAAAAAGTGACCTTTCACCTTCGGCATCGAGGGAAATAAAGATTATTCCAAAAGCGGCTATAATAATCGAAACTAATGTGGTTATAGAAATTTTTTCTTTTAAAAAAAAATATGCAAGTAAAGCAGCCATAAAAGGCATCGCAGCTATACTAAGCATTGTAACTGCCGCTGTAGTTGATGTTAATGATAAAATAAAAGTAATATTTGCTATACCAAGACTTATACCACCAATAAATCCTGACAAACCTATTTTGTAATAATTCTTTGTAAATCGTGATCCTTCTACAAAAAAAAGGTAAATGTTTAAAACTAGAAATATTACTGATCCTCTAAAAAAAAGATACTGCCAAGGTATCTGTTCAGCATTATCAATATTTCGTACTACAAGGGGACCAAATGACCAAAGTAATCCGGCTATCAACACAATTGTTATTGCTGAACTATTTTTTATCATTTGATGTATTAGATAAATCTACACCAGTATCAGGATCTAGCTCAATTCCTAAGGGAGTAATACTTGTAGGAAGTGGAGTAAAAGTAGACTCAGAATTTTCCTCATGTTGTCTTTGACTTAGTCTGTAAAAGCCAAAAACAATAATCGCAATTAAAAAAATTATTAAATGAACAAAGAATCCATTAGGCCCAAGAATTTTCATAAACGAGGAGCAAATAATTGGTCCTGCTATAGCTCCAAGTCCAAAAATTATATTTAACCCTCCTCCCGCTGCGACGAACTTTTCCTTAGGAATTTGATCATTAACTAAAGCAAGATTTAGTGAAAAAAGTGGAAGAGTGACGCCAGCCAATAATATTATAAATAAAAATAATTTGGTTTTGTCCATTACCGTTGAAAAATAGTTAAAACTTACCGTTGTTTCCAAAAATAAATTTGGCAATGAAGCTCCTGCACCGGATACAAAAATTGCCATGACAGAAAAAAAACAAGCTGCTAAAGATGAAACAATAATAATTATTCTTCTATCATATTTGTCAGATATTGATCCAATAGGCCATTGAAATAAAGCTCCAGCTAACATGACCCCTACAAGTAAAAGAGAAGTTTCAAAAATTGATAATTTCATTATTACTGCATAAACTGACAAAAGAGTAAATATTGGTGCAAAAATAAACCCTGTACAAAACATCGAGATTGTTCCAAATGGAGAAATTTTAAAGAGCTCTTTGATATTTATTGAACTAGTTTTTTTAAATTTTGGGGGCTTTCTTTTTGTTAAAAGTATGGGGACCAAAGCAATAGAAAATAATAAAGAAATTAAAATGAAAGGTTCATAATTTTGAGGAGAACTAATATTTAATAATAAATTTCCTAAAGCCATACCTACATAAGTTATTAACATATACAAAGACAATACTTTTCCACGTGTCTTATTATTAGCTCTATCGTTTAACCAACTTTCAACTATTACAAAAATACCAATCATACTAAATCCAGTCAAAAATCTAGCTAATACCCAAACTATTGGATCTACAAAAACAACATGGACCAAAGAGCTTAAAGATGCCATGGAAGCAAAGGCTGCAAAAACTCTTATATGTCCAACTTTAGTTACAAGTTTTGGAATTACATTAGCGCCTACAAAAAAACCTATAAAATAACCTGACATCATCGTGCCTGTGGCAATAAAATTAAAATCTTCTATTACTGATCTTATACCTAAGAGATTTCCTTGAAATCCATGTGAGATAATAATGATACTAAATCCGGTAAACAGAGCCCAAGAATTTTTTATTATTTTATACATTCTGGAAAGCCATTATGCTTTCCTGGAGACAAAAGCAATAGAATTTTACATATTTCCATATTTAGGTCCGCCACCACCTTCAGGACAGACCCAAGTAATATTCTGGGAAGGTTCTTTGATATCACAAGTTTTACAGTGAATACAATTTTGAGAGTTTATAACGAATTTTTCCTTTTGAATCTCATAAACCCCAACAGGGCAATATCTCTGGGCTGGCTCATCGTACTCTTTAAGTGTGTAGCTAATAGGCAAATCTGGGTTTTTTAGCCTTAAATGGACAGGTTGATTTTCAGTATGATTTGTTCCAGTCAAATAAACTGAACTAGTTTTATCGAAAGTGAGTTCGCCATCTGGTTTTGGGTATTCTATTTTAGGCATTTGACTTGCGGGTTTTAAAGATTCATGGTCAGCATGTTTATGTTTTAAAGTAAAAGGTAATTTTCCTCTAAATAAAATTTGATCAATTCCCGTAAAAATAATACCTAATATTAATCCCCAACTAAAACTTGGCTTAACATTTCTCGCAGCATACAACTCTTTGTAAGCCCAGCTATCTTTAAATTTCTTTTCGTAAATTGATAGATCAGTTTTGTTTTTTAAATTTTCTATAATCGCTTCGGCAGCGACTATTCCACTTTTCATTGCAGTGTGTGAACCTTTTATCTTTGGCATATTTAAAGTTCCAGCATCACAACCTAT